>OGCL01001272.1_pt1 | contig 22220 bp, 26 predicted proteins | sample 1570041 | NCBI WGS metagenome assembly OGCL01 (sample SAMN06266162, study PRJEB24511) | hot springs metagenome | isolation source: Hot spring water | place: South Africa: Limpopo | collected 2015-06-22 | reverse complement strand
GCTGAGTAGCAGAGTGGTTATGCACCGGATTGCAAATCCGTGAACGCCGGTTCGATTCCGACCTCAGCCTCCAATTAAAAGCCTCGTAGATCAAAGATTTACGAGGCTTTTTTCATGCAGAGTCGCAATCCTTGCGACCCGCTGTCGGCCTGTATATAGTCCAGGCCTTGCTCAAGGCCGCAGTGGCTGAGCCCTCTGCAAGTGGATCACCACCGCGCTACACGCTGCCCCGATGGTGAAATTGGTAAACACAGCAGACTTAAAATCTGCCGACCGTAAGGTCTTGCCGGTTCGATTCCGGCTCGGGGCACCATCTTCGTTGCATCCTCACTGATTTTCGCCTCCTGGTCACTGTTCTGTCGTGACCTCGTCATCTGTTCGCCATCTGCATTCGCTGCAATCGCTGCAACTTCTCAGGAGATGCAGCGATGCGAATTTGCGTGATCGGGGCAGGGTATGTGGGGTTGGTCTCGGCCGCCTGTTTTGCCGAGATGGGCAATCGGGTGGTCTGCGTGGATCAGGACGCCGAACGCGTCGCTCAACTGAAGAGGGGGCGCTCACCGATCTATGAACCCGGCCTGGATGCCATGCTGCAAACGCAACTGGCCTGCGCACAGCTGAGCTTTAGCACCGACCTGAGCCAGGGCGCGGCCCAGGCCGACATCATTTTTATCGCGGTGGGTACGCCCAGCGGCGAGGATGGTTCGGCTGATCTGTCCCACGTCCTGGCTGTGGCCGATGCTTTGGGTGAGTGTTTGCAACAGCCCTGCATCGTTGTCGACAAGTCGACTGTGCCGGTCGGTACCGCCGAGCGGGTTGGCCAGCGTATCCAGGCTGGTTTGAGCAAGCGCGGCAAGCGTTTCAAGGTCAGGCTGGCGAGTAATCCGGAGTTCCTCAAGGAAGGCTCGGCCATCGAGGACTTTATGCGTCCGGATCGGGTCATAGTCGGCGCTGACGACCCGGATGCAGCCCAGATGCTGCGCCAGCTCTACGCGCCTTTCTTGCGCAATCATGAGCGCCTGCTGTGCATGAGCCTGCGGGCCGCCGAGTTCAGCAAATACGCCGCCAATGCCTTTCTGGCCACCAAGATCTCCTTTATCAATGAAATGGCCAGCCTCTGTGCACGCCTGGATGTCGATATCGAGGATGTACGCCGCGGCATAGGTAGCGACAAGCGTATCGGCACCCACTTTATCTATGCCGGCTGCGGCTACGGTGGTTCGTGCTTTCCCAAAGATGTGCGGGCGCTGATCCGCACGGCCGAGCAGGAGGGCATCGAGCCCGGTATCCTGCGCGCCGTGGAAGCGCGCAATGCCCTGCAAAAGACCCTGCTGTTTCAAGCCCTGCGCGAGCACTTCAACGGCCATCTGCAGGGGCGGGTGGTGGCCCTGTGGGGCCTGAGTTTCAAGCCCGGTACCGATGACCTGCGCGAAGCGCCGAGCCTGGTCCTGCTCGATGCCCTGCTGGCTGCAGGCGCCCGGGTGCAGGCCTGCGACCCGGTGGCCACCGGCAAGGTGGCCGCGCGCTATGGCCAGGCGCTGCAGAGTGGCCAGCTTAGCCTGAGCGAGTCGCCTTACCGCGCGGCCGAAGGCGCCGACGCCTTGGTGCTGGTGACCGAGTGGAAGCAGTTTCGCCAGCCCGATTTCGCCCGTATCCACGCATCTATGCGTATGCCGGTGCTGTTTGACGGGCGCAATATCTACGATGCCCAACGGCTTGCCGAACTCGGGTTTCTCTATCGCGGTATCGGCCGGCCGGCCCTGGGCCGCCACCTGAGTAGTGTGGCCTGATAGACTTGGCCACCCCTAAGGTTCAATCCAAGGATTTTCATGATCAAGAAATGCCTGTTCCCTGCCGCTGGTTACGGCACCCGTTTTCTGCCGGCGACCAAGGCCATGCCTAAGGAAATGCTGCCGATCGTCAACAAGCCACTGATCCAGTATGGGGTGGAGGAGGCGTTGGAGGCTGGGTTGACCGAGATCGCCATGGTCACCGGGCGCGGCAAAAGGGCGCTGGAGGATCACTTCGATATCAGCTACGAACTGGAGCATCAGATCCAGGGCAGCGACAAGGAGAAGTACCTGCTCGGTATCCGTCGCCTGATCGACGAATGCAGCTTTTCCTACACCCGTCAGGTCGAGATGAAGGGCCTGGGCCACGCCATTCTCTGTGGTCGCCCGCTGATCGGTGACGAGCCCTTTGCCGTGGTGCTGGCCGATGACCTGTGCCTGAACCTGGAAGGTGATGGCGTGCTGGCGCAGATGATCAAGCTGTACAACCAGTTCCGCTGCTCCATCGTGGCCATTCAGGAAGTACCCGCCGAGGAAACCCAGAAGTACGGGGTGATTGCCGGTGAGATGATCCGCGACGATATCTACCGCGTGCACAGCATGGTGGAGAAACCCAAGCCCGAAGATGCGCCATCCAACCTGGCGATTATCGGCCGCTATATCCTCACCCCGGATATCTTCGAACTGATCGAACAGACCGAGCCGGGCAAGGGCGGTGAAATCCAGATCACCGATGCGCTGATGAAGCAGGCGCAGGACGGCTGCGTGATGGCCTACAAGTTCAAGGGTCAGCGTTTCGACTGCGGTGGCGCCGAGGGCTATATCGAGGCCACCAACTTCTGTTACGAGCATCTGTACAAGACCGGCAAAGCGTTCTGAGTCTTGTCACACCAGCAAAGCCACCTACGGGTGGCTTTGTGCTTTCAGGGGATCGGCATTTGCTGCGAACCCGGCCCCAGGGGCTGGCCGTAGCTGAACTCCACATAGTTGCCGGCCGGGTCGCGCAGGCCGCAGTAATAGCCGACCGGGTAGGGCTCATCCCGTGGCGGCCAGATCAGGCAGCCGGCCGCCTGGGCCTTGGCGGCAATCGCATCCACCGCTTCGCGGCTGTCCAGGGCAAAGCCGAAATGGCTGTAGTCGTCCGCCGCCAGATTGCGCGCTGCACCGCCGGGCATCAGAACGAAAATAAACTCATGCTCCTTGCCCGCTTCGGCCATCCAGACGATGCGCGAACCCTTACCGGCGCGCTGGTGGATGACGCGCATGTCGCAGAAGTTCTCATAGAAGGCCACGCAGGCATCCAGGTCGGGTACGTGCAGGGCCAGGTGGGTCAGGGCAGGGGACATGGGCTTCTCCTCCGTCATCAGCCAAGCATAGCGCGCCGAGCTTAAGACAGGGCTTTGCGCTATGCTTGGCGGCTGCTTGGGAGGCTGTGATGAGCTACGACTTCGATCTGTTTGTAATAGGCGCCGGTTCCGGTGGTGTGCGGGCTGCGCGCTTTGCCGCAGGCTTTGGCGCCAAGGTGGCGGTGGCGGAAAGCCGTTATCTGGGCGGTACCTGCGTCAATGTCGGCTGCGTGCCGAAGAAGCTGCTGGTTTATGGCGCTCATTTTGCCGAGGACTTCGAACAGGCTGCAGGCTTTGGCTGGTCCCTGGGTGAAGCCGGCTTTGACTGGGCGACCCTGATCGCCAACAAGAACCGCGAGATCGAGCGCCTCAACGGCATCTACCGCAACCTGCTGGTGGGCAGCGGCGTGACCTTGCTGGACGGCCACGCCCGCCTGCTCGATAGCCACAGCGTTGAGGTCAGCGGCCAGCGTTATAGCGCCAGGCATATCCTGATCGCCACCGGCGGCTGGCCGCAGATCCCGGATATTCCCGGGCGCGAGCACGCCATCGACTCCAATCAGGCTTTCTATCTGCCCGAGTTGCCCAAGCGGGTGCTGGTGGTGGGCGGTGGCTATATCGCCGTGGAATTTGCCTCGATCTTCCATGGCCTGGGCGCGCAGACCTCGCTGCTGTACCGCGGCGAGCTGTTCCTGCGGGGCTTCGATGGCGCGGTGCGCCGGCATCTGCGTGAGGAGCTGGAAAAGCGCGGCCTGGACCTGCAGTTCAACGCCGCTATCGTCCGTATCGACAAGCAGGCCGACGGCAGCCTGCTGGCTACCCTCAAGGATGGTCGAGTGCTGCACACCGACTGCGTGTTCTATGCCACCGGTCGGCGCCCCATGCTGGATAACCTGGGCCTGGAGAACACCGGGGTCGAACTGGATGCGCGCGGTTTTATCCAGGTCGATGAGCTGTTCCAGACCCGCGAGCCTTCGATCCTGGCCATTGGCGATGTAATCGGCCGCGTGCAACTGACGCCAGTGGCCCTGGCCGAAGGCATGGCCGTGGCCCGGCGCCTGTTCAAACCGGCGGAGTATCGCCCGGTGGATTACCGGATGATTCCCACCGCCGTGTTCAGCCTGCCTAATATCGGCACCGTGGGCCTGAGCGAAGAGCAGGCCAGGGAGGAGGGCTATGAGGTCAAGGTATTCGAGAGCCGTTTCCGCCCGATGAAACTCAGCCTTACCGAATGCCAGGAACGCACCCTGATGAAGCTGGTGGTGGATGCCGCCAGCGACCGCGTACTGGGCTGCCATATGGTTGGCCCGGAGGCGGGGGAGATCATCCAGGGGCTGGCCGTGGCCCTGAAAGCCGGCGCGACCAAACAGATATTCGATGAAACCATTGGCGTGCACCCGACTGCCGCCGAAGAGTTCGTCACCATGCGCACGCCTGTGGCGTCCTGAGGGGTTTATGCAGCAACTGTTCTATATGGCCGACCTGTTCGGCGTCGCGGTCTTTGCCATTACCGGCGCGCTGATGGCCGGGCGCAAGTCCATGGACCTGTTCGGCGTGCTGGTGATCGCGGTGATCACCGCCCTGGGCGGCGGCACCCTGCGTGACCTGATCCTCGATAACCACCCGGTCAGCTGGATTCTCAACGACCTGTATATCCTTGTTGCCTCCCTGGCCGCCATCGGCACGGTGATCTGGGTGCGGCTGACTCGGCCCATCCATGAAAAAGGCCTGCTGCTGGCCGATGCCTTCGGTCTGGCGGTGTTTACCGTGATCGGCACCGAAGTAGCCATGCAGCATGCCGTGCCTTACAGCACCGCGGTGATCATGGGGGTGATGACCGGTGTAGCGGGGGGCGTAATGCGCGACGTGATCTGCAACGAGATACCGCTGATCTTCCAGAAGGAAATCTACGCCACTGCCTGTATCGCCGGCGCCCTGGTGTTTATCGGCCTGCGCGAGCTGGGCACGCCACACTGGCTGGATACCGGCATCGCCATGCTGACCGTGCTGTTGATCCGCCTGGCGGCGATCCGCTGGCACGTGTCGTTGCCGCGCTTCCATCTGCTGGACCGCGACTGATGATCGAGCGCCTGGATCATCTGGTGCTGACCGTGGCTGATATCCAGCGCACGGTCAGCTTCTATCAGCGCGTACTGGGCATGGGCCATGAGGTGTTTGGCCAGGGGCGCCATGCGCTGGTGTTCGGCCAGCAGAAGTTCAACCTGCACCCGCACGGCCGCGAGTTCGAGCCCAAAGCCCTGGTGCCTACACCTGGGGCCATCGACCTGTGCCTGATCACCCGCTGGGACATGGCGCAGGTACTCGCCCATCTGCAACAGCAGGCTGTGGCCATCGAAGAGGGGCCGGTGGCACGCACCGGCGCCATGGGGCCGATCGAGTCGGTGTATTTCCGCGACCCGGATGGAAACCTGATCGAGCTGAGCCGTTATCCCTAGAGAACTAAGTCGGTGTCTCAGTGGCGTGCTCGCCAGTTGATCGAGAGGGTCAGCTAGACCAGGTAAAGCAGCACTAAACGTTGAGTTCAATGATCAGGATCAAAGTGGACTTGGGCCATCGCGCCCACCGTAGGTGGGCGAATCACTTTCCTGTAGAGGAAACGAACCATGTCCATTGGCAACGACGGCAATCTCGAAGTGGGTATCGCCCCGTTCGGCGCCCCCATCTTGAGCACGGCCCAACTGGTGAGTGACCATCACCTTGGCAACTTGGTACGTCCCGAGCTGGGCGCCCCAGAGCATTACCGGCTGGAGGGCAGCGCCACCGAGCGCGACCTTGCCTTGGCGCTCATTGCCAACAATGAGGTCGTATTGAAAGACACCCGGGCCGACGACCTGCTCGCCGTGCTAGGCAACTACCTGCGCGTAGAGCGCAGGCGCAAGGAAGCGATCTAGGTGTCCGGCCATCGGCACGTGAGTGCCGCGCCGCCAGCCGCGGCAGCGGACAACGAGCGCATTGCCCGGACATTCGAGGAGATCGCAGACCTGCTTGAACTGGAGGATGCCAACCCCTTTCGCGTTCGCGCCTACCGCCATGCGGCGCGCAGCGTGCGCGGCGCCAACGTGCAGCTCGCCGCACGGGTGCTGGCCGGCGAGTCGCTGCCGAAGCTGGCGGGCGTCGGCGAGGACCTGGCAGAGAAGATCCGCCGCATCGCCCTCACCGGCAGCTGCCCGCTGCTCGAACTCCTGCATGGCGAAGTGCCCGCTGGCCAGATCGAGCTGCTGCAGCTGCCTTCCATTGGCCCGAAGCGGGTTCACCAGTTGTACCAGGAACTGGGCGTCGACTCCCTGGCAAGCCTGCAGGAGGCCTTGCGCAGCGGTCGCTTGGCGAGTCTGCGCGGCTTCAGCCCGCATCTGCTGGGGCAGCTCGACAAGGCGTTGCAGGCCAGGAGCGCCCATGAACGCCGCCACCTGCAGGCGGACGCCCTGGCCCAGGCCGTGCCGCTGTTGAGCTTTATCCGTAGCCTGGCGGCCGTGGAGCAGGCGCAGCTCGCCGGCAGCCTGCGGCGGCGGCGCGATACCGTCGGCGACCTGGATATCGTTATCTGCACCCGGGGTGATAGCGAGCGATTGATGGCCGAGCTGCTGGCCTATCCCCAGATCGCCGAGGTCATGGCCTGCGGCCCGACGCGCAGCAGCCTGCGCCTGGCGAGCGGGCTGCAGGTGGATGTACGTATCGTCGCCCCCGAGAGCTTCGGTTCCGCGCTGCTGTACCTGACCGGCAGCAAGGCGCACAGCATCGCGCTGCGCCGCCGGGCCCGCACCCTGGGCTACAAACTCAACGAGTACGGCGTTTTTCGCGGCGCCGAGCGGCTTGCCGGGGCGACCGAAGAGGGCGCCTACCAGGCCCTCGGCCTGCCCTGGATCGCTCCCGAGCTACGTGAGGACAGCGGGGAAATCGCCGCCGCCGAGCACGGCAGGCTGCCGCTGCTGATCGAGGCCGGTGATCTGCGCGGCGACCTGCACTGCCACACGCGCGCCAGCGACGGCCGCCACAGCCTGCGCGAGATGGCCCTGGCGGCGCAGCGCCTGGGCTGGGAGTACCTGGCGATCACCGATCATTCGCAGCGCCTGAGCATTGCCCACGGCTTGGACGCCGAACGTCTGGCCCGGCAGCTCGACGAGATCGACCAGCTCAACGATGAACTGGAGTCCCTGACCCTGCTCAAGGGCTGCGAGGTGGAGATACTCGCCGACGGCCGGCTGGACCTGGACGATGATATCCTGGCGCGCCTGGACCTGGTGGTGGGCGCCGTGCACAGCCAGCTCCAACTGCCCGCTGCACAGCAGACCCGGCGCATCCTGCGGGCGATGGATTCACCCTATTTCACCGTGCTGGCGCACCCCAGCGGGCGCCTGCTGCTACAGCGCGAGGCCTGCGCCCTGGACATGCACGCGGTGATCCGTCATGCCCGCCAGCGTGGTTGCTTCCTCGAACTCAATGCCCAGCCGCAGCGACTGGACCTGGACGAATACCATTGCCGGCTGGCCAAGGAGGAGGGCGTGCTGCTGAGCATCGCCTCCGATGCGCACCGCATGGCGGACTTCGCCCTGCTCGATTACGGCATCGGCCAGGCCCGGCGCGGTTGGCTGGAACGCGACGACGTGCTCAATACCCGTAACCTGGCGCAGCTGCGCAAGCTCTTGCGCCAGAGTCGCTGAGTCGCGTTGGCCAGAGGTGTCTGCTGCGCATGATTCGAGTTCATGCCTCCAGCAGATGCCGCAACCGCATGATCTCGGCTTCGGCATTGCGCAAGGCATTGGCCGCTGCCCGTTGCCACCCCGGCAACAAAGGTTGGAGGTCGAGCTCGGTGTCGGCCTTGCGGCACCATTGAAACAGGTCGTGCCAGGTTCCGAGTGCCGAGAGTACGGCTCTCAATGAACAGACCACTTCCGGAGCAACGCTCGCCTGCCGAGGGTAGGCATCGAGCATGTAGCGGGTGTGCTTGGCCAGGATTCGCAACTTGTGCCGATCGAACGCCGGGTCGTCGAGTGCTTGGGTCAACCGACTGATCTGCCGTGCCATTTTCCTGAGCACTTTCTTGCGCAGATTTCGGGCATCTCCTGCGATCCAGTCCAGGCGAAACAGATCCGGCCACTCGTCCAGCTCGGCCAAGAGCCTCGCCAGAGCACGGCTGCGCAAGACCCGGCCATAGTCCTGCCGCAGAGCGGCCCGCCGCGGCGCTGCCAGTTCGCCGTAGCCCGCATGTTCCAACGCGCTGGCCAGCACTTCGCAGTCGCGCACAGGTGCGGTCAGTTGCGCCAGCTTCGCGGCCGCATTATCCAGGCGCTTCGCCGCGCCGATCTTACGTAAAGGGAGCAGCAGGCTGCGCAGGCGCCGCAACTGAATTCTCAGGTCATGCAACGCCTCACCATCGACATCGGCCTGGAGGCGAAAACAGGCATGCTGGAGCGCGATGTTGGTTCTCAGAACCTGCGCGAGAACGGTATTGAACATGGACATGGCGCTCGCTCCTACACCAGGCTGCGCGAGGATTAGGGCTGCTCGGGCGGCCTACCGGAGCATACGTGGCAGGAGGGCGATGCCGATAAAGGATGCTGGCCATGGCGGGCGACTTCGATGCGAAAGTCCGCCTCGTAGGGCGGCACATGACACTCGACGATGTCCTGCGGGGCGACCTGCAAGCGGATGCCGACTATGTCCGCGTGGATCGGCTGGATGCTGACACAACGGTCGACCAGCACCGCGCTATGCACCCGGTGGGCGCCCAGTTGCGCCAGATAGGCGCAGACACGCAGCAGCGAGTGTCCTTCATAGAGCACATCGTCGACCACCAGCAGGGGCGTTGCGGCCAGGTCAAGTGCAGCCAGTTCGGGACTTTCGCTAAGTGCCGTGGCAGGGTGGAGCAGACTGAGATCATCGGCATAGCGCTTAACCTTCAGTCCGTAGAGCGGCGGCAGCGGCTCCCCGGTCAAGCTGCTGTAATGGCGTTGCAGCATGCGCGCCAGGGGCTCCCCCCGGCGTAGGATGCCGACCATGGCGAAAGGCTGGCCATGCAGTCGCGCCGCCAGTTGGCGCGCCATGTCCAACAGGACGACATCAAGCTCCTGGGCGTCGTACAGGCAGAAGGTGTCGGTGCCGGTCATTCTTCGACGCCCTCGATGGCGTGCGGGGGGCAGCTGTACTCAGCGTCTTCATAAAGGTGCTCGTCGACAGTGCCGAGAAGCAAGGCGTGGTTCCGGGCGACACGGATGGCAAAGGACTGCTTTGCATAGAACGGGAAAAGCAGAAGGCTTGCACCTACCATCGCTTTATCTCCTCGACACCTGGCGAGGCGCAGACCCTACTGCCTACAAGGTCTGCGCAATGGCGCTCAACTCGACTTGACCGGAATGACCTTTTCCGGCTTGACCGCCTCGGGGCGTTTGGGCAAGGAGATATTCAAGACCCCTTTGCTGAAGCTTGCCTCGATGTGATCCGCGTCGACGCCTTTGGGAAGGCTGAAAATGCGCTCGAACGAGCCATAGTGCCTTTCCGAGAGATGGTAGTCCTTACGGGTTTCTTCCTTCGCGTCCCTTTTCTCGCCGCTGATGGACAGGTTGCCATTGGCGAGCCTGATCTTAATGTCCTTTTCCTCCATGCCGGGCAGCTCGACGCTGATCTCGAACGACCGGTCCTTCTCCGCGATGTCCACCGCAGGTATGCCGTGGCCGATCATGCTGCGCTTCCAGAACGGTTCGACATCGAACGAGCTGCGGCCAAACGGGAAATGCAGAGAGCTTCGGCCGAAGTCCTCGAACAGCCGATCCACCTGCTGGCGCAGGGTTTCCAAGGGCCGCCACGGTTCGCTCAGTGTCGGGCTTCTACTGGGTTCATCTGCGCTTTCTACAGGGAGTTTCTTGGCGGGCTGTGCCATGTTTCTGTCCTCCTGTGCGGGGTTTGGACGTCCATTTCATTTCTTCCTGTGGAGATTTTGTGGCGCTTGCCCGGGCGTTTCTTGATCTTTATCAAGGGATCGGCCGGTTACAGCTTCAGGCGATGGATCACCTGGGTAGCGTCCTGCGGATCGCGCGTGCGCTGGAAGCCCAGGTCATGGGCCAGGGCCTGCAGGTGGGTATTGGCGGCGGCGTCTACCGCATACATCTGGGTGAAACCGTTCTGCCGCGCGGTGTCGATCAGATGGCGCATCAGCTTGGTGCCGAGGCCCCGATGCTGCCAGGCATCGGCGACGGTAACCGCGCATTCGCACTGGCCCTTATCCTGGGTGGCGGCATAGCGGCTTATCCCGACTTCGACCAGTTTGCCGTCCTGATGAGCGAGCGCGACGAAGGCCATTCTGTGGCTGTAGTCGGCCTGCATAAGGGCGTCGAGGAGGGCGGGCGCGACCTCCTTGACGGCGCCGAGGAAGCGAAAGTGCCGAGCCTGGGGCGACAGGTTGCGAATGAACTCGACTTCACGCTCACGGTCTTCCGGGCGGATTGGCCGGATCAGCACATGGCTGCCGTCGCTCAGGGGTTCGAGCCAGTGTTCGTCGGCCGCATCGGCCGGACGGGGGCTATGGGACGATGGCATGTCGCGCACTCCACGGGAGAGGAAGTCCGCTTTATTTCTACGCCCCTGAGGTGGCGACGGATTGACCAGGATCAATGTGCCGGCTCGGCGTTCCGGTCACTGCGCTAACGCTGCCCCAGGCCTTCGGCGCGACCCTGCCGACACAGGGCCTGGGCATTCAGCAGGCGCAGCTCGTGGCCACTGCTGGCGATCAGACCCAGGTCGCGAAAGCGGGTGAACAGGCGACTGACCGTCTCGGTGGTCATGCCCAGATAGTTGCCGATGTCGCTGCGATTCATGGGCAGGACGAAGTTCGTGGAATAGAGGCCGCGCTTGCTGTAACGGGCCGATAGATTGAGCAGAAAGGCTGCCAGGCGCTGCTCCGCACTCTCACGCGCATGGCTATGGTATTCGTGCTCCTCATGGATTTCCCGACTCAGGGTGTGCAGTAGCTGATTGCGCAACCCCGGAATATGCCCCGCCAGCTCTTCGAGCTGGTGCACCGGAATGGCGCAGATCATCGAGGTTTCCAACGCGACGCAAAAGCTGGAGTAGCGCTCCGCTCCCAGGGCGTCCAGGCCTATCAGCTCGCTTGGCAAATGAAAGCCGATGATCTGGTCGACTCCGTCCGGGTTGAGCAGGTAGGTCTTGAGGGCTCCGGAGCGCAAGGCATACACATGTTGTACCGGATCGCCCGCGCGGATCAGGTATTCGTGCTTACGCAGTGGTCGGTTGCGCTTGATGATGCCATCGAGGCGACCGATTTCGCGCTCGTTCAGGCTGACCGGAAGGCACAAGCGGGCCAACGAACAGTCATGACAACTGACGTGCACGGGGCGCGACGAGGGTGTGCTCTTCCCTGATGGGTGATCGGTCATGGCAGCTGCCATTCAGTAGCCCGGATTAACAAATCTAGAAGAGGGCGATTGGAAAATCAGTGCATTTCGTCGGGATGATGGAGTGAGGGAAAAAGTGGCGATATTCGGTAGCGCCCGGGTTGATCAAGCGATAAAACGGCGCCCTGGTAGACAAAGTTGATGCATATCAATTCACCGACTCTGCCCTGGTCGCAGTCTGTAACTGATCGGGGTTCGTAATCAGATCGAGCCTGGGCCAGGTGGAGGTGGTGCATGAACCAAACTCGGAAAATCCTGCTGATCGGGCACACGCTGCAACGCAAGTCCGCAGCCTTTCAGCGGGCGGTAGCGCTCGCGATGGTCGGTGATACGCCACTGCATATCGCGGTGCTGGTCGAGCCGTTCATGACCTATGCGCTGTTGGCCAGCGAGAGCAGGGAGGCGATACGCCAAAGTATGCTCAACGAGCAGCGGCGCTGCTGGAATGAGGAAGTCGAAACCCTCAGGAGCAAAGGCGTCCAGGCCAGCTGCTCGGTCACCTGGGCCGAGAACCTGCATGAGGAAATCCTCTGCCATGTGCGCGAACTGCAGCCGCTTATGCTGATCAAGGACGTGCAGCGCGAGCCTGTACTCAAACGCACCTTCGTCACGCCCCTGGACTGGCACCTGCTGCGCAGTTGCCCGGTGCCACTGCACCTGGTCAGTGATGCCCGCCACCCCAGACCCAAGGTGGTGGTCGCAGCGGTCGAGCTGAGCGATGTCGAGGTTCAGCGCTCTGGGCTCAACGACCAGATCATCGCGGCTGGTATCGGTCTGGCCACGCAATGTGGCGCCCGTTTTCAGCTGATCCATATCCACGACAACATGCCGGCCTACCTGGCCAGCACCGGCGAGGCGGCGGCCGACTGGTCGGAGATTGCCGAAGAGCTACGCGTGGCGCTACACCAGTCCTTCGTGACCCTGGCCGAGCGCCACGACATTGCGCCGGAGCAGCGTCACTTCATCATTGGCCAGCCGGTCGCGGGAATCATCGACTTTGCCCTGGCGCACCAGGCCGATGTCGTGGTGATGGGCCGCGTGCACCGCAAGCTACTGGACAGATGGCTCGGCAGCACGACCGAGGCAGTGCTCCATCGCCTGTCCGGCAGTGTTCTGGCGATACACCCTGAGGCCGGGTGAGATCGTAGGATGGGTTGAGCGCAGTGATACCCATCGTGAACCTCCGCGATGGGTATCGTCGCAAGCGACTCAACCCATCCTACGGGCTGGGATTAAACGAGGGCAGCAGGATGAATCACACCGACACACTGCAAATCCCGATTCCCAACCGCCGGGCCGCCGGTCAGGCGCTGGCGACCATGCTGCACGCATACCGGGGCCAAGCCGACGGTATAGTGCTAGCACTGCCGCGTGGCGGCGTGCCGGTCGCCTATGAGATCGCCTGCGCCCTGGAATTGCGCCTGGATCTGCTGACGGTACGCAAGCTGGGGGTGCCATTCCACGCCGAGCTGGCGATGGGCGCCATCGCCAGCGGCGGTGTGCGCGTGCTCAATCGTGATGTGGTGGCCATGCATGGCATCGACGAGGTCACGTTGAATGAGGTCGCGCAGCGGGAACTGTTGGAGTTGCAGCGCCGCGAGCGGGTTTATCGTGGCCCACGCCCTCTGCCGGATCTGCGCGGTCAGCAGGTGATTCTGGTGGATGATGGGCTGGCCACCGGCGCCACCATGCGTGCCGCCGTGCGCGCCGCGCGCGGCCAGGGGGCGGCGCGCATCATCGTTGCCGTGCCAATAGCGCCCGGTGATACGCTGGACGAACTGCGCGAAGAGGTGGATGAACTGATCTGCCCCTTTGCCCCGGAGTTTTTTATGGCGATAGGACGCTGGTATACGGACTTCTCCCAGGTCAGCGATCATGAGGTGATCGATCTGCTGCAACGCGCCTGGCAGCGTAGCTTGCCCGGGGCGAGTTGAGCTCATGTATCGGCCACGGTTGGACATCGTGCTGGCGGATGCGCGGCTGCAGGGTGACCTGCTGCTGCCGGATGGGGCCAGGGGCCTGGTGGTGTTCGTGCATGGCAGCGGCAGCAGCCGTTTGAGCCCGCGTAATCAGGAGGTGGCGCGTTATCTGGGCGAACGGGGGTTGGCGACCCTGCTGTTCGACCTGCTGACCGAGGCGGAGGAGCGCATCGACCGGCTCACCTGTGAACTGCGTTTCGACATTCCACTGCTGACCCAGCGGCTGGTCGAGGTGCTCGACTGGATCAGCGCCGACCCCGACCTGAACCTGCTGCCGGTCGGTCTGTTTGGCGCCAGCACCGGCGCCGCCGCGGCGATACTGGCAGCCATCGAGCGACCGAACCGGGTGCAGGCGATCGTCAGCCGTGGCGGGCGAACCGACTTGGCCGGCGGCGAGCTGCAGCACCTGCAAACGCCGATCCTGCAGGTGGTTGGCGGCCATGACCTGGCCACACTCGACCTGAACCGAAAAGTCAGTCGTGCGCTGCTCTGCGAGCAATGCCTGGAGGTGGTTCCCCGCGCCACCCATTTGTTCGAGGAACCGGGCACCTTGCAGGAAGTGGCGCGGCTCGCCGCGCAATGGTTCGAGGCGCACCTGCGCGCCCCGCGCCAAGCCGACGCGGGGCGCTGAACGAGTTACCAAGCGCGAAGAGATCCGGGTTTATATCAGCAGGGTGGCGATGCCCAGGTAGATCAGGATCGACAGCAGGTCCTGGACCACGGTGGCCAACGGGCCGCTGCCGAACGCCGGGTCCATAGACCCGGTGCTGAGCAGCCAGGGCAGGGCCATGGCCGCCAGGGTTGCTGTCCCGCAGGCGGCGAATACCGCGAGACCGACGCAGAGGGCGATATCCGCCTCATTCCACAGCAACCAAACCAGTGGGCCGGCGACCAACGCCAGGGCGAGGCCGATGGCCAGGCCCACCAGCAGCTCGCGGCCGAGCATGCGGCGCATGCCGATACCCACCGAGAGGCCACGGACCACCACGGTCTCGGTCTGGGTACCGACCGCATCGGCCAGGTAGATGATCCCCGGCAGGAAGAACGCCAGCATGACCTTGTCCTGCAACTGTGCCTCGAAACGACCGACGAAATGCGCCGCCAGTAGCGCACCGGCCAGCCCCACCAGCAACCAGGGAATGCGATGACGAAAGCGGCGGATGACCGGCTCCTCGCTGGAGGCGCGGGCGGCCTCGGTACCCTTGATAAAGCCGCCGAGGCGGGTGAGGTCCTCCTCATGCTCGCTCAGCAGCACCGCCAGCAGGCGATGGGGCGGAATCACCCCGATCAGCCCACCGTCACCGTCGACCACGACGAGCGCCGACTCCTGGTGGCGTACGGCGCGCCAGGCGGCGATTTCCTGATCCACGCCCGGCGCGACACGGGGAGCGTCGCGGTCCATCAGGGCATCCAGGCTGAGGTTCGCTGGCGCGCCCAGCAGGTCTTCGATCCTGAGCAGGCCGAGGAAACGCCGGCCCGTGCAGATCACGATATGGCTGGCGCATGCGTAGCGCTGCCGCATCAGGGTCGCGCGGACGTCATCGACCCGTTGTTCGGGAGCGAATACCGGTATGTCCTGCGTCGCGTGCTGTGCCGCGGTTTCGAAACTGATGCGCTCGGGGCCATTGGCAGTCGGCGACATGGGCATCTCCTTGGCTGCAGACGAGGCGGGGCTTTGCCACTTGTCAGGAATATAGGCGCAATCGGCCGAGCTGACCGGCCCAGATGGCCTGGCCCCCAATGTTAAGCGGCACTGGGCGAACTGGCCGCGCACTAGGCGCATCGCTACCGGCGCATGTGGCGCTATGACGTGTTGACCTGTGCCGGCTCCTTGCGCGCCGCAGGAGTCAGCTGTGGCAGATAGTGCTGAGCAAGGGCGGGTTATCCGGTGGCAACCAGAGCTCGCGCTGAGCGTGCGGTTTGATATGGATCAAAACGTCCAGCCGAATCCGGGTCGAAGCTCCAGCTCATGATGCGGGGTAATCGAGGGGCAGAGTCATGGCGCATAGCAACATTCTGTTCGAGGGCAGCGCTCACGAGAAGGTATTGCGCGGCGCCATGCAGTGGGCAGATGCGATCCGGATTTCCCTTCGGGCCCAACTCCAAGTCGGTGCTGATTCAGAACGATTGGGGCCGTGGGGGCAGCGCTGCTGGACGCACAAGTTCGGTACCTTCAAGGCGCGCGTCGAGCGCTACGGCTGTGTTGGTCGCAGCGGCGTGCATGGCGTGATGCCTGAGGTGAGCAGGCAATGAACGACTCGACGCCACGCAGGTTGCAGGTGCTCGACCACTATGCCGATGGCGAGGATGCACGGCACTTCAGCTTGCGCATCGACCACCCGATGCCCAGCGACCAGGCCGCCATCCCCGGGCAGTTCTTTATGCTGAGTGTGCCAGGCGTGGGCGAGGCGCCTTTCACCTATGTCAGCCGGCCGGACCGCGAAGGCCGTTTCAGCGCCCTGATCCGCCGCGTGGGTAAATTGACCGACGCCCTATTCGAGCAGCCCGAGGGCGCCGTGCTGGGTTACCGCGGCCCGTTCGGCAAGGGCTGGCCGCTGATCTTCAGCGCCCAGCGGGTGCTCGCGGTGGCCGGCGGCTGTGGCCTGGCACCATTGGCCGGGCTGGTCGAGGAAACCATCAGCCATCATCTGCCGATGCAGTTGAGCCTGATCTACGGCGCCCGCCATGCCGGCGCCCAGGTGCTCGGCCACGAGCGCGCCGTGTGGCGCCAGCGTCTGCCCATGATCGAAACCCTGGACGTGACCACGGCAGGAATGCGCCAGGGCTCGCCGCTGGCGCATTTCGACGAGCTGTTTGCCACTGCGCCGCCCGAGGCGCTGCTTTGCTGCGGACCACAGCCGCTGATGCTGGCGACCGCACAGGCTTGCCTGCAGCGCGGCCTGCGCGCCGAGCGTATGTGGCTTTCGCTGGAACGAAGGATGCACTGCGCCGATGGCCTGTGCGGGCACTGCTACCTCGGCCCCAGTTATGTCTGCCGGGACGGGCCGACCTATCGCTACGACCATTTCCTGCGGCTGCAAGGCCAGGGCTGTGATCGGCCCGGGGTAGGGGAACACAACTTCTGCTGACTATTCGCCATCGAGGGCTAGCCATGCGTCCAGCGATTATCCGCAAACCCGCCGAACAGCCGGTCACGCCCAACTGGGACGACAGCGCCGCGGCCCGCGCCGCCTTCTCCTGGCAGGCGCAGGCCGGCGAACTGAGCGGCCTGCCAGGCGGCGGCCTGAACCTGGCCTTCGAGGCGGTCGACCGCCACGCCCAGGGCCGCCGGCGACAACATGTCGCCCTGCGCATCCTCGACCGCAACGGCGGCCGCTGCGACATCAGCTACGCCCAACTGAGCAGCCTGACCAATCGTTTCGCCAACGTACTGAAGAATCTCGGCGTTCAGCCTGGCGAGCGCCTGTTCGTGCTCTGCGGACGCGGCCTGGAGCTGTATCTCGGGGTACTCGGTGGGCTCAAGCTGGGCTGCGTGGTTTCGCCGCTGTTCTCCGCCTTCGGCCCGGAGCCGATCGAGACCCGCCTGCGCATCGGCGAAGGCAGCGTGCTACTGACCAGCGAGGCGCTGTACCGGCGCAAGGTGGCGGGTATCCGCGAGCGCCTGCCACAGCTCCGGCATGTGTTGCTGTATGAGGACAATGGCGACAGCGTATCGCCACCGCCGGGCACCCTGAGCCTGGCGCAACTGCTGGCCGAGGCGGGCGACGATTTCAGCATCGCCCAGACTCGCGCCGATACGCCCTCGCTGCTGCACTTCACCAGCGGCACCACCGGCACGCCGAAGGGCGCGCTGCATGTGCACGGCGCGGCACTGACCCATCTGGTCACCGGCAAGTACGCCCTCGACCTGCACCCGGATGACATCTACTGGTGCAGCGCCGACCCCGGCTGGGTCACCGGCACCTCCTACGGCATCCTCGCGCCCTTGCTGCTCGGCGTCACCAGCGTGGTCGACAGCGGCGAGTTCGACGCCGAACGCTGGTACCGCATCCTCGAAACGCAACGGGTCAGCGTCTGGTACACCGCGCCCACGGCCATTCGCATGCTGATGAAGGCCGGCACCGAGCTGGCCCGGCGCCATCGCTTTCCGCACCTGCGCTTTATCGCCAGCGTCGGCGAGCCGCTCAATCCCGAAGCGGTGTGGTGGGGCCAGGATGTGCTTGGCCTGCCGATCCACGACAACTGGTGGCAGACCGAGACCGGCGGCATCATGATCGCCAACACCCCGGCCATGGCGATCAAGCCCGGCTCCATGGGTAAGCCGCTACCCGGTGTCGAGGCCGCCATAGTCGCCCGTAACGAGCAGGGCGACCTGACCCTGCTGGGCGACGAGACGGTCGGCGAACTGGCCCTGAGGCAGCCCTGGCCGGCGCTGTTCCGCGCCTACCTGGGCCAGGAGGAGCGTTACCGCCGCTGCTTCGTCGGCGACTGGTACCTGAGCGGCGACCTGGCCCGCCGCGACGCCGACGGCTACTACTGGTTCGTCGGCCGCAGCGACGACGTGATCAAGTCGGCCGGCCACCTGATCGGTCCGTTCGAGGTGGAAAGTGCGCTGATGGAGCACCCGGCGGTGGCCGAGGCGGCGGTGATCGGCATCCCGGACGAGCTGCTCGGCGAAACGGTCAAAGCCTTCGTCACCCTGAAAAGCGGCAACCAGCCCAGTGACGCGCTGCACGACGAACTGCTCGGCCATGCGCGCAAGCGCCTGGGCGCGGCGGTGGCGCCCAAGGCCCTGGCGTTCCTCGCGGACCTGCCGCGCACCCGCAGCGGCAAACTCATGCGTCGCCTGCTCAAGGCCCGCGAACTGGGCCTGCCGGAAGGCGATACCTCGACCCTGGAGAACCCCTCATGACGCTGCCATTGGCCAAGGAGCTGGCGCTGCGCCTGCTGCACGACATGTTGCGCATCCGCCGCCTGGAGGAGCGCGCCGCCGAGTTGTATGGCGAGGGCAAGATTCGCGGCTTCCTGCACCTGTATATCGGCGAGGAGGCGGTGGCGGTGGGCGCCCTGCATGCCCTGGCCGCGGATGATGCGGTGGTGGCCACCTACCGCGAGCACGGCCACGCACTGATCCAGGGCGTTTCCATGCAGGCGATCATGGCCGAGATGTACGGCAAGCAGGAGGGCTGTTCGCGCGGACGCGGCGGCTCCATGCACCTGTTCGACGCCGCCACCCGCTTCTTCGGCGGCAACGCCATAGTCGCCGGCGGCCTGCCGCTGGCGGTCGGCCTGGCCCTGGCCGAACGCATGCAGGGCGGTTCGCGTATCGTCGCCTGTTTCTTCGGCGAGGGCGCCATGGCCGAGGGGGCCTTCCACGAGGCGCTCAACCTGGCGGCGCTGTGGCGGCTGCCGGTGCTGTTCTGCTGCGAGAACAACCTCTACGCCATGGGCACGGCGCTGGAACGTTCCGAATCGCAGACCGACCTGTGCGCCAAGGCCGCCTCCTACAAGGTACCGGCGCAGGCGGTGGACGGCATGGACGTGGTGGCGGTGCACCAGGCCAGCACGGCGGCGGTGCAGCAAGTGCGCGACGGCCAGGGGCCGTACTTTCTCGAATTCAAGACCTACCGCTTCCGCGCCCACTCGATGTTCGACCCCGAGCTGTACCGCGACAAGGCCGAGGTGGCCAAATGGAAGGAGCGCGGGCCGATCCATAGCTACAGCGCCCGGCTAAAGGCGCAGGGGTTGCTGGACGAAGCCGGCTTCCTCGCCCTTGACGCCCAGGTGGAAGGCGAGGTGGCGGCTGCGGTGGCCTTCGCCGAGGCGGGCAGCCTGGAGCCGACCGCCGACCTGCTGCGCGATGTGCATACCCCGGAGGACGCGCCATGAGTACGCGCACCACCTATCGCGAAGCGCTGCGCCAGGCCCTGCGCGAAGCGCTGCAGCGCGATCCGCGAGTGTTCCTGATGGGCGAGGACGTCGGCCGCTACGGTGGCACCTATGCAGTCTCCAAGGGCCTGCTGGACGAGTTCGGGCCCGAGCGTATCCGCGACACGCCGCTGTCGGAGCTGGCCTTCGTCGGTGCCGGCATCGGCGCGGCGCTGGGCGGCATGCGGCCGATCGTCGAGGTGATGACGGTGAACTTCAGCCTGCTCGCCCTCGATCCGCTGATGAACACCGCAGCCACCCTGCGCCACATGTCCGGCGGCCAGTTCTCCGTGCCGCTGGTACTGCGCATGGCCACCGGCGCCGGGCGCCAGTTGGCGGCGCAGCACTCGCACAGCCTGGAGGGCTGGTACGCCCATATCCCCGGCCTGAAGATCCTTGCCCCGGCCACCCTGGAGGATGCCCGCGGCATGCTCTGGCCGGCGCTGCAGGACCCCGACCCGGTGCTCATCTTCGAGCATGCCCAGCTGTATAACCTCGAAGGCGAGCTGGAGGAGGGCACCATGGTGGACATCCGCAGCGCACGGGTACGCCGCACGGGCAGCGACCTGAGCCTGATCGCCTATGGCGGCACCCTGGGCAAAGCGTTGACGGCAGCCGAACAACTGGCCGAGGAGGGCATCGATGCTGAGGTGATCGACCTGCGGGTGCTGCGCCCGCTGGACGACGCGACCCTGCTGGCCTCGGTGTGCAAGACCCGGCGCCTGCTGGTGGTGGACGAGGGCTGGCGCAGCGGCAGCCTGGCCGCCGAGATCATCGCGCGGGTCAGCGAACGGGCCTTCTACGAGCTGGATGCGCCGCCGGCCCGGGTGTGCAGCGCCGAAGTGCCGATTCCCTACGCCAAGCATCTGGAAGACGCCGCGTTGCCCCAGGTGCCGGCGATAGTGGCGGCGGCGCGGGCACTCTGCGGCGATACAGGAGCGGATCGATGATCGAGTTCAAATTGCCGTCCCTCGGCGCCGACATGGACGAGGGCACCCTGCTGGAGTGGACGGTGCGGCCGGGCGAGCGGGTCGCCCGCGGCCAGGTGATCGCCGTGGTGGATACCGCCAAGGCGGCGGTGGACGTGGAATGCTGGCAGGAGGGCGAAGTCTTCGAGCTGCTGGTCGAGCCGGGTGCCAAGGTGCCGGTGGGCACGCCCATTGCCAGCCTGCTGGAGCCCGGCGAGACGCCCTCCCAGGCCCGGCGTAAGGCGCCAAGCCGGCCAAAGCCCATGCCCACGACGCCGGTTGAAGGCGCGGGGGCACCGGCGCTGGCAGCGGCGACCCGCCAGCGGGTCTCTCCGGCCGCACGCAAACGTGCCACCGAACTGGGTCTGGATATCGCCGCCGTGCAGGGCAGCGGCCCGCACGGCGTAATCACCCTGGAAGACGTCGAAGCTGCTGCCCGGCCTGCGGCACCCGTCGACCGCCACGCCGCCATGCGCCAGGTGATCGCCGCGGCCATGAGCCGTTCCAAGCGCGAGATTCCCCACTACTACCTCAGCGAAACCATCGCCCTGGGCAACCTCATGACCTGGCTGCAGGCATACAACGCCGAACGGCTGCCGGAACAGCGCCTGCTGCCCGGCGTGCTGCTGCTCAAGGCGGTGGCCCTGGCGCTGCGCGAGTATCCGCAGCTCAACGGCTTCTGGCGCGACGACACCTTCCAGGCAGCGCCGGGCATTCATCTGGGCGTGGCCGTCTCCCTGCGCCAGGGCGGCTTGATCGCCCCGGCGTTGCACGAGGTTGCCGACAAGCCGCTGGCACAGCTGATGGCTGAGCTATCCGACCTGGTCCAGCGCGCCCGCAGCGGCTCGCTGCGCAGCTCGGAGCTGAGCGATGCCAGCCTGACCGTCACCAATCTGGGTGAGCAGAGCGTGGACAGCGTGTTCGGCGTGATCTATCCGCCCCAGGTCGCGCTGGTCGGCTTTGGCGGCATCGTCGAGCGTCCCTGGGTCGAGGCGGGGCAGCTCTGCGTGCGGCCGCAGGTGGTCGCCAGCCTGGCCGCCGACCACCGCGCCAGCGACGGTCACCTGGGGGCGCGTTTTCTCGGCGCCATCGGCCGCCTGTTGCAAGAGCCCGAGCGGCTCTGAGGAGGGTGCGATGGACGCCGCAGAGATCCGCCGCCTGGTGCTCGAAGAGCTGCAACACATAGCCCCGGAGCTGGAGCCCGAACAGTTGCGCGGCGACCGCCCGCTGCGCGACGAGGTGGACCTGGACTCGATGGACTGGCTGCGCCTGCTCGGCGCGCTGCATAGGCGCCTGGGGGTGAACATCCCCGAGGCCGACTACCGGCGCCTGGACACCCTGGATGCCATGGTCGCCTACCTCGCCGCCCGCCAGGCTACTGGCGAGGGCTGTGGTTGATGCAGATCAAATCGCGGCGGTCAGCGCGGGAGCAGGCTGATACTTACTGGGGGCATTCTCAAGATGCTCGGCCTGCCTCGGGCAGTTCGAATAGCAGGAGGTAGCTATGAAGCTGCGTAACGTAGATGGAGGTTGGAGCCCCTACCTGGCCGGGGCCTTGCTCGGCCTGCTGGCCACGCTCTCCGTATATGCCACCAGCGAGTGGCTGGAAAAGGCCAACTACCTGGGCGCCTCGACCACCTTCGTGTGTGCCGCCGGTTTGATCGAGCAGCAACTGGCCCCGGAGCATGTCGCGGCGAATGCCTATACCAAACAGCCAGCTGGGTGACTCGCAGCACAGGGGAGTCCAGTTCTCGAACCAGTTATTGCGGTCATCGAAGTAGCGCACCGGCGCTAACTAAATTCTAGAATTGGAGGGCAGGTG
>OGCL01001271.1_pt1 | contig 22220 bp, 22 predicted proteins | sample 1570041 | NCBI WGS metagenome assembly OGCL01 (sample SAMN06266162, study PRJEB24511) | hot springs metagenome | isolation source: Hot spring water | place: South Africa: Limpopo | collected 2015-06-22 | reverse complement strand
CAATGTCGACCTCGTCGCCACCCTGTTCGGCGGCCAGGACACCATGCTCGCCACCATTGTTTACGTCCTGGTCGGCCTGTCGGCGCTCTGGCAGCTCGTGCCCTTCTTCAAGGCCATGTCCGTCGGCGAGACGCGGGCAGAAGCCAATATCGGCACGCATCGCTGATCGGCGATCCCCGGCAGACCACCCATCAAGCACTGATGCAGACAGGGCCGGCCTTGCCGGCCCTGCTTTCGTTTGGGTGAAGAAGAAGTCCCAAAAAAGTCCGCCCTGCCCGGCTCAGACGCACCCGGCGGCCAACGCTTCCTTAACGTGGCTGCGGTAAATTATGATAGATTAAAAGACTGGACGGAGACCAAGGCAGGATGTCCAAACCGAGCTTCCGCTTCACCCATTACGACCTGAAGGAACAGCGCGCCGGCACGATTATCGAGGTGACGCTTTCGGCGGTGAACAATGTGCGGCTGATGACGCCGACCAACTTCCAGCGCTTCAAGGAAACGCTCGACTTCAAGTTCTTGGGCGGCGTGGCGAAGAAGTCACCGCTCAACATCGTCATCCCGGAAAGTGGCCACTGGCACCTGATCGTCGACATGGAAGGCCATCACGGTCTGGCCGAATCCAAGGTCAAGATGATTGCAGCCCCTGCCGTGCAGCCGAAGCAGAAGGCCTCCTGAGGCCTTCCTCCCTGCCCTTTCAGGATGTTGGTGCCTGTAAACTCAGCCCTTGCGGGTTGCGAGCAGTGCCTCGGCGGCCCGCTCCCCACTGAGCAAGGCGCCATGCACCGTACCGAAGAACTCGGCACTCACATGCTCGCCCGCCAGACGCAGACGTGGAGCACTGGGCTCTGCCAGTCGCTCATGATCCGCAGGCTCGGCGCCGACTGCCGGGTAGGAATAGGCCCCGAGCGCAAACGGGTCGCTTGACCATGAATGGCGGACAAGGGCCTTTGGCTCCGGCACGGCCTTCCCGAACATGTCGCGCAGGACTGCCATCACATCGGCGATCAGCGCCGCCTCGTCCATGGCCTCGACCTTTGCGGCATAATCACCGCTCGCCACCAGCGTCAGCACGGGTGCATTCTCGATCGGCATGAGGTTCAGCATGTCGGCAAAGCGGCCGCGCTGCTCGCCCGCATATCCCAGGAACTGCTGATCCGCCGGCCAGAACGCCGTGTCGAAAGCGACCGAAACCTTGGCAAGCTGGCCGAAGCCGATGGCGGCGATCGCCTTTTGCTGGACTTCCGGCAGCGGCGGATCAAAGGCGATGGTGCCCGCCTTCAGCACGCCGAGAGGCACGGTGACGATGCAGTGATCGGCCTCGATGCTGCCTTTTCCCGTTTCGACTGCCACGCCTAACGGCGTGTGGCGGATGCGACTGACGACCTGACCCAGGCGGATGTCGAGGCCTTTCGCCAGGAAGAATGTCAGCGCATCATAGCCGCCGCGCAGCACTGCGTCCGGCCCGTCAAAGATCTCGCCTGCATCGAGATGAACAGCCGATATCCTGGAGAGCGGGGCGGCAAATTCGGCCTCATAGGTGTCGGTGAGCGCCCAGTTGCCGATCGGCTCCTGGAGAAGCGCCGGGTCGAGCATTTCGATCACGTCGAGCAGGGACAGCGACCGGTCGCCATCGGCTTCCTCGACCACCTTCTCCGCCAGAGTTTCGAGATCATCGAAGACATCGTCGATCTCGAACTCCTCGGGCTCCACGCCACCCGCACCAAACAACTGCCAGCTTTCCTGGTCGATGAAGAAGGGGGTTATGCCGGCCTCTGCGGCCAGCCTGGCAAGCGGATTGCCGTTGAAGCCGTGGATGAAGTTGGCGCCATGCTCGACGGCCACGCCGAGGCTGCGATCGGTGAAGATGCGCCCACCGATCCGATCGCGCGCTTCGAGCAGCACGACCTCGGCGCCGGCCTCGACCAGCGATGCGGCGGCGGCAAGCCCCGCCATACCGGCACCGACGACCACCACTTTCAGCCCTTTGCCGGGTTGCGGGGACGGCCTGTCGGCCGCTCCGGGCACCGAAGGCGACTGCGCCAGAGCTCGCCTGGCGAGAGGGGCAGATGAGAGGCCAGCAGCGGCGAGCAGCAGAAGGAGAAGCCGGCGGCGGGTAAGGTCAGGCTGCATCGACCTCGACCTCTTCGGCGCCCGCCACCAGGTCCTCGGCAAAGAAGGCCCGGCCGCGGCCGCCTTCCTTGGAGGCGTAGAGCGCCTTGTCGGCCATGGCCATGATCGGACGGGCGGATGCACCGTTTTCCGGCGCGACCGCAATACCGAGACTGATGCCGACATCGACCACGGCACCGCTCGACAGGACAATCGGCTGAGACACCGAGGTGATGATGTGCTGGGCGAGCAGCGTAAGGCGGGGCCGGTCGCGGAAGGCGTTGACGAGCACGACGAATTCATCGCCGCCGACGCGCCCGACAAGGCCGTTTTCGCCGACGGCCTCGCGCAAACGTGCGGCCACCAGACGGATCACCTCATCGCCGGCGGCATGGCCGTGGATGTCGTTGACGGCCTTGAAGCGGTCGAGATCGCTGGCGATCACGGCAAAGGGCGCATGGGCCAGCCGTTCGGCAGCCTCGTTGAGCGCCTTGTCGAAACAGAGCCGGTTGGCCAAGCCGGACAGCGCGTCACGATGGGCCAGTTCGCGGTTGCGGCGCTCGCTCTCTTCCAGCCGCTCCGACAGGCGACCGATGTAGCGACCGAGCACGAAGCTTGCGGTCAGCAGCAGGCCGCAGAGCAGAATGACGGCGGGAACAACGATGTTCCAGATGTCGGCGCCCGGCTTGAAGAGATCAAAGTCGAAGCTGCCGAGCAGCTGTCCATCGACGCTCCTGATCGGAAGCAGGCCGTCGGCGTTGCGGTCGAACCGCAGATTGCCGTATTCGAGCTGGCTGTTGAGATCGGCCACGAGCTCCGCATCGATCGGGCGCGCGGAGACGAGGATAACAGGGTCACCTTCGGGCAAGGCCACCTCGCCGTCATCCGGCACGATGGCCATGGCCGTGGTCAGCATCACCTCGCCACCGATCTCCGCGAAGCCGAAAGCCGCAATCAGGTGGACCTGTGAGGACGGCACCGGCTTCTGCCCGTAGCCGCCGTTGATCGTTGTGCGATGGGCATGGTGCCGCGCCAGCGCGAGGTCAGCGATGGCCTTCAGGTCCTCGCCAGGCTTCAGGTCGCGGGCGGTCAGATCCACGTCGTCCTGAAAGGCCGACATCAGCAACCGACTGCCGGGGCCGATGAGGAAGCTGCGTTCGTGTCCAAAATCGTACCAGAGCGAGGAGACAAACTCCTCAACGACATAAGAAGGACGGAACTTCAGGGTGATGTATTTGACCGAACGGTCCCAGCGCGCCAAGCCAAGTTGATCGCGGGCGAGAAGGCTGTGGCGGTCGCGCAGGACGTTCTCCAGCATGAGGATCTGCTTCTCGATCGCAATATCATCGGCCTTACGGGAGGCGATGTAGCCGACAAATAGCAGGGAGAGCGCCGACAGGGTGATCAGCACGATGGCGAAAAGCTTGACCAGGGCCGGCAAGCCGATGCGCGGCGGTGCGGAGCCTCCGACGTGCAAGTGCGACAATTCCAACTCATTCGACATACGCGTCCCCTTGGTTCGGGCAGGGAGACTAGCCGAGAGCGCTTAAAAGCAGCTTAAGCTGCAATGACGATAGGCAAGCGCATCAGCTGCCGCTGCGCTCCCGCCGGAGCTTGGACCACCAGTCCAGGCGCTTCCGGATCTCCCGCTCGAAGCCGCGCTCCGGCGGATCGTAGAAGGTCTTGCGGCCCATCTTTTCGGGAAAATAGTCCTGGCCGGAAAAGGCATCCGGCTCGTCGTGATCATAGCGATAGCCGTCGCCATAGCCCTCGCCCTTCATCAACTTGGTCGGAGCATTCAGGATGTGCTTGGGCGGCAGCAGCGAGCCGTGCTCCTTGGCTGCGCGCATCGCCGCCTTGTAGGCGACATAGACGCCGTTCGACTTGGGCGCGGTCGCGAGATAGACGCAGGCCTCAGCAAGCGCCAGTTCACCTTCCGGAGAGCCGAGATAGTCGTAGGCATCCTTGGCGGCATTGCAGATGACGAGCGCCTGCGGGTCGGCGAGACCGATATCCTCGACCGCCATGCGCACCAGCCGACGGCCGAGATAAAGCGGATCCTCGCCGGCATCGAACATGCGGCAGAGATAGTAGAGGGCGGCATCGGGATCGGAGCCGCGCACCGCCTTGTGCAGCGCCGAGATCAGGTTGTAGTGGCCGTCCTGGCCCTTGTCGTAAACGGGCGCCCGGCGCTGGACGATGCGGCCAAGACCTTCGGTGTCGAAGATTTCGCCCGGGCGGGCGGCACGCCAGACTTCTTCGGCCAAGGTGAGGGATGCGCGGCCATCACCATCGGCCATGCGGATGAGGCTCGCCCGGGCATCGGCATCGAGCGGCAGCGGCTTGCCTTCGGTTTCCTCGGCCCGCTTCAGAAGCGTCTCGATGCTTTCCTCGTCATGCGGCTTGAAGGTGAGCACCCTCGCCCGCGACAGAAGAGCGGCGTTCAGCTCGAAGCTTGGATTTTCGGTCGTCGCACCAACGAGAATGACGGTCCCGTCCTCCATGACGGGCAGAAAACTGTCCTGCTGGGCGCGGTTGAAGCGATGGATCTCGTCGACGAAGAGCAGCGTCTGGCGGCCCTCCATGCGGCGGAGCCGAGCGCTTTCGAAGACCTTCTTCAGATCCGCGACGCCGGAGAAGATCGCGGAGATCTGTTCGAAGGCAAGACCGGCCTCGCCCGACAAAAGGCGGGCGACGGTGGTTTTGCCCGTGCCCGGCGGCCCCCAGAAGATCATCGAGCCGAGCGAGCCGGAGGCAATCATCCGGGCAAGCACGCCGTCCTCTCCGGTCAGGTGTTCCTGACCGGTCACCTCGGCCAAATTCTTCGGCCGCAGGCGATCGGCGAGCGGACGGCGCTCGGCCATTTCCTTGGACATCTGCGGCGCGAAGAGATCACTCATCGGAAGATCTGCCGGATGCGCTGACCGTCGCGCTCAATCTCGACGCGCCAGAAGCCCGGATCGCTTGCCGCAACCCTTTGCAGGTCCTCGACCGAAGCGATCTCCTCGCCATTGACAGCAACGACGATGTCACGCGGCTGGAAGCCGAGACGGGCGGCAGGCGAGCCGCGCATGACCTCGGTGACGACGACGCCGGTCACTTCCGAAGCCATCTTCAGTTCATAGGCAAGGCGCGGAGAAAGGTTGCCTGCACGGAGACCGGCGAAGGGGCTGCGGCCCTCGATCAACTGGATGTCGCGCGGACGGGTTTCGGGGGCGGCGGCAAGCGTCAAGGCGATCGTCTTTTCCCGTCCATCCTGCTGCACCGTCAGTTCGGCCTTCTGGCCAAGCCCTGCTGTGGTCAGGCGGTAGCCGAGCGCATCGGGATGTTCAACCGGGATGCCGTTGACCGCGGTGACCACCTGCCCGGGTTTGAGGCCCGCTTTCGCAGCAGGACCGTCTTCGGCGATACGCACGACGAGTGCGCCGCGCACCGTATTGAGGCCAAGTGCCTCGGCAACGTCTGACGTGACCGGCTCGAAACTTGCACCCACATAAGGCCGTTCGAAGCTCGCCTCGCCACGGTCTGCGGCATCAAGGAAGACCCGCACGAGATTGGCGGGGATGGCGAAGCCGACGCCATTGGAGCCACCGCCGCGCGAGAAGATCGCGGTATTGATGCCGATCAGCTCGCCGTTCATGTTGACCAGCGCACCGCCCGAGTTACCGGGATTGATCGCTGCATCGGTCTGGATGAAGAAGCCGAAGTCGCCCTCGGTCACCTGGTTGCGCGCCAGGGCGGATACGATGCCCGAGGTGACAGTCTGCCCGACACCGAAGGGGTTGCCGATGGCTAGAACGAGATCCCCGACCTCGGTCGTATCGGAATCGCCAATCGGCAGGGTTGGCATGACTTCCTTCGTTTCAAACTTCAGCACGGCAAGATCGAGGCGGTCGTCCTTCAGAACCACCTTGACCGGGAACTCACGGCCATCGGCCAGCGCCACCTTGATGTCGTCAGCGCCGTCAATGACGTGGTTATTGGTGACCACCACCCCGTCGGCTTCGACGATCACCCCTGAGCCAAGGGAAGACTGCTTTTCCGTGCGGTTCGGCATCCGTTGGCCGAAGAACTGCTCGAAGAAGGGATCGCCGGCAAACAGGTTGGACCGACGCTGGACGAGGCGCTCGGCATAGACGTTGACCACGGCTCCCCGTGCCTGCTTGACCAGCGGCGCAAAGGAAAGCTGCAATTCGGCGCGACTTTGCGGAACCGCCTTGTCCTGTGCCGTGGCAGGCGCAGAGAGCGGCACCATCAAGGCGAGGATTACGGCAACGGATTTGAGGCGGTCGAAGCGCGGCATACGAAGATCCTTCATGCGATCATGGACTTTCTAGACCCGGTTCCTGCGCTGGCAAATAGGCAGAAGCAAGGAAGGTTCATCGCAGATGGGGATAACGGCCGTTCGGCTCAAGTCCTGGCGATTTCGATGATGCGTGTCATCAACCCATGCAGTTCGTCCCGGTAGCCGGTGCGGGCAGAGGGCGCGCTGTCATTGGAGGTCATCGTGACGGTCAGGCCGAGGTTCGGCGCGATGTAGAGCATCTGGCCGCCATAACCCCAGGCATAGTTCACCTGCTCGCCGGCCATTTGTCTCAAGAACCAACTGTAACCATAGCCATCGCCGTTGAAGACAGAATTGGTGCGGCGGACCCAGCTCTCCCGAATCCATTCTTCGGAGATAAGGCGGGTCCCCTCCTCTGTCACCCCGCCGCGGCGGTAGAGTTCACCAAAGGCATGCAGCGAGCGCGGGGTCATCGCCATCTGGTTGCCGCCGAGATAGTAGCCTTGGGGATCGCGGTGCCAGGACCCGACGCGGAAGCCCTCAAGCGGTCCCAGCCACTCGCGGGAGAGCTGGAGCGTTGGCTTGCCGGACACTTTTGTCAGAATGACGGACAGCAAATGGGTCGAGGCGGTGGAATAGAGCATGCCGCCGCCCGGTTCATCGATGAAATCGGCCGCGAGGGCGAACCGGGTCCAATTGCGGCTTGAGACCCACCGCCCGTAATTCGGCCCGGACATGCGGTCGAGACCCGATCTCATCGACAGCAGATGACCGATGGTGATGCGAGAAAGCCGCGGATCGGGATCGTCTGGAAATTCCGATCGCAAAACGGTCTCGATGCGTTGCTCAACGCCTTCGAGCAAACCCTTGTCAATGGCGATGCCGACGAGAGCGGAGACAACGGACTTCGAGGCCGACTTGATGTTGGTGGAGCCGGTGAGCGCGTTATTGCCATAGGCTCGCTCGCCGAGTGTTTCGCCCTCGCGGCTGATGATCACCGTCTCCAGTGTGTCGAGACGGCGGGCCTCTTCAAGCAGGCTGGCGATGCGCGGGCGGACCGCTTGGAGATCCGGTGACGCCGAAGGCGCGGCGCCGCCAGGGGTGGTAGGAGGTGCAACCTCCGCCTCACCCGTTGCCGACTGAGCCCAGACGCCTACCGAGGGAAAGAAGGATACGACGCCGGCGGCGCTAAAAACTGTCACGAAATCTCGTCTCTTCATGCGTGTCAGGTAGTCTCCAATTGGCCCGGTGAAAGAGCATGATGGCTTGTGATCACCGCATCGTGAAGCGGCGGGGAGCTCGGTCTCTGGGGAACGATAGCACTCTCTATCCGTTGCGCCTTCAACACCAAGGAGGCCAAGATGTGGAAAAAACCGATAGCCAGCGGCGCGGCCATTGCGACTTTTGTGATGGCCACAGTGTCCCTGACCGCCCTGCCCCAGCCCGCTCGTGCGGCGAGCTTCGATTGCCGGCCAGACGGCCTTTCGGCGGACGAGGCCGCGATCTGCAAGAATATCGATCTGAACGACATGGATGTGCGCATGGCAACGACGTTCGAGCTGTTGCGTGAGGTATTGCCCATGGGTAGCCGTGGCGCCCTGGAGACCGCGCAGATCGAGTGGCTCGAGAAGCGCCGTGCCTGCGGCGCAAACCTGGACTGCCTCGCCGCCGCCTATGCCAACCGCATGGCAGAGCTTCGCAATGGTGTGGGCGAGGTGCTGAAACTGATCGAAGGTGCAGCACCGCCGAGTGCCGAAAACGAGTCTCTTCGCTAATTAGCGAAATAGAACATCGCAAGCGCGGCAGCCAGAAGTGTTGCCACGCCTGTGATGGCGAGGCTGCGCCGACGGTCCTGGCGGGAGGACGCACCACCGGCGTAATCAAAACGTTCGTAGACCACGTTCTTCATGGGAAGGCCGAGATCGAGCAGCATGTCGGACACGACGGCGACCATACCGCCGGGTCCACACATCAGGGCGACGCAGCCCGACCTGTCCAAGCCATCCAACAGATCCGACAAGCGCGCCTGATCAAGGCGACCGACCGTGCCCTGCCAACCGGCGGCAGGCTCCTCGCTGATCAGCAGTGCCTTCAGGTCGAGCACATCTGCTGCGGCAGCGATCTCGTCGAGACAGGCGAAGTTTGTCGGTGTACCGACGGCATAGGCTAGCCGGACAGGTCGTCGGTCTTTGCGCGCCACCAGGTCGCGCAGAATGCCGATGATCGGCGCGATACCCACACCACCAGCGACGAGCAGGACCGAATCTCCGGGATGCGCCTCAAGGGCAAACTCGCCATAGGGGCCATCGATGCCGATCGGCGTGCCGGGCTCCAGGCTGCCGATGCGCCGGGTGAAATCGCCGACCTCCTTGATGATCAGGCTCAGACCGGGGCGGGTCGGGCTGTCGGCAATCGAAAAGGGGTGATCGAGCAGCGGGAAGCGCCGACCGCCTTCGGTCATCCAGACAAACTGCCCGGCATGATAGTCCAAGGGCGGCGTTCCCGGCGCGGGCTGGATGTCGAGTTCCCACAGACGATCGGCCCTACGGGTGACGGAGTGGAGCCGCCACGGCCGGCGATGGAGGTTCAGCCAACGATAGCCGTAGAGCACACAGAGCACGCTGACGATCGCAGCAGCAATCAGCCACCAGTAGATCTCCCCCGGCCCTGCGGCCGCAAACCGGCCGGCCACTATGGCATGGTGCAGCCCGCCGGCGGTGGCCACCGTGCCCAAGACGATATGCGAAGCCCGCCACACCTCGTAGCGCCAGGGCAGGCGCTCGCGGAGAGCCGAAGACAGGACCAGCAGAACCAGAGCGGCCCAGGCCACCACACCGGAGCGATAATGCGGCAGGGTGAGATAGGCCACCAGACGCTCGCTGCCGAGGGCCGGATCATCGAGCCATGTCGGCGCGACATAGGCGATCGGATGCAACACTATGGCCAGCAGCACCCACCAGGCCGCCAGCTTGTGAAAAGCCATGATCTTGTCGATGCCGAGCCGGCCGGAGACGACTTCGAAGCGACCGGAGGTGACGAATTGCACGGCCATGCCGGCCAATCCGACCATGCCGAGCCCGGCTGCCAGCCGCTCCAGCGGATCGAGCGGCGAGACCTCCGCTCGCAATGCAAGGACGAGCGGCAGAATGCAAAGGCCGAGATAAAGGGCGGCAAGCAGGCTCGCGGGCAAACGGGGCAGCCGATGCGAGGATCGAGGTGGCATGTCGACCATGCCCGACGTCACGATATCTGTCATGGGGTCCTCCTTCGCTCTCTTTCTAGCAGCGGAAATTCCGTCCGGAATTGATCTCGGTCATATCCCGTGGCCTAAACCCGGGTCATGATCCCTCCATCGCCACGACATGCACGACCGAGGAGGATCCCATGACGCCGCGACATCCGGCACGTATATTCACCACACTGGCCAGCCTGGCCGCAATTTCCGTCCTGCTCCTGGCTCCCGTTTCCGCGAGGGCCAGCGACGCGGATGCGATCAGCAAACTGGTCGAGGCCTGGCTTTCATCGCCGCACGGAAACTACCATTCGCCTTCCTTCACCTATTGGAACAAGGATGGCGAGGTGCCGAAGAATTGCGCCACCTGCCACTCCGAGACCGGGTTTCTCGACTATCTCGGCGCCGACGGCAGCGCCAAGGGCAGCATCGAACAGCCCGGGGTGATCAACTCGCCGATCGGCTGTGCTTCCTGTCACACCGGCGAGGCCCATGCCTTGAGCACCGTCCGCTTTCCATCGGGTGTCGAGGTCGGTGGGCTCGGCAGTTCGGCCACCTGCACCGTCTGCCACCAGGGGCGCCAGTCTGGTGCGGCCGTGACCAAGGCGGTCGGCAGTCTGGGCGAAGACGAGGTCTCGACGGAGCTTGCCTTCATCAATATCCATTATGCCGTCGCCGCCGGCACGATGCATGGTGCCGAGACGGGGAGCGGCTACCACTATCCCGGCAAGACCTATGTCGGGCGCTTCCAGCATGTGCCCAGCGCCAACAGCTGTGTCGCCTGTCATGATCCACATACGACAAAAGTCGCAGAAGACAGTTGCATGACCTGTCACCGCGGGGTGGAGACCATTCGAGACATCCGTATGCGGCACAGTGATTTTGACGGCGACGGCGACATCAAGGAAGGCGTGCATGGCGAGATCGCCACGCTGCACGGCAAGCTTTATGAGGCCATTCAGGCCTATGGCAGCGCCGTGCTGGGAGCACCGATCGGCTATCACAAGGGCCGGCATCCGTATTTCTTCGGAGATACCAACGGCGATGGCGCAATCAGTGACGACGAGGCGGTGCGTGACAACGCCTACAAATCCTGGACCCCTCGCCTGCTGAAAGCCGCCTATAACTATCAGGTGGTGATGAAGGACCCGGCCGGCTATGTCCACAACCCGGCCTATCTCCTGCAATTGCTGCATGACAGCCTCGAAAGCCTGTCGTCCGCCGTGGAGATCGACATGGCGCAGTTCTCCCGGCCCTGAGGGCGAACAAGCGCCGCCCGCTGGCGTGATGTCGGCGGGCGCCGTCGTCTCATGCGGATGGCAGCCCCGCAGTGACGGACACGAAGCCATGTGCTATCATCTGCAAATGGACCAGATCGACGCCATGAGGACGCTCAAGCGCCTTGCCCCGACGGTTCGGGGCATGGGAGCGACTGCGCTGTTCGTGTTCGGCTCGACAGCTCGGGGCGAAGCAAAGCCAACAAGCGATCTCGATCTTTTCATAGACCATGATCCAGGCCAGCATTTTTCGCTGATCGAGCTCATTGGCATCAAGCAGTTTCTGGAGCAGGAGCTCTCGGTCGCGGTTGACTTGACGACACGCGACAGCCTGCACCCAATGCTGAGAGCCGACATCGAGCGCTCCGCGCTTCGGGTGTTCTGATGGCCCGCCGGAGAGTCTCGCCGGTCTTGGCGGACATGCTGGAAGCAATAGAGGGCATCGAAAGACACACCGCCGGCAAATCTTTGAGCGATTTCAAGCAGGACTGGCTGCTCCGATTGGCTGTACAGCGTGCACTGGAGATCATCTCCGAGGCATCGCGACACCTGCCGGATGACCTGCTCACTCAGGCATCGAACATACCCTGGAAGCAGATACACGGCATCGGCAATGTATTGCGCCACGAATACCATAAGATTGCGGATGAGGTGATCTGGTCGGTGATCGAAAGGCATCTTGAGACGTTGAAAGCTGCAGTTCACACAATGCAGCAATCCGTGCGCGAGGAATGACGGCGCGGTTCCAGCAGCATGAAGCGACGGTCATCCGGCGCGGTATGTCTTGGCAAGATTTCCGCTTACATTACGACGGCTTCCTGTCCACGAACCTGCGGCATATAGTTTCCTCTTCACCTGAACCCTAGCTCTCCGCCCCCTCCCCCAACCAAGCAACGAACGCCTTGACCGCTGCGCGCCGCGCAGCTGCAGGCGCGACCGTGGCGAAATAAGCGGTGCCGAGGTCAAGGGCGCCATCGGGCCAGGGTTTCAGGCTGCCGTCGGCGACGAGGCTGTCGGTGATCGAGCGCCAGCCGAGCATCAAGCCGCGGCCGTCGAGGGCCGCCTGGACCGCCTGGACGTAGTTGTCGAAGATGTGGGATTGCCCCTTTGGCTTGGGCAGACCCCGGCGGGCGAGATAATCGGTCCAGCCTTCCCAGTGGCGCGCCTCAATGGTGCGGACATGGATGAGCGGGGCCGCCTCCAGCCCCTCGCCTCTTGCCAGCAGGGTTTCGACCAGCGCCGGGCGCCCGACGGGGCAGACGGTCTCATCGAAGAGGCGCAGCGTCTCCCCATCGGTCCAGGTGCCGCGACCGTAGCGCAGAACAAGATCCGTGCCGGGCCACATCTGCGGCAGGTCGGTGGGCGGGACCTGGACGTTGACGAAGAAGCCGGGATGGCGGGCGTAAAAATCGCTGAGGCGCGGCATCAGCCAGTGGGTGGCCAGCCCCATGGTGCAGGCGACGGTCAGGCGCTGGTCTTCGTGGCCGGTGCTGGTGCGGATTTCCTCGATCGTGTCGGCGATCAGATCGAGGCCGTCGCGGGTGGCGCGGGCGAGTTGCTGGCCGGGGTCGGTGAGCCGCGCCGGCCGGGTCGAGCGGTCGATCAGGACGGTACCAACATGGTCTTCCAACGCCTTTAGCGCCTGAGTGACGGCGGGCTGGGTGACGTTCAGGGCGGCGGCTGCCTCGCGCATCGAGCCTAGCCGGGCTACGGCCTCGAAAGTGGTCAACAGGCGCAGGGGTGGCAGTCGGCTCAACTTAACCTCCAGCTTAAGTCGGCATAAGCATAATCAGTCTGGTTTCTCCTGCATAGTCGGATGATGATTGTCAAAATCAGATAGCTCATTCGCCGCCCCAGCTTAAGGAAATTCGCGATGAACATGCATGTTGCGACAGGTAGCGTGACACTGGCAGAGAAGGGGCTTCACGTGCCGCTTCCCGAAGGAAAAGAGGCCTATTTCAATTACTACTGGCTGCGCGACAACTGCCCCAGCTCGTTCGACAGCAAGACGCGCGAGCGGAGCTTCGACATCTTTCACCTGTCGACTGCACCCCGCGCCGATAGCGCAGAGATCGAGGATGGCATGCTGGTGGTCCGCTGGGCGGGCGAGAACCATGTGTCGCGCTTTCCACTGGCGCTGCTGGCGCTCTATACCGAGGGCAAACAACGCCCGGATCCGGCAGACCTGCCGCGCAAGGCGTGGTTCAGCGACCACTATCCTGACATTCCCCGCTTCTCGCAGCCGGAACTCTTGCGCGACCCCAAGAAGGTGGCGGAGTGGCTGGAGGCGATGATCGTCGAGGGGCTAACGATCGTGACCGACATGCCCGACAGCGATCAGGGACTGACCGAGACCGTCAAGCTGATGGGCCATGTGCGGCCGACCTTCTTCGGCGAATATTTCGATGTGAAGACGTATATCAACCCGACCAACACGGCCTATACGGCGAAGGCGCTGGAACTGCATACCGACACGCCGGCGGAGGAGCATGCGCCGGGCATCCAGTTCCTGCATTGCCGCGCGAACACCGTCGAAGGCGGCATGAGCATCTATTCGGACGGCGTGGCTGTCGCGAACGCCTTCCGGGAGATCGATCCGGAGGGCTTCAAGCTTCTGTCGGAGATCGACATTCCCTTCTATTGCGAACACGACACCTATGACATGCGCTCGCGGCAGCGGGTGATCGAGCTCGACAAACATGGCGAGGTCTCAGGCCTGACGATCAGCCAGCATATGGCCGACCTTTTCGACCTGCCGCAGACGGTGCTCGACGATTATTACCCGGCCATCTGCCGTTTCGGCAGAATGCTGCAGGACGACAAGTTTATGATGCGCTTCCTGATGAAGGCGGGAGAGTGCATGGTGTTCGACAATCACCGCATCGTGCATGGCCGCATGGCCTATTCGGCGACGAGTGGCGACCGCTATCTGCGCGGCTGCTATGCCGATCGCGAGGAGATGCGCTCGACCTATCGGGCGCTGACGACGGAAGGACGGTTCAAGGCATGAATATCGCGGCTTCCGGAAACGACATGCTCGATGATGCAGCGCTGACGGCGCTGCGCCAGGATCTCGCCGCGGCCTTCAGGCTCTGCCACCGCTTCGGCTGGAGTGAATCGGTCGGCAATCATTTCAGTGCTGCGGTCTCGGCCAATGGGCGCAAGTTCCTGCTCAATCCGCGCTGGCAGCATTTTGCGACGATCAAGGCGAGCGATCTGCTGTTGCTTGATGCCGACGATCCTGACGTGATGAACCGGCCCAACGCGCCCGATCCCTCGGCCTGGACCGTGCATGGCACGCTGCACCGGATGCTGCCCGAGGCGCGGGTGATCCTGCATTGCCATTCGCCCTATGCGGTAGCGCTTTCCTGCCTGAAGGACCCGACGCTCCTGCCGCTCGACAACAATACGGCGCGCTTCTTCGGGCGGATCGGTTACGACCTTGACTTCGGTGGCATTGCCGATGCGGCCGAGGAAGGCGAGCGTCTGGCGGAGATGATCCGCGGCAAGGCGGTGCTGGTCATGGGCAATCACGGCGTGTCGGTTGCCGGCGAAACGGTGGCGGATGCCTTCGAGGATCTCTATTTCTTCGAGAAGGCGGCACAGACGATGGTGCTGGCGCTCTCGACCGGCAAGCCACTAGCGGTGCTCTCGGATGAAATCGCGCAGGGGACGTCGGACGGGTGGATTCCGTACCGCGGCATGGCGGAGAAGCATTTCGCCTATCTGAAGTCTTGCCTGGACAAGGAAGACCCGAGTTACCGGGACTGAAACACAGACGGCTGGCAGAACCGTCCTCACACTCGCGGCCATTGCGCTGACCAACACGCATTGCGCGAACACCAAGCTTCACCTATCTGCGGTGTGTCACGGCAATGGGTGGAGAAGCTGCAATGGTAAAGGCCGAACGGATCAAGGTGGCGCTGGCACAGGTGCTGCCGGGCGCTGACATCGAGGGGCTTTTCGCTCAGGCGGCGGCGGAGGCTGCCGACGTCATTGTCTTTCCGGAAATGTTCTCGAACGGATATAGCCGGTACGAAGCGACGCCATCTGGCCGCGCTGCGTGGATCGAAGCCGCCGAGCCGATCGACGGACCCTTTGTCGAACGGTTTCGGCAGGCGGCGAAGCGCCATCACATCGCTGCCGTCGTGACCCTGCTGGAGCAGGGGCCGGAAAAGCCATTCAATACCGCTCTTCTGGTCGACAGGCAGGGGCAGACCGTCTTGCAGCAGCGCAAGCGGCACATCTGCTTTTTTGACAATCCGGAAGACGCCTGCGCGGCCGGGGAGCGGTCGGACGTGGTCGAACTCGACACCGCGCATGGCTCGGCCACGGTCGGGATGATGATCTGCATGGACCGGGAATTTTCGAATGTCGCCACAGACCTGATGCGCGCGGGCTCCGAAATCATTCTGGTTCCTAACAGTTGCGCGCTGGTCGATGATCCCGCGATTGGGGACGTGCGTCTGGCAGGGATCCGCGCCACGGCCTACCAGAGCGTCACTGCGATGGCGGTGGCCAATTATCCTGAACCTAAAGATGACGGGCACTCGGTGGCTGTTGACGAGCTAGGCCACGTCGTCGCTATCGGCAAGCCCGTTGCTGGTCTGGTGTTTGCCGCGTTCGATCTGACAAGGATCCGCGAGACCCAGAAGCAGGAATGGTTCCGACGGAAACGGTGATCGCCCACGCGAACGGGCCCGTCAGCCCCGGTCGTCGGGATATTCGGCCGGGCCCTTGATCTCGATCGTGTTGCCGAAGGGATCCTTCACGTAGAAGGAATGGCCCATGCCGCGAGCGCCGCCGTGCAGGGCTTCGCGGTCGATCGTGACGCCATGGGCGGCGAGATGGGCCCGCAGTTCGCCATGGTCGAAGGGGCCGGTGGCGATGCAGATGTGGTCGACATTGCGACCGCCTGACACCGGTGGGGCCGCCTTCGAGCCGCCGGGATGAGTAATGTCCCAGAGAACGATCAGGGCCGCGCCACACCAGACCTGCTCCATGCCGAGCGCCGGATAGCTGTAGCCGGGGCGGCAGCCGAGCACGTGATGATAGAAGCGCAGCGCCTTTTGCATGTCGTCGACGATGAAGACGACATGATCGATGCCGACGAGGCTGAAGGGGACGGTCATGGCGGCTCCAAAAGGGAATGAGGTAAGCAACTGGTCGGCGTAATGATGTGGCCGCCGAAGCGATAAACGGTCAGCGGCTTGTCGGCTCCTGACCGAACCATTCGACGGTTCCGGCGGATGGATGCCCGAGCCGTCGCCGACGTAGATCGATGCCGTTGATGAACCTGCGCGCGGGCCCTTCGATAAACAGATAGCTACCGATGGCACAGCACAGGGCGGCAAAGACAAGCACGACGACGTAGATCAAACCCATGTCCCGAAACCGGCCAGCCGCAACATAAAACGGCTGCTGCCAAAGATAGAGGGAATAGCTGACGAGCCCCAGAGATACCAGCGGCCTGAACGAAAGCGCCTCCCGCACCCGTTTCGGGGCCGCGTCGAGCGCATTGACACTCCAGGCCAGCAGGACCGTCGCTACTCCATACTTGATGTAACCAGGGGTCTGCTCGGCAAACATCATCAGCGCCAAAGGCAGGGCAAGCACGGTGATTGCCGGGTGCATGAAGCGCCTGAGGTCAAATTCGCGGATCGCGAGATAGAGCGAGGCCGATATTAGGATTGAAGCGATGCGGACGTCGGTGCGCCAATAGACCAGTTCTTCGCGCTGGCCGAAATGCTCGCTGGAAATGACGCCATTCACCACGCACAGGATCGAAGCTGCGATCATGCAGTACATCGCCAGCCGCGTATTGCGACGGGTGAACCAGGCAAGCAGCAGCAGGATGAGATAGCTGTTTTCCTCGACCGAGAGCGACCAGGTATGGGCGAACACTAGGCCGCGGTCGTAGAACAGCTCGAGATAGCTTGCAGTGAAAGTGAGCGCCGCGACGATGTCGGGTAGCTGTGCCAGCGGCTCGCGTGTGTGCATCAGTTCCACGCTCAGCAGGGCCGGGATACTGACGCAGGATACGAAAAACAAGAGGGCCGGGTAGATGCGCGAAAAGCGGCGGCGGAGGAACTCCAGGGCGTCCAGCTTGCGAACAAACAGGATCTCGGCCATCAGCCTGCCGGACAGGACAAAAAAGAGCTCGACACCGAACGAACCGAACTCGAGGCCCGGCACCGGGAAGAAATGCCCGATCATCACAGCCAGGATCGCCAGGCCGCGCCATCCATCGAGAAAGGCCAGTCTCTCGCTGGTGGGGTTTATGCCGCTCGCTGTCATGAACCATCTCCCGGGTATCCAGGCGATATATCCAACCAAGCGGATTTTCGAAAGATTGACGTTAAGAGGTGGTTAACGGGCAACCCGTCGGTCCGGCCGACGGGTTGCAGTGTGTAGGACCGTTATTCCGGCAGCTGGCGGACGGCGCCCTTGTCGGCGGAAGCCGCGAAGGCGGCGTAGGCCTTCAGCGCGGTCGTGACGTTGCGCTTGCGCTTTTCGGCGGGGAACCAGCCCTTTGCATCCTGTTCGGCGCGGCGGCGCTCAAGCTCTGCCGGGTCGACCACGAGGTTGATCGTGCGGTTCGGGATATCGATGTCGATCAGGTCGCCTTCACGGACGAGGCCGATCGCGCCACCCTGGGCGGCTTCCGGCGAGGCGTGACCGATGGAGAGGCCCGAGGTGCCACCGGAGAAGCGACCGTCGGTGACCAGCGCGCAGGCCTTGCCGAGGCCCTTCGACTTCAGATAGCTCGTCGGATAGAGCATTTCCTGCATGCCCGGGCCGCCCTTCGGGCCCTCGTAGCGGATGACGACGACGTCACCGGCGACGATCTGGTTCGACAGGATCGCCTTGACGGCTGCGTCCTGGCTTTCGAAGACGCGGGCCGGTCCCTTGAACTTCAGGATCGATTCATCGACCCCAGCCGTCTTCACGATGCAGCCGTCGAGCGCGATGTTACCCTTCAAAACGGCGAGACCGCCATCCTTCGAGAAGGGATGCTCAACAGAGCGGATGACGCCCTTTTCACCGTCGGTGTCGAGGTCGTCCCAGCGCGAGGCCTGCGAGAAAGCCTGGGTGGTGCGAACGCCGCCCGGAGCCGCCTTGAAGAATTCGCGAACCGTTTCGGAATTGGTGCGGGTGATGTCCCAGCGGTCAATGGCGTGGCCGATGGTCTCGGCATGCACGGTCGGGCAATCGCGATTGATCAGGCCGCCGCGATCGAGTTCGCCGAGGATGCGCATGATCCCGCCGGCGCGGTGGACGTCTTCCATGTGCACGTCCTGCTTGGCCGGTGCGACCTTGGACAGGCAGGGCACCTTGCGCGACAGGCGGTCGATATCGTCCATGGTGAAGTCGATGCCACCTTCATGGGCGGCCGCCAGGATGTGCAGGACCGTGTTGGTCGAACCGCCCATGGCAATGTCCAACGCCATGGCGTTCTCGAAGGCAGCCTTGGAGGCGATGTTGCGCGGCAGAACGCTCTCGTCGTCCTGCTCGTAGTAGCGGCGAGTGATGTCGACGATCAGGTGGCCGGCCTCGACGAAGAGGCGCTTGCGGTCGGCGTGGGTTGCGAGCGTCGAGCCGTTGCCGGGGAGCGACAGGCCGAGGGCCTCGGTCAGGCAGTTCATCGAGTTGGCGGTGAACATGCCCGAGCACGATCCGCAGGTCGGACAGGCGGCTTTTTCGATTTCATCGACATCGGCATCGGAAATCTTGTCGTCGGCCGCGGCAACCATGGCATCGACCAGGTCGAGGGCGACCTTGCGGCCCTGCAGGATCGCCTTGCCGGCTTCCATCGGACCGCCGGAGACGAAGACGGCGGGGATGTTGAGGCGCATGGCGGCCGAGAGCATGCCGGGCGTGATCTTGTCGCAGTTGGAGATGCAGACCATGGCATCAGCGCAGTGAGCGTTGACCATGTACTCGACCGAGTCGGAGATGATCTCGCGCGACGGCAGCGAATAGAGCATGCCGTCATGGCCCATGGCGATGCCGTCGTCGACGGCAATCGTGTTGAATTCCTTGGCCACGCCGCCGGCGGCTTCGATTTCGCGCGCGACGAGCTGGCCCAAGTCCTTAAGATGCACGTGGCCGGGCACGAACTGGGTGAACGAGTTGACGACCGCGATGATCGGCTTGCCGAAATCGCCGTCCTTCATGCCGGTCGCGCGCCAGAGGCCGCGGGCACCGGCCATGTTGCGGCCGTGGGTGGTGGTTCTCGAACGATAGACGGGCATGGGTGTTACCTCGGTGGCTGGTTCGCCGCCCCTGCCTTCGCTCTGAAGCCCTGGCGGAGCGGCCCTTTTTGGAACTGATCTAAGCCATGCGCCCTCACCTGTCACTAGCACCCGAGGGCAAATCGGTACGCCTGGCGCTCACGGCAGGGCCGTTTTCATTCGCATTTTAGTGATCGCGTTAAGCCTGCGGCAAGACGTGTTTACTAGAGTTTACCGCGGAAGGAGGCGTCATGATGACCCGCAAACCTGCCCGCGTGATCCTGCTGAAAGATGCTCGTCAGAAGCTCAATCCGCCGCCTGCGCCTCGCTGGAGCCCGTTTGCCGCGCTCTACCGGATGCGGCGTCCGCTGATGGTCGCAGGTTTCGCCGCACTCGCCGTCATTCATTTCGATAAACTTCCCTATTCCTACCTCATTGTGCCAGCGAGCAACAAGCTGATCGACTATGGGATCACCGGCGCCGTGTCTCCGCGTCCGGAGCCGATCGAAGGCCGCTTCGTCACATGCTCGGGCGCCAAACGGATCAATTGCGTCGTCGATGGCGACACGTTCTGGTATCGGGCCGAGAAATACCGCATCTCGGATATCAATACGCCCGAGATCGGCAGACCGGCCTGCGAGCGAGAGCGCCAGCTCGGCGTCGAAGCACAGGTCGCCTTGCTTGATAGCCTGAATGCCGGCGGCTTGACGATGGAGCGCCGCGAGCGGCGGGATGTCGATCAATATGGCCGGAAGCTCCGGGTGGTGCTGCAGGATGGCCGCTCCGTCGGCGATGCCCTGATTGCGCGCGGACTTGCGCACCGCTGGGACGGCCGCAAGCTCAACTGGTGCCGTTGAGGCCGCTGTCGGCGAAAGCGCCGATTTCTTACAGCTGCAATTTGGCAAAGACCTACACGAAATTGTTCCTGTCCGGCTTCTTTTCGAGACGGTGAAACTCTGGTCTCTATGGTCCCGTCTTCTATCTTAGAGAGACAGTGAGAGCCCCAAGAGGTCTGCCATGCCGGTCTACCACCCGCCAAAGATTGCAAGTTCCGAGATCACCCCGAAGTCGCTTTATCTCAAGCGACGGCAGTTCATGGGCGTGGCGGCCGGCGGCATCGCTATGGCGGGGCTCGGAGCCCCGGCTTTGGCCGCGCCACTGGCGGCGAAGCCAAGCATCTACAAGCTCGACGAGAAGCTGACGTCGAAGGAAGATGTGACGACCTATAACAATTTCTACGAGTTCGGCACGGGCAAGGAAGATCCGTCGCGTAACGCGGGCTCCCTGACGACACGGCCCTGGACGATCGAAGTGGGCGGCATGGTCGCCAAACCGCAGGTGATCGACATCGAAACGATCATGAAGGAAATTCCGATGGAGGAGCGCGTCTACCGGATGCGCTGCGTCGAGGCCTGGTCGATGGTGATCCCCTGGATCGGCTTCCCGATCTCGGCTTTGCTCGACCGGGTGGAGCCGCTGGGATCAGCGAAATATGTGGCGTTCGAAACGCTTGTAAGGCCCGAGGAGATGCAGGGACAAGCCGGCATCTTCCAGGCGCTGGAATGGCCCTATCGCGAGGGCCTGCGCCTCGATGAGGCACGCCATCCGCTGGCGATCCTCGCGACCGGGCTGTATGGCGAGACGCTGCCAAACCAGAACGGCGCGCCAATCCGGCTGGTCGTGCCGTGGAAATACGGCTTCAAAGGCATCAAGTCGATCGTCAAGATCACGCTGACCGAAGAGGAGCCGGTGTCGACCTGGAACAAGCTGCAGCCGTCGGAATATGGCTTCTATGCCAACGTCAATCCTAAGGTCGATCACCCCCGCTGGAGCCAGGCGACCGAGCGGCGCATCGGCGAGGCCGAAGGGCTGTTCGGCGGTGCGCGCATCGATACGCTGCCGTTCAACGGCTATGCCGACGAAGTGGCGAGCCTCTATGACGGCATGGACCTGACGAAGTTCTTCTGATGGCCACGCTTGCATTCCCCGCCCTGCCCGCCCGCTACAAGCCGGCGTCGATCTGGGCGCTCTACGTGATCGGGCTCATGCCCGGTCTCTATGCCTTCTATCTCGGGATCTTCGGCGGGCTCGGCGCCGATCCGGTGCGGGCATTCGAGCATCTCCTGGGGCTCTGGGCGCTCCGGTTTCTCTGCATCGGTCTGGTCATCACGCCGCTGCGCGACCTCTTCGGCATTAACCTAATTAGCTACAGGCGCGCAGTCGGGCTCCTCGCCTTCTATTACGTGCTGGCGCATTTTGCGGTGTATCTCACGCTCGACCGGGGCCTGATCCTGTCGTCGATCGCCGGCGACATCCTGAAGCGGCCCTATATCATGCTGGGCATGGCGGGGCTTATCATGCTGATCCCGCTGGCACTGACGTCGAACCAGTGGTCGATCCGCCGGCTTGGACAGCGCTGGAACAGGCTGCACAAGCTGGTTTATCCCGTCCTGATCGTCGCGGTGCTGCATTATGCGCTGTCGTTGAAGGTTCTAGACGCCGAAGTCACCTTCTACATCGTCGTGACGATCGTGCTGCTCGGCTACCGCCTTGTGCGGCCGAAGATCATGGAGCGGCGGCGGGCCAAGCGCATGGCAGGCGCTGCCCGCTAGATATCTTACGACCCCTTGCGGGCGAGACGCCAGCGCTCAAAGCCTGCGGCCAAGGCGATGCCCAGGCCATAGGCCAGGATGTTCCACCAGGAGAAGATGCGCCCCAAAAGCAGAGCGCCTGCCAGCGTCAGGCGAAACTCGTCGAGCCAGGGCGTATGGTAGAGACGGCTGAATTCAACGAGCGCCGCCGCCAGGAGTGAGAAGACCGCGAGACGGCCGATCGACTGGCGGTGCAACAGCGTTGCGAGCAGGAAGAAGACCATCGCGCCCCACAGCGTCGAGCCTCCATATTTCACCAGGAAATACGGCAGTCCGATCTCGTAGCCGCCAAGCCGCAAGGTGACCCCGCAGAGGATGATGACGAGCGCGATCGCCAATCGGCGAGTACGCTGTGACCTCGATGCCTTGATTTCGTCCATCAGCGCTTAGTAGTGAGGTTGCAACGGAATGCAACAGCGGGGCGCGCGG
>OGCL01001270.1_pt1 | contig 22225 bp, 18 predicted proteins | sample 1570041 | NCBI WGS metagenome assembly OGCL01 (sample SAMN06266162, study PRJEB24511) | hot springs metagenome | isolation source: Hot spring water | place: South Africa: Limpopo | collected 2015-06-22 | reverse complement strand
AATCATTGCTGCACTCGCCAAAGCCGCCGCTGCCGGCATCGCCCTCGCCCTCACCCTGCACACCGGCAGGTAACCCAGCCGCCCGGTTTCCTTCCGGGCCTAATCACACTTCTTCACGAAAGGAACTGCCATGATCGTGCTGCTTCCGGTTCTCGAAGCCACCACCACTGTCATCGCTTACAAGATCACGAAAGAACTGCTCGACGACTGACGAGCGAGGCGCCGCAAGGCGCCCTGGTGCCATCGCCGCGGGTCGATCCCGCGCCGGCGAATAATCCCTGACAGAATGAACACACACTCGCTTCTGAAAGGAGGCCTTCATTGATTTACCGCACCGACGGCCACCTTCCGGCTGGCCGGCAACCAATCCATCCTCTTCAACCCGACAAGGAGTCCGCTATGCCAATCATTGCTGCACTCGCCAAAGCCGCCGCTGCCGGCATCGCCCTCGCCCTCACCCTGCACACCGGCAGGTAACCCACCCGCCTGGTTTCCTTCCGGGCCTAACGATCATGGTGGTTGCCACCACCCCTGGAAGAAGAAAATCGGCACTGCCGTGGGAGCGGCCCCCGGGTCCGGGGGCCGCGATGACCGCGGTGGCAGTCCATTCGACCGCCGCCGCGCTCGCGCGCGTCCAGCAAGTTTGGCTGCGCCGGGAAAAAATGTTCGCTACCGCAAACGTGCTGTCGCGGGCAAGCCCGCTCCCACGTATGCCTTTCGAGTGATTTTCACGTTAATCTTCTTCACGAAAGGAATTGCCATGATCGTGCTGCTTCCGGTTCTCGAAGCCCTCACCACTGTCATCGCTTACAAGATCACGAAAGAACTGCTCGACGACTGACGAGCGAGGCGCCGTAAGGCGCCCTGGTGCCATCGCCGCGGGTCGATCCCGCGCCGGCGAATAATCCCTGAAAGAATGAACACCCACTCGCTTCTGAAAGGAGAAACAACAATGATCATCCAGCCACCGCAAAACCCGCTGCGCATCCTCATCGACCTGCTGCTCGGCAACGACGGCAAGATCCGCTGATCGCCAGCCGCAAGAACCCATTCCATTGCATCCACGCAAGGAGAAAACCATGAACCACCAAGATCAACTCGATCACCAAACCGTTCGCTACGGCTTCCGGCGCCGCATGCACGAACTCGCTCCCATCCCGTTCCTCATCTAACCCAAGGCTCGCGCTCGGCGCGGGCTTTTTTTTCAACGGCGGTCGCCGATAGAAGCCCAGCCGCACCACAAAGTCAGTGCGGCGAAGACGGCGCAAGGCGCCAAAGAAATGCGATCATGTCCGGGCAGAAAACCGTGCCAACGCAGGCCGACTCGATGCGGTCAGGCCTTCGCCTGCTCAATGCATCTCATAGGCCCGCATCACGGCGATGCAACCATCGACCAACCGGTCGAAAATCGTCTCCGCTTCCCGCACGCCCAAGGCGGCAAGAACACGCCCGGCGGGGCAATCCGGCTGCAAGAAACGAACGCTCCGTTGCCCGTCCGCATTTGTCACCGTATGCCAAAGGCCGGCAGCAATCCAGACTTCGCTGATCGCTTCGAGATCATCGCCTTCGGGTGCGAGAAGCCCCAGGCGGCTCCACAACGCGCGCGGCGAAATCGCTTCATCCTGAAACAAATCCTCATCGTCGAGGGCAACGGGCTGATCGAGCGACGAAAGATATTGTTCGATTGCCGGAAGCAAGGGCGGCAGGGAGTCATCGGGCAGTGCCGTGGCAGCCAATGCATCGACTTCTGCAAGAAAATGCAACTCATCGGGTGTGTACATTGGCGCACCGCAGACCAGCGAATTTGGCGCTGCCAATAAGCCGATCCTCCACCCATTTAGACCAATTGGGCTGACGACGGATTTTGGCATGGCCGAGAGGAAATTGGTCAGCTTGTCGCGCAAGTTCGGCGAAATGCCGGGTTTTAGTTCGACATAGCCACTGACCAGATGCAGGCATTCCTGTTCGTCGAGCAGCGGATGGATGCGACTGGGTGTCTGTCTTTCCTGGATGAACATCAGCATCAGCAAGCGCGAGACGGCATCGACGCGGCATTGCCCGGCAAAATCGATGGACAACCGCATCGCATCGAGCCAACGGCCGGCGTGCAAAGCAGCCTCGATGCGCAGAGCCGTCACCAGCGTACGGGGACAACAATCCAGCGACGACAGCAGCAGTCGATGAGGAAAATGCAACGCCGGGCGTGCCGGAGGACGCCAGCGTCCGGCAAAAAGCTGGGCCAATTTGTCCAGCCCGGCCGTCCATTGCGCCTCGCCGAGCATATCCGCTGCGACCGTTTGTGCCACATTCCAAGCCTCGACGAACAAACCTTGACGAACGAGGCGAGCGCAATGGCTTCGGATGTCGTAGGAAACATCACAGCTGATCGAATCATCGGGAGCGGCGATTCTGTTTTTGTCCGTGCTGCGTTCGGTGTCGATGACCAGTCGGTAGCGACCGGCGAAAAAGAAGGCGATGGCCGCCTGCATCACTGGCTTGATGCCGGGGAAGCCGCCGGCATTGGAAAGGATCGCCAGCCCCTCAGGCAAAGCGGCGCTGGCCTCGCGCATCGGCGCCTCCAGTATCTTCGCCACCGAACGATGGATCGGATAGTCGCGCCCCTTGCCTTCGAGGAAGCACTTGTCCGGAAGAAGATTGATACAGACCGCCGCGTCGAGGATAAAGCGCGCCTCGTCGGACTCCTGCAACGCAAACTCGCTGGCCAGCCAGTGGCGCAAAATCGGTCCGACGGCATGGGGTTCCATGTCGACATCTTTGGAATGGCACCCTCTCGTCCGATCCTGCCGGTCGGTGTAATAAACCACTGCCGCGCGCGGACGCAAAGATTGCTGGCGCAAGCCGTCGATCACTGCCTCGAGTTTGGGAAGGCAAAGCTGAATCTTGCCATTCGCAGGCAGCAACTCCTGGCGACCGGCAGCGGTCGTGGCAAAAAAGCGGCCAGCCTCGAACTCGAACCTGGGATGTTTTCCCCGCTCACGGCCTTTCTCTGACGATTCGGGCTGAGCGACGAAAAACAGCTCATGCTGACGAAGCCGATCCAGCAGCCAGTCGTGAAAACGGGCCACCCCCCTGTCGGGCTCATACACCGCGACCTGGCCAGCGGCGTTGGCCAGCAAAATTTTGAGATCAGTGACACCGGCGGAAACGAAAAGGACGCAATCATTTTGGCTCATTCAATCCTCCGCTTACAGGGACTGAAATTTTTGGATCGTATCTGCCACGCCTGGCGGTGCCGCAGCATTCAAAGTGCGCATGGCGTTCGGGCGACATTTTGTCCGCCGTGCTGGTCGGGCTGACTTTCGGACGCTTGCGCCGTGCACGACCGTGGCAGCCGGTATCATGAAAACAAATAATCCGAGTGGGCCACCTGATCGAGATCGAAAGGATTTTTCCACGGTGGAGGCGGCGGTAATGGGCTGTCGTCCCGCTTGGCGCTGGTCTTGGTCCCCAAGCCCTGACCATCGAGGTCACGCCCCTGCCAGTTCCGGCGCCACAGACCGAGCAACTCACCTTGCATGGGCGAAAGATCGGCCGGTACCGGCTGCGACGGATCGAGCAGCAACGCGAACCATCGATGCAGCTGTTCGAGCAGGGGCACGCGATGCAAGTGCATGAAAGCATCGCGCAGCGCCACGGCCAGATGCGGCATATCGGCGGCCAGCGTGCCGAAAGCGTCATGGATGGCCGCGAAACATTCGATATCCAGCTGCCGGCTGCGCACGATGGTGAGCATCAGATGAGATGCATCCAGGCTGTGGATCAGATTCGGTGCGATGGCATTTCGCTGCTTTATACCATCAGGTTGATTGAAAACGATTTTGCTCGACAGCTGCCGACGGGAGCGAGCAAAATCGGAAGGCAAGTCATTGCCCGCCAAGGTGGCTAAACGGCCGAAGACCACGGAGTCGATTGCTTTTTTCTGTTCTTTGAACTTCCGTTGCATAACCGGCAAGCCCACTGGGGTAACCCAGACCACGGGCAAATCCGTCCGCTGAATGATCGCCCGACAGTATGCGGCCAAAGTATCGCGCAGCGCGAAGCATTGTGCGAGCAGCTCGCGCAGTGTTCTGCCGAAATGGTTGCCAAGATAGGCGGCCAACTGATCGAGGAGATAGTTGCGAATTTTCCTCCGAAGCACGGCATCGGCCTCACCGATGCTGTCGGTGGCCAGTAATTTATGCCACAGAGTCAGCTCATCGAGGCTTGGCATCAAGTATTTTTTGCCAGAATCGTCCTCAGCCATCGGATCGGCATCGTCCTCGACGGCGTGCAAAGACTCGTCCCCTTCGTCCTCTGCCGTTACCTTCATCGCTTTCTTTTCCTTGGACGCATCTGCCAGGTGGCGGGCGTATTCACGCTTGGGGCGATCGCGCTGGGCATACAAAATATCGAACAACGCCCGTTGCAGCGGATCGTCCCCACGCCAGAAAGCCGAATCGAAAAGGTTGACACTGAAATGGTCGAACAGCGCATCCTTGAAGAGGACTGAGCCGTATGAAAATCGGATCACCACCGCCTTGGCAACATCGCGGTCGAGCAGTTCATTGGCCAGCACCCACTGCGCCAGCGCCTTATCGGGGCAGTCCGGGTCAAGCTGTTCGGAGCGGATGCGGTCCTCGACATTCTTTTTGATCCAGAGATAAGTGTCCTCCGGGCGTGGCGACGGCAACAGATTGGTACGCCTGGCCAGTTCCGTATCACGCAACAGCGCGGCCATGTGTTGCAGGCCGTTGCAGCTGCCATCGACGTAGACCGGCAGATGACAAGGGGCGCCGCGCAGTGCATCCGCCCAAGCGAAGCAAAAAGCCAATAGCTGCCAGTGCTTGCCTGTTTTGGCGACATCGATCCACCAGTCGTTGGCGACCGGATCGTCGGCGCAGGCCAAAATGTGCGCCTGTTGCTGGCAAACCCAGCGGTAGTGGTCCTCGCCGCTGGCGGGGTGCTCGGGTAACAGTCCGAGGTCTTCGGCGATGCGTTTTTTGGCGACGAAGTCGCAACCATGCCGGGCGAGAAACTTTCGTGCTTCATCGCTGGTTACCGGTTTGCCGATGGCGAATTCCAGCAGTGCGCGGGCGAAATCGTCGCCTTGGGGCGACAGCCAGGGTGCCTCGGGATAGGCCCGGCCACGGTAATCGAGTCGATAGGGAAAGAAAAACCGTGGGCGCTCGACGAGATCGGCAAGCAGATACTTCCATGTGCTTTTGGAAGACCGTGGATTGATTCGGAGGGCCTGTCTGCCAGCTGAATTACTGCGGCCTTTTTCCGCTTCCTGGCGCAGATTGCGCAAGCGTTGCGGCAAGGATTTTTCTGGCGCAAAGAAAAATACGTCCTGCATGCACTTTAGAACGCGCCGGTTGATGCGCCAGGGCGTTCGCTGCAGGATATTGATCGCATCGAACACCACGGGCATTTCCGTCTTGGCGATCAGTGCCAGCCAGTCGGTCTTGACGGTATTGTCTGGGTAGACACCCCGGATCAGGGGCTTCGACCGGACGAGTTGTCCGCCGCGCTGGCCGGGGGCCCAATCGACTGGCGGCACGATCATGGGATGGGCGGGGTTCATGTAGGGTTCCGCCTTTTGCCTGAATCGTGCCCAGACGTCCGTGGGCAGGATGGGGTGGCTGCCGATGAAGCGGAGCGGCTTACTGTCATCGAAACGGAAGAGCCCGCCGTAGACGGCAAAAAATCTGGCCATCTCTTGCACGACCAAACGCAGATGGTCAGCCAGAACCGGGTTGCTGGCCAGCCAGTCTTCGGCCCATTGCAAAGCCTTATACCTCATGCGCCTGAACACTCTGTCTTTTCGGACTGCTGGCAGGCAGCGCAGGCCGATCTCCAGCAGCACCCATGTGTGTGCTTTCGCGGAAACCGCATCGAGAGTCAGCGATGCCTCCTCGTCCAGATGGAGGGCCTCGCTGACGAACGTCTGGCACACGAGGCCGAAAAAAAGCAGACACCAATCGGATGGCGAAAGCGGATCTTCTTTCGCCTTGTTACGCCGGCAGGGCTTGACCGGCGTGATCCGGGGATCGGCCAGGCTTTTGAAGACTTTGCGGAAATGGTCGGGATTTCCTGGGGTGGCCGTAAAGTTTTCTTGCAAAGCCAAGATCAGCCGTTCGATGTTCGCCGCCGGCTTTTCTTCCCTGGCCGCTGTCCCCTGCGGCGGTGTCTCATTCGGACCGGGAGCCGCTGCGTTCAGCAGTCTGGCCAGCGCGTCGGGCAGCAACTTGCGCGTGAGCGTGATCGCAGCGTACTCGTCGTTCCGCTCGACGCCAGCGTTCGGGTGGCCTCTATTTTCTTCCGCGTTCAGTGTGCCGTCGCGTTCGCGCCGCTCCTGTTCGCGGTACGCGTCATCCGGAAACGCGGGTCGGTTGCTCAACTTCATGAAAAGTCCCCCCGTTGATTCGATCATCCCGGCTCCGAGGGCGAGGTAACGATAGTCCGAGCCGTCGGCACACCCGCAGTCCTTCCGGCCGATTCGAACAGGATTCCCTATTCGGGTGATTTTATTCGTTTGATGTCGAAAGATGTTTCAAGCCTGTTCGAACAGGATTCCCTATTCGGGTGTTCTTTTTATACTGCCCTCTTCTAAGGTTTCAAGCCTGTTCGAACAGGATTCCCTATTCGGGACAAGGAGATCATATCGTGAATAATAAGTGTTTCAAGCCTGTTCGAACAGGATTCCCTATTCGGGGAAGAAAGGAAATTTTATGTCATTGGCTGCGTTTCAAGCCTGTTCGAACAGGATTCCCTATTCGGGCAAAGATACCGAGCTTTTTATACGATTGAGAGTTTCAAGCCTGTTCGAACAGGATTCCCTATTCGGGGTTCTCGAAGCAGCCGGTACCAAATGGAATTGTTTCAAGCCTGTTCGAACAGGATTCCCTATTCGGGACACACATGATGTTTATCGATGACTATATGTTTCAAGCCTGTTCGAACAGGATTCCCTATTCGGGATTGTGCCATTTGGGATCCTGGCATAAAAAGTTTCAAGCCTGTTCGAACAGGATTCCCTATTCGGGTCCATGTGTCGTGGAGCTTGATCGAACAAGGGCTTGCAAGCCCTTGCACCCCCAACCTCCACGACGTTCGCAAGTTTAGCACCTTATCCACAGAGGTCGGGGTTCAGACGATGAACGCCCAGTCGTCGTCGGGAAAGTGCGGCACTTCGCCGACAGTGAGTGGCAACGCGTTCGCGGCCACGTGGTAGATGATGACAAAGCCGGTTTCAATGGCCAGACCAGTCAATTCACGTTGCAGTCGCGCCAGTTGGCCGCGCGTCAGGCGACATTCGAACAGGCTCTTCTGGCGGCGAAAGCCATAGCCCTCCAGCAGGTTGGCGGTGCTGGCTCGTTCCCGATCGTCGGCAATGTCGTAGGCGACGATGTAGCGCACGGTGTCAGTCATTGTCGTTCGTCCAGCGGTGCACGATCAGCGGTCGGTCTTCGATGAGCCAGTCCTGCACGGCGCGTACCTGGCCTTCGATGCATTCGCCCAGACTGTAGCGCCGGCGCATCGGACGCCTTTCGATTTCGCGGGCGAATTGCTGCAGGAAGCGCGCACGCGCCGGGCGCGTCAACCACCAGCCGCTTTCGCTCTCCTCGAAGTCCGTCGCCTCGATGACCTTCAGATTGATCAAGCGCACGATCAGACGATCGACATAGGATCGGAACACTTCCTGAATGTCGCAGGCCAGCGCCTCGTAGCGACCATTGGCTTCGTGCAAAAAGCCAAGATAGGGGTTGAGCCCGGTTACGCGCAACAAGGCATTGATACGAGTAAATAGCAAATGATAACCAAGATTGAGCAGACTGTTGAGCCGGTCCGGGCATTCGCCGTGCCGGCGGCGGCCCTGCCAGGGAAAGTCGGGGCTGCGTATCCATGCGGCAATGAACGGAAAACAGGCGCGGGCGCATTCGCCTTCGATGCCCCGGATCACCTCCGGCTCGGCAGCGCGGGCGATGGCGGCAATGCCTTCTTCCAGATGGGATGCCAGCGCCGCCGTGCCGGCCAGGCCGCGCTGGCGAATGAGGGCAATGTAGTTGGTCAGCTTGGCGCTGGCAAACTCACCAGCGGCACGGCAGCGCCCGGCTTCGCCCAGTCGTTCGTATTTTTGCGCCTGCCGGGCGGCGATGGCGAAGCGTTTGGCCGTGTCGCCAGCCAGCGTGGCAATCTGCCGTCCCTGACTGCCGGCAATGGCGATCGGGATTCCTTGATCGGCCAGACGGGCAATGAGCGCCGATGACAGCGTGCATGGGGCCAGGGTAACGATGCCGCTCGTGCGCGCCAGCGGGAATCGGCCCAGCGGTTTACCACCAACGCTGACATCGATGGCGTCGTGGTTGGCGCCGACGAAGGCGTAGGGTTCGGTGATGTAAAGCACTTTCGCCTGTGCCTCGGCAATTTCGTCGCCGGCCTGTTCCGCCGCAGCGTCAGCGCTGAAACGAATGCCAAGGAAGGTGAAGCCCTCGCTCAGTGGCCGGATGGCCGTCTTGTCGGCATTAAGCGTCAGGCCCAGTTCCGTGGCCGCCGCGTGCGCTTCGTCAAGCAACTGACGAGCCGCTTCTTCCGATTCGGCAAGAATGACGAAATCGTCGGCATAGCGGATCAGGCGCACACCGGGCGTTCGGGCGCCCAGACGGTTGTCAAAACTGTCTAGATACAGATTGGCCAGTAGTGGCGACAGGGGGCTGCCCTGCGGCAGACCGCACCGTCGCGCCTGGACGGGCTGTTCGCCCAGGCGCCAGGGTGCGGCCAGATAGGCGAACAGGGTTTGATACAGCCGCTGGTCGCGCCGCGGCAGAACCTGCTCCAGCCGCTCAGTGAGGCGGGCAAGATCAACACTAGGAAAGAAGTCCGAAATGTCAGATTCGAGCACATGCGTGCAACCTTCGGCGATGGCAGCCCGGATGAGCTCGATGGCATCCTCACGCGAATGCCCCTTGCGGTAGCCAATGGAATGCACGCTGAACAGCCGGTCGAACGGCTCGGCCAGGAGGCGCGCTAAATGCTGAAGAACGATCATGTCCTGCGGCTGCGGGATTTCGATGCGCCGGCTGCGACCATCCGGGCGTGGAATCTGGCTAGCCTGAAAGGCTTCGGGCGGACGGCCGTCGCGCAGTCCGCTGGCAATCTGCAGCGACAGAGCATGCAGATCCGGTTCATGCGGCGTGCGGCTGAGCCGTTGCAGCAGTTCGTCGCCGCGCTCCGCCAGTTGTTCGAGCAATCCACGAATCTGGTTCGGATCGGTGAGTGCAGCATCCAGAATCGGCCGCGAGCGAAAATGCAGACGGCAAATACCCTGACCAAAGCTGATCTGCGCACCTATGCCAATGCGATCGAAAAGCACCAGCCAGGGCCACCAAACAGCAAGATGCGGGCCACGCAGCAGCAGCGGACCAACGCAGCCGTTCAGGTATTTGGTGTGGCCTTGTTGCGAACGGGCGGCATGCTCGATCTGACAGTAGTTCCAGTAGGCGGGCAGAACGTCCGGTGCCGGCGGCAGTTCGGCTTCGGCACCAAAGAGCCGCCGTAACCGGTCCTGCATGGCGCGCACCAGAATGGCACCATCCAGCCACGTCCGGCTGCGCCCCTGGCTGGGTGTGAACGCCAGCGGAGTAAAAAAGTCGAGCGCACTTTCGTCGGTCTCGGCCCGCGCGGGCTGGCTCGCCAGCAGTTCGGACCAGTTTTCTCCCACCGGTGCATCGCTGCCTTCGATGCAAAAATTGCGGCCAGGACCGCCAGGATCGAACCAGGTGCAGGAACGCGCATACCAGCGACGGGCAGCTTCGTCGTCGGCACCAAAAAGCAGGATTTCCAGCGGGATGACCGTACCACTGTGGATGTGCATCTGCGTACAGCGCACGCCGGGCCACCGGAAAACAGTGCGCACCGCCGGCGGCAGCAAGCCTTCGGCTTCGCCGATGCCCTTGACGATGGCTTCGAACACAGACAGTGCATGCGCCTTACGCCCCGGATGAACAAAGGTGCAGCGCAGGTTCAGACCGATGCGTTGCCAGCGGTAGTCCGGCAGGACCATGACTCAAACGGCAACAAATCCCGGATCGGTTCGCGGCGGCAGCGGCTGGCCACCGCTCGGATCGGTCAGGATGGCTTCGAGTTCCTGCACGAGGTCGCGGTAATAACGCGCCGGGTCGGTTTGGTCCATGAGCCAGCTCATCGCCCCAACAATCAGCGGTTGAGCCATGAAGGCCGTGCCGGGACCGTGCACTTCGGCGGCCCACAAACCGACTGCACGGAACGTATTGCAGGCATCGTCGAGTTCTCTGGGCGTGAGCCGGTTATGGCTGTTGATGTTGCGGTAATTCATCGGTGAGCACGCGCCGCCGATGATGGCTCCTTGCAGTTTTTTCAGACTGGCCTCGTCCAGCCATTCGATCCAGACCGATTGCGCCCGGCCCACCGCGTCATAGCGGTAGTTCTTCGCTCCGGTCTTTTCCAAAGCCCCGCCGTCCAGCAGCTTTTTTTCCGGCGCGCTTGCAGCCCCCCAGCTGATGAGCCGATTCCGGTCATCGAGCCGCGAGCCCGGCGGCAGTTTTCTTTCAATGGCATCAAGAAAAATGCCGTCATAGAAACTGATCGTCCAGTTGATCGCTTCGGGCCAGTGGCCGCCTTGCAGCGCCGCTTCGGTGCGCAGCGCCGAAATGAGGCAGCGGATTTTTTTCTGCCCGTCGATGCGTCGCAGACTGCGCGGCGGCTTGACCAACCGATCATCTTTGATCGTCTGTCCGCGGGCGATCAGTTCGCTGGCGTATTGCAACGGTCGCACCCAGCTGGCAGCTTCCGGGTCGTTTTCGAATTCGATCGCGACAGCGTGCGCTTCGACAAAGCCGCCGTGGCGGATGTGGTGCAGCGCCAGCCGGCGCGCCCGCACCGCTTCCGTCGGGCCAGGGCGGGCGAAGCCGCTCGCGCTGCCAGTAACGGTGCGCAGGCTGCGCCGAATGCGTTCGGGCGGAAAAAACAGCTGGCTGGCGGCAGCTACAAAATCTTTGACTGCGGGGAGTCCACCATCGACGGCCAGCAGCAATGTGCCATCCGGCTGCACGGCATGCAGGGCACGCAGCCCGGCTTCCAAACGAGCCGCCGCCAGCGCCGACAGATTGATTCCCTTGTCCAAATCCTCCAGTTTTTCCTGACCTTGAAGGTATTCGACGGTCTCGATCACTGCATCGTCGCGGCACAGCGGACGCAACCATTCGCTGAGCAATGGCCCGATGGCCACCGGCTCCTCTCGGGCGAAACGCACGTTGGCATCCCGCCGGGTGGTAAAAATGACGACACCGGAGAGTTTCGCGCCGCTGTCCCGGATCTGCTGCCGGAGGTGGTTGAGTTTGGGTGCGACAAGAACGAGATTTTCGCCCTGGCGCTCGAATTCGGCGTAGCGCTGCTGCTCGTTGTCCAGCCAGAGCGGCTGTTCCGTGTCGAGGGGCAGCGCGATGTCGTCGACGTCGCCCGGCAGGTCGAGAGCGATTTCCGGCAGGTTGACGTCGCTGACATCACTGCTGATGCACGCGGGCGGCATGCCGGAGAGCAACGCCTCATGCAGGCGACGATTGTTACGCCGGATGTGGGCCCGCCGCTGCTCACCTTGGTCGGTGCGCACGATGGGCTGCAGGTCGGTGATGCCGGCGGTGATGGCCAGCAGAAGGGGTTCGTGCCGGGTCATGGGATCGGCTTTATCGGGTTTCGGGAAGTTTCTGGCCGGGCAGAATCTTTCTCTTGATATGCCTGCCAGTTGCTCCGGCTTCGCGGCGCAGTTTGCTGTATTCGCGGCGGATGCCGGTGTGCCAGTTGAAAATGGTCGTTTCGCCCCTGATTTCCGCGCTTGGGTAAGCGACCCGCCCACGATCGATGTAACGATGGATCTGCAACCAGCGTTCCAGCGTCGGCGTATGCAACCTGGCGCGCAGTTCGTCCAGGGCCTGGCCGATCAACCTTTCTTCCGGCTCTGTGAGATGGGTTTCCGATTCTTTGCGCGTGCGCAGCCGGTCGATATCGATGCGCACGCTGCCCAGGCCGAGCGGCCGGCCCAGGCCAAGCTTGTGGGCATAGACCGCATCTTTCTTGCCGAGCCGTGCCGGCTCCAGCACGGCCAACAGCGCGCCCAGCTCCCAAAGCCGCAGGCGGGCGAATCGCAGCGTGAAGCGGAAGCGGCTGCCCGGCTGGCAGACGAAGCGCGCCAGCGTGGCATTTTGGTCGCTCACCGCAGCGGCGTCGGCGATGTCCCGTTCCGTGCGCACCCTGGGCTGGTGCAAATAGAACTTGCGCCCGGCCAGCTCGCCGCCGGCATCACCCGGCAGGTCGCCATAGGTGGCCGGCAGATTGCTGTCATCGCTTTGTTGCAGGTAAAACTCCCAGGCCGATGCCTTGGGTTGGCCTAGTTGCGGCAAAGGGATGCAATGGCTTTTCTCCGCCGTGCCGAGGAATCCGGGTACGCCGTCACTCAAGGCGTGATTGAGCGCGATGCGCCCGGCCAGCCGGCGGTAGACACCTTTGCCCAGCGGGTTGTCATCGTCGCGCACATAGCCGAAAAACAGCCGCGCGCCACTGAGCCGGGCCGGACGCGCACCCAGTTCGTCGGCCAGCGGCGACAGACAGCTGCGCGTCTTGCCGCCTTTCTTGCGTATCGACGAGGTGTAGGCCCAGCGGTAGCGGAAATGATGGCCGAGGGAGAGGATTTCGGCTTTCGACGTCAGTTCGCCCCGATCCAGGCGCACTTCGACATAGACTAGCTGCCAGGGGCGCAAGTCCGTGTGATCTCTGATGCCTTGCGCAATATCCTCGATCTCGTTCTTGTCCAATAGCGGATGGGCGAACAGGTGGCCCCTGTCGCCATCGGCCAGCACCTTCTGGGTGGTGCGGTAGGCAGCGAGCACTGTATCGCCAACGGTGAGTTCGACGGCATCCTGCAATTTATCTTCCGGAACGAGCGCCAAAGAGTAGGTTTTCGTCGGCGGTTTGAACTTGGCTCCCAGCCGCCCCTTTCCATCGATACCGCCCGCGTAATCGACCAGGACGTAATCGTAATCCGGCACCCAGCTTCCCTCCGCGCGCGCCAGTATCCGATTGTTGCCCGTTCTGGTGAAATCGGATACTACACCACGAATTTTCCTGCCTTTGACGATTACGGATTCCTCTGTCGCCGCCCGTCGCAAAATGTCGATCGCTTCATCGCGGACAAAAATGGCCGCTCGCGCATCGTCGAGCACCCAAACTCGCAGGGGGCCTTTCTCGCCATCGGCAACGACTGCAGGTCGTGTCACGAGGCTTGGACAGGCATCATCCCGCACGTCTAAATTGGGCCTATAGCTGTAATGCCGCTCGCCAACGCGCTCCATCGGCGCCGAGAGCAGCGCGCCCAGGCTGTGGCGCAGCATGCCCTTGAGGGCGCTGCCGGCGATGACCACCCGGCCATCGGCCAGACGTAGCGGTTCGACGATCTGTTTTTTCGCTGGCAGATCCGGCCAGCCCGGCAGCGCCCTGGCTTCGCTGACCGGGTAGCGATGATTGCCCGGCAGCAACGGCGTCAGCGCTTCCAGCGTGCACAGCAACTCGCCGGAAAGCAGTTCGCCGCTACCTGCGCCGTCGTGCCAGACGGGGGTATCGGTGGCGGCCTGCGCCACGTCAATGGGCACGAAGCGGTAAGGCGACACGGCTGTCGCCGCCGACATGGCACGATGCCCCTTGATCGTACCTTGCTGTCCCATGGTCATTCCTCCGGCAGCAACCGCCAGCCGACCAGCCGGCCGCGCTGGCTGTAGGCGATGGCGACGAGCTTCTGGCTTGGCCAGTCGGCGGTGGACAGGCCGAAACGAACGCCGTCGCGCAAGCCGAGCACCGGCTGGCGGCTGACGCTGACCTCTTCGTCGCCCTCTCGATCCTCGACGAGTTCGGCCCAGCGGCAGCCCGTGCCTTCGGCGACGACATGCAGCGCAGAATCGGCCCAGAACAGGCGAGCTTCGACGAGCGGAACATCGGCCGGCCAGTCGGGTTTGCCGGCAATGAAGGGCCGAAAGTCCACGATGCGTCCCGGCTGACCAGCGCGGCTGTAGCTGGCTTGCGGTTCCGCCCAGGCCAGCAACGGCGTTTTTTGCTGCAACCGGGCTGCGATGAAGGTCCGCAGATCGGACGTTTCCCGGCCCGTTCGATGATGGATTCGTGTCTTGCTGTTCACGTTCGGTCCTCCCAGGGTTTGGTGATGGTGTCGACTTGCCAGCGTGCCCAGCCGTGGCCACGCCACTGGCCACCGCCGAGGCCGATCTGCCCCGATGCCACCAGTGCGAGCAGCGGCACAATGGCTTCATCGTAGAATTGGCGCAGTTCTTCGGCGGTGCCTTCGACGACCATTTTCCAGACGAAGCAACCGGTCAGCACGGCGACGCGGTCGAACTTGCTGCAGCCATGGGCGCCGGCGGTGAATTCGTCTTCGGCATGATGTTGCAGCCAGGCGAGCGCCAGCGCTGCGCCTTCTTCCGGCAGGGCATCTTTGATGAGCAGCCGGGCGCTGGCTTTTTCGCAGTCGCCGAAAAGCCGTTCGACGAGCGTCAGATCCTGTCCGCGTGCACGCCGCAGACGACTGAGGGCATGACGCAACGGCCCGCGCAGCGACGAGCCCGGCAGATAAGGCAGGCACTGTCCGTCCTGCCGATAGCTGACGATGTTTTGGTCGGGATCGAAGCTCTCCTTCGGCTGCGCCTGTCCTTCCGGCGCCAGAAAGTGCCGGTCCCACTCGGCGCTAAGATCGTCGCTGGCGTGTCCGCCGACCGACAGGCTGTCGAGTCCGTAGGCTGCCTCCCCGCTGCGCGGGCCGACGACGATGCGACCACCAATTTCCAGCAAAGGGGCGCCCTTGACCGGCGGCGGGATGACTTCTTGCTCGGCAGCGAAGGTGGCGGCGATGTATTCGCAATATGCGTCGGCTGCGCAGGCGTGGGGCCAGCGGTCGATGTGCCGGCGATCGAGGACATAGGCGCGCAGATCGTCCAGACGCAGCCAGCCCAGACCGCGCGCGACTTCCCGTCCAAGCCAGCAGCGCCCGAGTTGCCATTCGGCCAGCGCCTGGCGTGCCAGCGACTCGGCTTCGCTGGCGCGTGCGGTGTCGATTTCAAGCAAAAAGGGCCAGCGGGTGCCGGGTGGCAGGGTTTCAATGTTGAACAAGGCGCCTTCCGCCGCCGCGCCGGTCTCGGCATGGATGGCGACATGCTGGCGGAAGGCCGGTTGCGCCGTCTGCGCCGGGTGGCTATGGAAGAAACGCCAGACGGAAGGTTGGCGGCCATCGGCCGATCCGGAGATGAAGGCCGGCACCTTGCCCCGTATGCGGCGCAGCGTGGCGATGAGCGCACCGGCCAGACCACTGCCGCGCAGCGTGGGCCGCCCCAAACCGTCGCGGCAGAAGGGGCTGTCGACCGTGCTCCAGGGATCGTCGGTGCCGCCGACACTGAGAAACGATTCCTGCACCAGCGTGCCGACGAAGAGCGTGCGATAGGCTTGGGTGGCGGTCATGATGTGCGTGACTCCTCTGACTTGCGGCGCACCTCGGGAGTGAGCCACTGGACGAGTTGGGAGACGAGTTGTCGTTTTTCTTCGAGACTGGCCAGGTGGCCGAGCGCGGTACGCAAGTCAGCCATCGGGAATTTTCCCCAGGCCGCGGCTCCCTTGGGGCGGCGCTTTGGCGCTTGCTCAATCTCCTGTAGGAGTGCCTGCAACTGCTCTTCGCATGTAACGGCCAAGGCGCGGCCACGCAGCCATTGCAACTGACTGAGGCTGGGGGCGGTGGCGCCAGGTCGATGAGCGATTTCCTTCACAGCGCGCAGGATGAGTTCGCTGCGGTTGTCCTCCAGCGGCGGTGCGGCCATGTCCGAACGCCGTGCCGACGGGGCTGACTTTGGCGGAGCTGCGCCACTGCCTGCTTTCCGGATGCCGCGCAGCGGCTGCACATCGAGCAGGAATCGGCCACAGCCTTCTTCACCGCGCTCGCCCACGAATCGCTTCTGTGCCAGAGCCGCCGCCAAAGCGCCGCTGCCGGAACCTTCAATGCGCCAGCAGGAGCCACGCCGGATGGCGAGTGCCGGCGTTCGCCGTAACCCACTGGCGGCATTGAAGCCATGCAGAGGGCTGGTTTCGGCAACGCCGTCGATCTTCCAGTCTCGCGCTTGCGGGAATTCCTGATGTTGCCGATCGGCCAGCGCAATGAGCGCTTCAATGTCGAGATTTTCGAGAAAGCCCAGGTGCTTGCCCCGCGCCACCAGATCGGAAGTCAAAGTCAGCGTCCAGGTGTCGCCGAAGCGGGTCTCCGTCTTTGGCGCGGCAGGGGAGGCCACGGCTTCGACGACGACGGGCCGCCCTTCCCGGCCCACGGCCAGCCATTCGGCTCCACGCAGGATCGAAGCGAAGCTGGCGACAAAAGCTTGCGCGTCTTGCGCATCGGCAAAGTGCAGGTCGGCGACGAAGCAGGTGTCTTCGGCAATCTCTTCGCTGCTGAACAGTTGCGGTTCTGTCTGCACGGTCGCACTGCAGTCGAACAGGTCGGCAGTCTGATTGCGCATATGCACGACCATCTGTGGGCTGTAACGTTGCCAAGGAGCGTCGGAGGCCGTGCGGGCAAGAAATTCGTTGGCACCGGGACGCTTGGGTTTTTCTTCCGATTCGCTCCGATCGGGAGCCAGGCTGTCGATGGCTTGAGGCGCGTCCGCCTCCTTGGCAGCCCACCAGGGTTCGCGCGCACCGCCGCCATTCGGCTTGTGCGTGAGGATGGATAGCGGAATGGGTATTACGGTCAGCGATTCCAGTGCGGCTTCGTTCATGCCCGGCGGCAGCGGCAAGGCATCGCCGACGCAAGCGGCGCGCAGGGCCGCAGCAGCGGCTTCGTTCCGCCGGTTCAAGGCCCACGCCAGCAGCGCGCCGCGCAGCATCTGCCCGCGAATGAAAGGCAGACTTTCGATCAGGTTTCCCGGGTACCCGGTCGCCGGTATACAAATCGGCTCCAGATTGCGCAGGCGCAAGCGCAGTGGGCAGCCCACTGCCAGATCGAGGGCTTCCGCCTGCTCGGGTGGCTGTTCTTCGAGCCGACCGTGAATCAGCCCACTGCCCCGGTTGCGGTCGCCGCCCAGGCGATCGAGTCGTTCGACGATGCGCCTGAGCAAGGCGTGCAGTTGCGCGTCGCCCGGCAGCGCGAGTTGCGCCGTAAAGATCTGCCCGGCGGCGGCGTATTCAACGCTGCGCATGGTGTCTTCTTTCGGTCGGCGGTCGCCTTCTTCGCGCGCCGTCGATGTCCACACCAAGGTTTTTCCCACGCCTTCGGCGAGTCGCAGACTGGTCAGCCGCAGCGCGCCACGCTCCCCGCCAGGGCGGCCGAACAATTTGGCAAGAAGTGGGGCCAGTTGCGGTTCCAGCTCGACAAGCTCTTCGCCGGCAGCAAGCATCACGCCCTTCAGATGACTGGCGCGGATCACCGGACGGCCATAACGATCGCGGATATGACAGGCGTCGATGTCCCCGCTGCCCGTACCTGTGCCGGTATGCAGGTCTTCGAGCAGCCGAACGGTCAGGCAGTAGCGTTTGGTCTCAATCATGGTTGCGCCTCCCGAGGCGAGCGATTTCGCTCAGTTCGACGATGTCGAGCACACGTGTCTGATAGCAATGGTCTGCAACGGCGACCCAGGGCGAGGTACTGGATTCGCCAGTGAGGATGGCGCGAACTCCCTCATCCAACCGGGAAAAAGCCATTTCGCCCGCCAGTCGGCCAGTTTCAAAAGCAGTGCGCAGCGCGCGAAGTGGCGTGCGCGCTGCCAAAATGGTGTCCGCCTTCTGATCACGCTGGCTCAAGGCGACAACGGCAGCCAGCAGACCTTCCAGTCCGTCTTGGCCCGGTACCGCATACGGACGACGCGAGAGCAGCAGCGATTCCTCAGTGTCGCCAACACGGTAACGCCGCAGCTCGGCGCTACGCCGTTGCGCTTGCAGATCGCCAAACCAGGATTGGGTGACGATCTGCCAGTCGATCACCGATCCATGCTCCGGGGCGGCACGATAAAGTCGCTTGGCACTGGCGGCCAGCGCTTCCGCCAACGCGTGCAGACGGTGCAACGGATAGCTGTGTTTGGCGATGGCGACACCGATGCCAACACTGAGTGGCTGGCCATCGGCAAGCGGATAGTTGGTCAATGCCTGGGCGTAGGCCTGGGCAAACGGCAAGGCCATGTCCGCCCGACAGGCCAGCAGAAGATCGTCGCCTCCCAGCATAAGGACTTCGTACGGCCGCACCCCCTGCTGGCGTTGGAAGACTTCCGCCAGCGCCTGCACTACAGCCCTGCGTACCGCCACGCGCATGGAATGAAAGAATCTTTCTCCATGACATTCCTTTGCCAGACCGGTATGCGTACACGACGACCGGTGGCTTTTGTAGCGTTTTCCGACACCGTTGCCGTCGGCGTGGATCAGCGCTAGGTATTGTCCGTCGCAGAGTTCTTCCAGTTCGCGCGGCGCCTGCCAGCCGGCTTCCTGGCCCAATCCCAGAGGCCGACGCATGAGCCCGATGATGTCGCGGGTTTTGCCAGCATGAAATCGATCGCCCGCATCCATGCGGTGCTGCACCGACGAGGCGGCCCAGCTACCCTTATCGCATTTTTTGCTCGCCACTTCGCGCCCGGTTTCCTGACAAATCTGCAAGACGGGCAGTTCGAGGATGAACGCTTCCTTGGCCAACGCCTTCGGCTCTTCAAGGCTTTGACCATCGATCGCGCTCATCTCGATTTCGAACAGCACGCCGGGCAAGGCTTCGGCGAGCAGATTTTCGGCCTCGGTACAAAATTCCATTGCACCCGCCTTGCTGGCGAACACAGCAGAAAAATGACCGCCATCGCGAGCCAGAATGCCTTGACCAAGCAGCCAGGCGGGGTCGTCCCGTTCCAGTTGCTCGGCGGACTGGAGCGGATCGAAAGCATCGGCGGATGGAGCCCCGTCGGCCGAAACGGGTGTGGCACCACAAGCGATTGCCCTTTCTGTCAGTCCAAGGCGCAAGGTCTCGCCGATGAGCGCGTTGGCACCCAGCATGGCTTTGAGGCGTGGCACATCGAATATAAAGGTCTGAACCCGTTTCAGGCTCAGATTGACTTTGATTCTCGAGTCGCTGTTCATGAAGTGGTTGCCTTATCTTGTGAATGACATCGTGAAAGGGGGGCGATGCTTCTCGGGTCGGCAGCAATTCGATGGGCGCTGGCTCAACGGCGTGCGAACGGCTTGCCAATGCTGGCTCTCGTCCGGTCCCATTTCGTCGGAGCACGCCTTTCGAGCTCCTCATTGCCACATTTCGGACAGCTCTGCGGCAGTACCTCGTCTGCCGGAATGCAGTCGCTGAGCGGCGAGAAAAGCATCTGCCCATGACAGGATGGACAATAGATGACGGAAGGACGCGGTGGGATGGGCATACGATTCTCTTTGCGTTGCGATGAACGACACCGGCCAAGGAATTCACACCCAGTCATTATGCTTTACGGGAAACGAGATTGTATGCCAGCAAATGAAACGAAACGGGCGGCCCGATACTCGTATCAATACCGAGCGATGCATCGAGTTCCTCACCTTGCTGGTGCAAGGTGCCGAGCGGAAAATCATCCTCATCGTCGATAACCTGCGCGTGCATCACGCGAAACAGGTCAAGCAGTGGCTTTCCGACAGGAAGGACAGGATCGAGCTCGTCTTTCTGCCGCCCTATGCGCCTGACTCCAATCCCGACGAGTATCTCAACCGGGACTTCAAAACCGCTCAGCGTAACGGAGCAATGAGCCACGGCTTCCTGGCTCGAAAAGGCGACGGCGTTCATGGAGCAACTCGGCAAGCTCCCCGAGCGGGTCAAGGCTGATTTCAACCATCCGGCCGCCTGCTACGCAGCTCAAGGTATTTAAGGGCGGGTTAATAGCGTGGAACGCCTTACGTGCCGACCATGATCACCTGGGTTCCATTGACCGTGGGTGGCCCAAGGTCGGCGATGCGGCGTTTGATCCGTAACGCTACACGGTAGGGGCTGGCGTTGGTGGTGTTCATGTCTTTTGTACCAAGCCCAAGCGCACCGTCTCAGCTTGTACGTTTTCAATGACTTCAAAAAACATTTCGCACGCTTGCTGCGCGGCGAAGAGGCTGTCCAGAAACGTCTGGGCATCGTGCATGTATTCATGACCAATGCATTGCACAGTCTGCGCGCGGCAATGAAGGCATCGGCGCTGGGCAAAAGATCCAGTCTTTCGGCTGTTGCCAGTGTATCGAGTAGCGTTTTGCTGTTTTCCCCCACCAGGGCTAACATGCGTGGCAGTAGTCTTTCTCCCAGATGGTCTTGCAGCCTGCCAAAGCGGCTCACAAAGGCTTCGACTTTTTCAGCCAGCTCGGGCTTGTCGCCCAGGCTTTGCACCCAGGCCAGATCGATGGGCAGCGCAAACAAGGTGGTTTGGCTGTAGCGCAGGTGCTTGGCCTCTTTTTGCGCCAAATCGAGCGCCAGCAGCAGGGGTTGAACGTGTTCCGGTAGGTATCTGAGGCTCATAGCAGGATACCGGTTTGTCGTGCAACTTCCAGAACGGGGGATAGGGGCGTGGTGCCGTCTTTCAACAGGATGTCGATTTTGCGGTCGCCCAGCTGGCGGATGAGGGCAACGTATATTGCTCCGACGGCAGCAGCACGGTCGCCGATCGGTTGGTCGGTTTCGAATAGCAGGTCAATATCACCGCCTTTTTTCGTGTCGTCCACGCGCGAACCAAATAGGATGACGCGAGCGCCATCACCCAGCACCGCATGGCTGGTTTGCTTGATGGCTGCGATTTGGTCTTGGGTCAGGCGCATTGTTCAGGGGCCAAGGAGCACGGTTCGGGATACAAGATGAAAGACCCATGGTTCAATGGCTGCCGTCGCGCCAGCGCCGGCTTTTTTGCCAAAAAAGCGCTCGATGAGCTGTTGCTTGGCCTCTTGGCCGAGGGCGGACTGGGTCATGGCTGTATTTTTCCGCTGCCGGCAACCGCTTGGAAATCCAGGGCAAAATCTCGGTCGCCGGGGCCGATGCCGAGTCTGGCTTCGCACAACTGGACCAGATGCCATGCTGCCGCATAGAGGGTCGGCAGGTACCCATGCAGGGCGTTGAAGTGCTCTGCAATGGCCTCGTAGTCCGTCTCGTATTCATGCGCCGCCTGGTTGCGCGCGATTCTGAGCGCCTGCCAGTCTTCCACGGAATCCAAGACCCCCTGTTTTTCGAACCAGGCCAATACATGCAGGAACCCGTCGGTACGCTCGCCCAGCAGAAGGGCCGCATGGCGCATCGCTGCACCCAGGATATCCTGCAGCTTCGCAAAGCGCTCGTTGAAGGCCGAAAGGGTCTGGTAGAGGGATTCGTCCTTCTTGCGCGCCGCCAAGCCTACGGCATCGAGCGGCCAGGGCAGCTTGCGATCCGCTGCGGCCAGGAAATACGCGCTGCGCTGGATCGCAGCGAGCAACTTCGCCAGATGATCTTTTTGCGCCTGAAGCGAGTCCATGCCTTTGCCTTTCAGAGCGCGATACCCGTCTCTAGGGCGATGCGCTGAAACGGGGTCATGGGTCTGCCCCGGGTATGGACGATGATATCGACCGGCAGGCCGAGCCTGTCTTCCAGGCGCATTTTGATCCTGGCCCTGTCGAGTGGGCCAAGCGGCCGGTCAGATTCGATCAGAAGGTCGAGGTCGCCGCCGCGCCGGGCATCGTCGAGACGGGAGCCGAAGACCACGATCTGGGCGTGCTCACCCGCGACGGCGCGCACCACCTCGCGTAGGGCCGCTATTTGTTCGGTACTGAGTCTCATCGATTGTGTCCTGCCAAGCTCAGGCGGTCAGCCTCGTGCCCTTCTGCGACAAGGCGCGCGCATCCTCGGCGATGGCCTGCACTTGCTCCGCAGCTACGGATTCCCCCTGTAGCCGGGCCATGCCCTCGACCACGGCATCGACCGGGTTGGGGGTCGAATCGCGCTCGTCAGCGCCGCCGAGCAGTCTTTCGACGATGCGCTGAGTGACCTTTTCCGCCGTGGGCGACCCGTTGATCATCATCACTGGCGAGCCTCTTGCAAACCCCCCGCATACAGCGAGATTTTCCGCTGACAGAGGAAGCGGAAGGAAGTGGCCGGCGGCCATTTCTGGCATGAGGATCGAAACTCTGATCGCGCCTGCCATGGAAA
>OGCL01001269.1_pt1 | contig 22240 bp, 16 predicted proteins | sample 1570041 | NCBI WGS metagenome assembly OGCL01 (sample SAMN06266162, study PRJEB24511) | hot springs metagenome | isolation source: Hot spring water | place: South Africa: Limpopo | collected 2015-06-22 | reverse complement strand
AGAGCTGCGCCTGGGCGCGCTGCAAGGCTACACGGCGGTCGTGCAGGGGCAGTCGGCGCGTCGCGTGGCGGTGATCTATCGCGACGATAACGCCTACCTGTTCATCGCCGCGGTGCGAGGGCGGGCGTCGCTGGAAACCGAGGATCAGCGCTTTCTCGAGGTGATCCGCAGCTATCGGCCGCTCAAGGCCGACGAGCGCAAGCTGGCCGAGCCGGTGCGCCTGCATCTGGTGCGGGCCAAGGCCGGGCAGAGCCTGGCTGCCCTGGCCAAGGAAGTGCCCCAGCAGGGCGATGGTGAAGCGCAGCTGCGCCTGCTCAATGGCCTCTATCCAGACGGTGTGCCGCGTGCTGGCGACTGGCTGAAAACCCTGCGCTAGCTGGCTGATTCAATAGCGACCGAACAGTCTTGTGCAGCTGTATACAACTTGCGTATCCTCGGCCGCCTGCCCGTTCAACAGCCAACAAAAGCGGAAATGCCACTATGTCAGATCTAAAAACTGCCGCTCTCGAATATCACGCCCAGCCCCGCCCCGGTAAGCTGAGCGTCGAGTTGACCAAAGCCACTGCTACTGCCCGCGACCTGTCGCTGGCCTACAGCCCGGGTGTCGCTGAGCCGGTTCGCGAAATCGCTCGTGATGCCGAGCTGGCCTACCGTTACACCGGTAAAGGCAACCTGGTAGCCGTTATTTCCGATGGCACCGCCATCCTCGGTCTGGGTAACCTCGGGCCGCTGGCGTCCAAGCCGGTGATGGAAGGTAAGGGCGTGCTGTTCAAGCGTTTCGCCGGTATCGATGTGTTCGATATCGAAGTCGATTCGGAAAGCCCGCAGGCCTTCATCGACACCGTCAAGCGCATCTCCATCACCTTCGGCGGCATCAACTTGGAAGATATCAAGGCCCCCGAGTGCTTCGAGATCGAGCGCGCGCTGATCGAGCAGTGCGATATTCCGGTATTCCACGATGACCAGCACGGCACTGCGATCGTTACCGCTGCCGGCATGCTCAACGCCCTGGAAATCGCCGGCAAGACCCTGGAAGAGGCGAAGATCGTCTGCCTGGGTGCCGGTGCTGCCGCCATCTCCTGCATGAAGCTGCTGGTGAGCATGGGGGCCAAGGTCGAGAACATCTTCATGATCGATCGCAAGGGCGTGATTCACGCTGGCCGCGATGATCTGAACCAGTACAAGGCGGTATTCGCTCACGAAACCGATCGTCGCACCTTGTCCGATGCCCTCGACGGTGCGGACGTATTCGTCGGTCTGTCCGGCGCCAACCTGCTGAGCCCGGAAGATCTCCAGCGCATGGCGGCCAACCCGATCGTCTTCGCCTGCTCCAACCCGGACCCGGAAATCAAGCCGGAGCTGGCGCACGAGACGCGCAACGACGTGATCATGGCTACCGGTCGTTCCGACTACCCGAACCAGGTCAACAACGTGCTGGGTTTCCCCTTCATCTTCCGCGGTGCTCTGGACGTGCGCGCCACCCGCATCAACGAAGAGATGAAGATCGCCGCAGCGCTGGCGCTGCGTGACCTGGCCAAGCTGCCGGTACCGCAGGAAGTCTGCGACGCCTACGGCGGTATCGAGCTGTCGTTCGGTCGTGAGTACATCATTCCGAAGCCGATGGACCAGCGTCTGATCACCGTGGTTTGCGATGCAGTGGCCAAGGCTGCCATCGAATCCGGTGTGGCGACCCTGCCCTATCCGAAGCACTATCCGCTGAAATCGGTGGATGAAGTGTTCAACGGCTGATCGGCCGAGCAATAAAAAACCCGCTTCGGCGGGTTTTTTATTGCTCGGTGATTAGCCTCAAGGCGACGCTTGCTGTCGCCTGAGCCTTATCCTAGAACAAGTCGATCGGCGCCATCTCGTCGGCCGGTAGCGGGCTGCCAGGAACACCCATGCCAGGTTCAAACTCGCTCATCGGAGGGGGCGAGTCTTCACTCTTGAACAGTTCGAAATAGGCGTCCGGTGTGCCGGGTGCGGCAGCGCGGCCACTGATCGGGTCGACGCGCAGCGTCAGTAGCCCCTTGGGTTCCTTGGGCAGATGGTTGGGGCGATCCTTGAGTACTGCGCCCATGTAGTTCATCCAGATCGGCAGCGCGACAGTGCCGCCGTACTCATGGCGGCCCAGGCTCTCCGGCTGGTCGAAACCGGCCCAGACGGTGGTGACGTAATCGGCGTTGTAGCCAGAGAACCAGCTGTCCTTGGACTCGTTGGTGGTGCCGGTCTTGCCGGCCAGGTCATTGCGGCCAAGGGCGAGAGCACGGCGGCCGGTACCGCGCTTGATCACGTCCTGCAGCATGCTGGTCATGATGTAGGCGGTGCGCTCGTCGATGATCTGCTCGGCGACCTTGGGCTCCTCCAACGGTAACTCATCAGTTGCGTTGACGGTGAGGTTGGCGTTCTCCTCGGGCGGTGCGCTGCCTGGCACGCGGGCCGGATTGGCGCGGAACAGCGGCTTGCCGTTGCGGTCATCGATGCGTTCGATCAGGTACGGCTCGATCTTGTAACCGCCATTGGCGAAGACGGCCCAGCCCTCAGCGATTTCCATGGGGGTCAGGCTGGCAGTGCCGAGTGCCAGTGACAGGTTGCGTGGCAGATCCTGCGGGGCGAAGCCGAAGCGCTCGATATAGCGCAAGCTACGGTCGATGCCCATGTCCTGCAGCAGGCGGATGGAAACCAGGTTGCGCGACTTGTACAACGCCTCACGCATGCGAATCGGGCCGAGAAAGGTGTTGTTGTCGTTCTTCGGGCGCCACTTCTGCGACAGGTAGTCGTCGGAGAGGATGATCGGCGCATCGTTGACCAGCGTCGCTGCGGTGTAGCCGCTATCGAGTGCCGCGCTATAGATGAAGGGCTTGAAGCTCGAGCCCGGCTGGCGCTTGGCCTGCACGGCGCGGTTGTAGTTGCTCTGATCGAATGAGAATCCACCGACCAGTGACTGAATGGCGCCGCTGTATGGGTCGAGGGAAACCAACGCGCTCTGTGCTGCGGGGACTTGGGTGAAACGCAGGCTGCCATCCTCCTGGCGCTGAACGCGAACGATATCGCCGACCTGGGTGACATCGCCAGGTTGCTGCGGCCGCGCTCCGAGGCTGTTGGTGTTGAGGAAAGGGCGTGCCCATTTCATGCTGTCCCACGACACCGCTTGTTCTTCGCCGTTACGGGTCAGTACCAGAATGCCGCTTTTCTCGACCTGGGTAACCACTGCTGGCTCCAGGCCGCCGATGCTGCGGAACTTGGCCAGCTCGGCCAGCCAGGTTTCGCGGGTCATGCCCGGCAGGCGACTTTCGGGGCCGCGATAGCCGTGACGCTGGTCATAGGCGATCAGTCCGTCACGCAGGGCGGTATTGGCCGCTTCCTGCAGATGGCTGGGCACGGTGGTGGTGACATTGAAGCCTTCGGTATAAGCCTCGCTGCCATAGCGTCCGACCATTTCCGCACGTGCCATCTCGGCTATATAAGGTGCGCTCAGCTCTGGCGCAGGGACGTGGTAGCGGGCATCGACTTCCTGGGCTAGGGCGGTTTCGTAGCTGGCCTGGTCGATGCGTCCGAGGCGGTAGAGGCGGCCGAGAATCCAGTCGCGACGTTCTTTGGCACGGGTCGGATTGACCAGCGGGTTGTAGCGTGACGGGGCCTTCGGCAGGCCGGCGATCATCGCCATCTGCGCCAGGTTGAGCTCGCGGATCGATTTGCCGTAGTACACCTGTGCGGCAGCTTCGATGCCGTAGGCGCGGTGGCCGAGGTAGATCTTGTTGACGTAGAGCTCAAGGATTTCGTCCTTGCTCAATTCGCGCTCGATCTGCAAGGCCAGGAGAATTTCGGTGGCCTTGCGCGAGAAACTGCGTTCGCTGGTGAGGAAGAAGTTCTTCGCCACCTGCATGGTGATGGTGCTGCCACCGCTCTGAATCTGCCCGCTTTTCAATAATTGCGTGGCAGCGCGCATCAGGCTGGTCACATCGACGCCATAATGATTGGCGAAATTATCGTCTTCGGCAGCCAGCAGAGCGCTGATGAATTCCTTGGGGATCTCGTCGAAGCGAATGGGCGAACGACGCATCTCGCCGAACTCGGCGATCAGCTTGGCATCGCTGCTGTAGACGCGCAGAGGAATCTGCAGCTGTACCTGGCGCAGCGACTCGACGGACGGAAGGGTCGGGCTAAGATAAAGAAACGCGCCGCTGAAACTGAGCAACAGCCCACAAAAAACGGCAACGCAAGACCACCAGATGAACTTCAGCAGGCGTATCAAAATGTTCGGAATTCCAAGTAAAAGAATGAGTTAAGCAGGAGTCGAGGCTAAAAGGGAAAAGCTGATCACATTATAAGCGTTTTTTTTCCCGGGGAGCCATTTGCGCTTCTGTCAAGACTGATATTTAATGTGGAAAAACATAAATAGTCCGTAAGTCGCGGATGCCAATAGGAAAACGGTCGTGCTAGGGCTCTTCACTAAGAAAGCGAATACGCTGCTGGGGATCGATATCAGCTCGACTTCGGTCAAGCTCCTCGAACTGAGTCGCTCGGGAAGCCGCTACAAGGTAGAGGCTTATTCAGTCGAGCCGCTTCCACCTAACGCAGTGGTAGAGAAGAACATCGCCGAGCTGGAGGGGGTCGGTCAGGCGCTCTCTCGCGTATTGGCCAAGGCCAAGAGCGGCGTCAAGACGGCCGCGGTTGCTGTGGCGGGTTCGGCTGTCATCACCAAGACCATCGAAATGGAAGCGGGTCTTTCCGAGGACGACTTGGAAAACCAGCTGAAGATCGAGGCCGATCAATACATTCCTTACCCGCTGGAAGAAGTCGCCATCGATTTCGAAGTGCAGGGGCCGGCGCCGCGCAACCCCGAGCGGGTCGAGGTGCTGCTGGCTGCATGCCGTAAGGAGAACGTGGAGGTCCGCGAGGCAGCCCTCGCGCTCGCAGGACTTACCGCGAAAGTGGTCGATGTCGAGGCCTATGCCCTCGAACGCGCATACGGCCTGCTGGAGGCGCAGCTGGGTGGTGGTCACGATGAGTTGACCGTCGCGGTGGTGGATATTGGCGCGACGATGACCACGCTCAGTGTTCTGCACAATGGCCGCACCATCTACACCCGCGAGCAGCTTTTCGGCGGCAAGCAACTGACCGAGGAAATCCAGCGCCGCTACGGCCTGTCGGTCGAGGAAGCTGGGCTTGCCAAGAAGCAAGGTGGTCTTCCAGATGACTACGACAGTGAGGTTTTGCAACCGTTCAAAGAAGCTGTCGTTCAGCAGGTTTCGCGTTCGCTGCAGTTCTTCTTCGCCGCCGGGCAATTCAATGATGTCGACTACATCCTCCTGGCCGGCGGCACCGCGTCCATCCCTGATCTCGATCGGCTGATCCAGCAGAAGATCGGTACGCAGACGCTAGTGGCCAATCCCTTTGCCGATATGGCGCTGAGCAGCAAGGTCAACGCCGGTGCGCTGGCCAGTGATGCGCCGGCACTGATGATTGCCTGTGGTCTGGCGATGAGGAGTTTCGACTGATGGCGCGGATTAACCTACTTCCCTGGCGTGAACAGCTGCGCGAGGAGCGCAAGCAGCGTTTTCTGGTAAGCCTTGTCGGTGTCCTCGTTGTGGCTGCTGGCTTTGTCTTTCTGGGTGATCAACTGCTCAATGGTGCGATTGAGCAGCAGAATGCGCGCAATGAGTTCATAAAGAGGGAAATTGCAGTCCTTGATGCGCGCATTAAAGAGATTAGTGAGTTAAAAGCACGCCGCCAGCAATTGTTGGAGCGGATGAAGATCATTCAGGACCTGCAGGGTAATCGGCCGATCATTGGGCGTGTTTTCGATCAGCTGGTGCGGACTTTGCCGGACGGTGTGTACTTTTCCAGTGTGAAGATGGGCGGCAAGAAGATTGATATTCTGGGGGCCGCAGAGTCGAACAACCGTGTTTCCAATCTCATGCGCAACCTGGACGCTTCTGAATGGCTGGGTTCGCCTAACCTGACTCAGGTAAAAGCTACGACGGCTGGCGCATTGGATCAGGCTAATGTCTTTCAGTTGAGTGTGCAGCAGACTCAGCCTGCAGCAGAGGAAGTTGAGGGTGATAAGAAATGAGTCTGGCCGAATCCATTGAAAGTCTGCGCAAATTCGATCTGAATGATCTTGATTTTAATAATGTAGGCTCTTGGCCGGGAGCAGTGAAGGCAATTGTCTTTGCCCTGTTTTTCGTGGTGGTGCTTGGTGCGGGTTATTACTTTCATCTGAGTGATCTCCAGGCGGATCTTGAGCGTGTTACATTGGAAGAGGGCAGCTTGAAACAGCAGTTTTCCATCAAGGCATCTCAGGCGGCTAACCTTGAGGTCTATAAGGAGCAGATGAAAGAGATGGAGGTTTCTTTCGGGGCGCTATTAAGTCAGTTGCCCAGCGATACTGAAGTACCAGGTTTACTTGAGGATATTACGCGTACCGGGCTCGGTAGTGGCTTGGAATTTGAAGAGATTAAGTTGCTTCCCGAGGTGACGCAGCAATTTTACATTGAACTTCCTATTCAGATGGCAGTGGTAGGTGGTTATCATGACCTGGCTACTTTTGTCAGCGGTGTTGCAAGTCTGCCTCGTATTGTGACCTTGCATGATTTTGAAATTAAGCCGGTTGAAAAAGACGGTTCGTCTTCGACTTTGCGAATGACTGTTCTTGCAAAGACTTATCGTTATAACGATAAGGGGCTGGAGAAATGAAGGCATTTAAAACGATTTTCTTGATTTGCTGTTCTGCAGGGTTGATTGGTTGCGGTGGTAGTGACTTCTCGGATCTGCAGGCGTTCATGGATGAAGTTCGCTCCAGGCCTAAGGGTGCAATCGAACCTTTGCCAAAGGTGCCTGCCTATGAGGCCTTTACCTATAGCGCTGCCTCTTTGCGCAGCCCTTTTCAGCCTCCGGTCAAAGTTGACACCGTGAGTCGGGCCAAGGGGGATCCAGAAATCCGTCCAGACGAAACCAGGGTTAAGCAGTTTCTCGAAGGTTTCAATATTGAAGTGTTCGAAATGGTGGGGAGCCTTTCGAATGAGAGTGGCTTTTTCGCACTTGTAAGTGGTGCCGGAGGGGTTCATCGGATCAAGGTCGGTGACTATTTAGGACGGAACCATGGGCGCGTAGTGGCCGTGGGTGAAGCCAAAATCGATGTTGTCGAAATAGTACCAGACGGTGATCAGGGTTGGCTTGAAAGGCCGCGAAGCCTAACGCTCAAAGAGCGCTCTTAACAGGCGGGAACAAATATGAAAAATAATTTTCAGTCTGCACAGCGGAAGTATTTAATGAACAACTCGTTCTCGCGATTCGGTCTTTCTGTTGCGGCCTTTCTAATGTCTCCGGCCCTGCTCGCGGCAAGCTTGAACGGCTTGGATGTCGCAGCTTTGCCGGGAGACCGGGTCGAGCTGAAATTGACCTTCGATGAGCCTATTCCAGCGCCTCGAGGCTACACTATCGAGCAGCCTGCACGTATCGCGCTCGACTTGCCGGGTGTATCCAATCGCCTGGGCAGCAAGAATCGTGAAATAGGCATGGGCAACGCGCGTAGCCTGACCGTAGTTGAAGCCAAGGATCGTACCCGCCTTATTGTTAATCTGACTAATCTGGCACCGTATACGACTCGCGTTGACGGCAATACGCTGTTCGTGGTTGTCGGAGATGGGCCGGTATCTTCTTCGCCAAGTGTCAGCTCTGTGCCGGTTGCAAGCCCTGCTCCTGTCGTATCGGCACCGGCTGCTCGCGCTGTGGCTGGTGTTCGTTCTGTGAGTGACATCGATTTCCAGCGTGGCGAGCAAGGTGAGGGGAATATAGTGATCTCCTTGTCGGATCCCAAGATCAGTCCAGATGTTCAAGAGCAGGGAGGGAAGATCCGAATCGACTTTCCCAAGACTCAATTGCCCGAGTCACTGCGTGTGCGGCTAGATGTAAAGGATTTCGCTACGCCGGTTCAGTTCGTCAATGCCAGTTCCTCCGCTGATCGTGCGAGTATCGTGGTGGAGCCAGCCGGGCTTTATGATTATCTGGTGTTTCAGGCGGACAACAAGCTGACGGTCAGCGTCAAGCCTCTTACGGAAGAGGATGCCGTTCGCCGTAAGGCTGATCGCTTCACCTACACAGGTGAAAAGCTTTCTCTGAACTTCCAGGACATTGATGTGCGTTCGGTCCTGCAGTTGATCGCCGATTTCACGGATCTGAACCTAGTCGCAAGTGATACGGTTCGAGGCAACATCACCTTGCGTCTGCAGAACGTGCCTTGGGATCAGGCTTTGGATCTGGTGCTCAAGACCAAGGGGCTCGATCAGCGCAAGGTCGGTAACGTTCTGATGGTTGCCCCGGCAGATGAGATTGCTGCTCGTGAACAGCAGGAGTTGGCCGTGCAGAAGCAAGTGGCCGAGCTTGCGCCGCTGCGTAAAGACATCATCCAGTTGAACTACGCGAAGGCATCCGACATTGCCAAACTCTACGAAGAGGGTTCTTCCGGTGCGCTGAAGGATGATATGCGGGGCTCGGTGATTTTCGATGACCGTACCAATAGTCTCATCGTAACCCTGACTCAGGAGCGTATCGACGAATTGCGTCGTATTGTCACCCAGCTGGATATTCCGGTTCGCCAAGTAATGATCGAGGCACGTATCGTCGAGGCGAATGTCGATTACGACAAGTCGCTTGGTGTTCGCTGGGGTGGGAACATCGGTTCTGGTAATTGGAATGCCTGGGGTAAGAACGGTAATCTCGAACTTGGCGAAGAGACCGATGGTGTTCAGCAGATCGATGTTCCTTTCAACACGCCTTTCGTTGATATGGGGGTGAACGGAAGCACCTCGGGTATCGGTATTGGCTTCATTACGAATAACACCGTCTTGGACCTGCAGTTGAGTGCGATGGAGAAGTCTGGTTCTGGTGAGGTTGTTTCACAGCCGAAGGTCGTGACGTCCGACAAGGAAACCGCGAAGATCCTCAAAGGCACCGAAGTGCCTTATCAGGAGGCGAGTTCGAGCGGTGCAACCAGCACTTCTTTCAAAGAGGCTGCGCTATCACTCGAGGTGACGCCGCAAATCACGCCCGACAATCGCGTTCTCATGGAGGTGAAGGTTACCAAGGATGCTCCTGACTTCTCTGTGGCATCTTCAACGGGTGGCATCCCCGCCATCAGCAAGAACGAAGTCAATGCCAAGGTTCTTGTGGCTGATGGTGAGACGATCGTCATCGGTGGTGTGTATTCCAACACCCAGTCCAAGTCAGTGGACAAGGTGCCCTTCCTGGGAGATCTCCCTTTTATCGGTCGGGTGTTCAAGCGTGATCTGGTTCAGGACAGAAAGGCGGAATTGCTTGTATTCCTCACTCCGCGCATCATGAACAACCAAGCCATTGCCGTGAACCGATGACCTAAGTGCGGAATGTAATCCTCGTGGGCCCGATGGGAGCTGGAAAGAGCACCATCGGGCGTTTGCTTGCCAAAGAACTGCGTTTGTCTTTCAAAGACTCCGACAAGGAGATCGAGCAGCGCACCGGTGCCGATATACCCTGGATCTTCGATGTCGAGGGTGAGCAGGGCTTTCGTGAGCGGGAGCGGGCGGTGATCGCCGAGCTCTCGATGCAGGATGGCCTTGTGCTGGCCACTGGCGGCGGGGCGGTTATGCGTCCGGAGAATCGCCAGGCGCTGCATGCCGGTGGCCGAGTCGTCTACCTGCATACTTCGGTGGAGCAGCAGATCGACCGCACGTCGCGTGATCGTAATCGTCCGTTGTTGCGCACGGCCAACCCAGCTCAGGTGCTCAGGGATCTGATGGCCACGCGTGATCCCTTGTATCGAGAGGTCGCCGATATCATCATCGAGACGGACGAGCGTCCGCCGCGTATGGTGGTTCAGGAAATTCTGTCGCGCCTGGAAGCCTTGTCGCCCCGTTAAAGCGCGGGGCGAACTGCGCTATCCTAGTGGCCTTTTTATCCTGGGGGCCTCATGCAGACTCTTCACGTCGATCTCGCTGAACGCAGCTATCCCATTTATATCGGTCAGGGGCTGTTGTCCCGCCGTGATCTGCTGGCGCAGCACATAGCTGGTCGGCAGGTAGCGATCGTGACCAATGACACCGTCGCGCCGCTGTATCTGCAAACACTGCTGCAGGTGCTCGAGGGCTACAGCGTCACCTCCGTGGTGCTGCCCGATGGTGAGGCGTTCAAGAACTGGGAAACCTTGCAGCTGATCTTCGATGGTCTGCTGAGCGCTCGACATGATCGCCGCACCACTGTCGTGGCACTTGGTGGCGGTGTGATCGGTGATATGGCGGGCTTTGCTGCGGCCTGTTATCAGCGAGGTGTCGATTTCATTCAGGTTCCGACGACCCTGCTATCTCAGGTCGATTCGTCGGTGGGCGGCAAGACAGGCATCAATCATCCGCTGGGCAAGAACATGGTGGGTGCCTTCTATCAGCCCAAGGCCGTTCTGATCGATACGAGCAGTCTGAACACTTTGCCCGTTCGCGAACTGTCGGCTGGCCTTGCCGAGGTCATCAAGTATGGCCTGATCTGCGATGAGCCCTTCCTGGTATGGCTGGAGCAGAATATGCCGGCCTTGCGTGCGCTTGATCAGCAGGCGCTTACCGAAGCTATCGAGCGATCCTGTGCGGCCAAGGCGCGTGTCGTCGCTGCGGACGAGCGTGAGTCGGGAGTGCGTGCCACTCTCAATCTCGGCCACACCTTTGGGCATGCCATCGAGACCGAGCAGGGGTATGGCGTGTGGCTGCATGGCGAGGCCGTTGCCGCTGGAACGGTGATGGCGCTGGAAATGTCCTATCGCCTGGGCTGGCTGTCGGCGGCGGATCGAGACCGAGGTGTACGTCTGTTGCAGGCTGCCGGGCTGCCGGTGGTGCCGCCGCAGGATATGACGCCTGCGCAGTTCCTCGAGCATATGGCAGTGGACAAGAAGGTGCTCGATGGTCAGCTGCGTCTCGTGTTGCTCAAGCGTTTGGGTGAGGCTGTAGTGACTGCCGACTACCCGCGTGAAATTCTCGACGCCACGCTGCGTAGCGATTACGCAGCGCTGGCTCTGTCGTCCAACTCTTGAAGAGTGATCCATGACCAGTTTGCATGCTGACGAAGCTTTCCTGGCGCATTACCAGTTCAGCCACGACCCCTTTGCGCCACGGGTGCCTGGCTTCAAGTTCTTCCCGGCGCAGCGCAAGCCAGTGCTGGGGCAATTGCATCACCTTGCACGTTACAGCCAGCTGTTGCTCGCAGTGGTCGGGCCCGAAGGTAGTGGTAAGACCCTGCTGCGTCAGGCATTGGTTGCCAGTACCAACAAGCAGGCGGTACAGAGCATTGTCGTTGCGCAGGGCGTCACCGGTAGCGAGGCGCTGCTGCGCCAGGTCGCTCAGGGGTTGTCCATCGCTCAGGCCGATGTGCGTTCGATTCTGGCGCAGGTAGGGCAGTTGGCGTTGACCGGGCAGGAGGTCTATCTGCTGGTCGACGACGCTGATCAACTGGATGACGCGGCATTGAAAGGCGTTTTGGCGCTTGCAGCAGGTAATGCCGAGGGGCGCCCGCACATCTTTCTGTTTGCCGAGCAGGATCTGTTGGCGCGCTTGGAGGCGCTGGCAGGTGGCGAGGAGTGTTATCACGCGATCGAGCTTCAGCCGTACGCCGAAGAAGAGACGCGAGACTATTTGGCGCAGCGGCTCGATGGGGCCGGTCAGAGTATCGATCTGTTGACCGAAGAGCAGATCGAGGACATCCATCTCCGTTCTCAGGGTTGGCCTGGGGCAATCAATCAGGAGGCGCGTGAACTGCTGGTTGAGCAGATGCTCGCGCAGCGCTCGGCCGGGCGTGGTGCGGGCGGTGGTTTTGCTCTGCCGAAGAAGCATCTGTTGGCGCTGGCCGTAGTGTTGGTGGGTGTTGCCGCTGCCTGGTTCATGCAGGGGCGCGAGTCTGCCCCGCCGGCGCCGGTGGCTAGCAACACGTCGCTACCTTTGCAATCCTCCACGCCGCCTGTAGAAGCTGAAGAACCGGCGCAAGCGCCTGCTGCGGAAAGTCGCGCGCCAGCCATTGAATTCGCAGGCGCCAGTCAGCCGCTGCCATTGCCGCTGGTGGGCGAGTCGCAAGCCGTTATTCGCCAGCCTCTGGCTGAAGCGGCGGGAGAAGAACTGGATAACTTTGAGCCGCCAGCGTCGCCTGAGCCCTCGACAGTCACTCCGCCTTCGGCTCCAATCACTGCTGCACCTGCACCTGCACCTGCACCTGCACCTGCACCTGCACCTGCCAAGCAGCCTGAGCCTGTTACGCCGAAGCCGGCGACTCCTGCTCCGGCTCCCGCGGCGGCTCCGGCTGTGGCCTCAGGTGGGGCGGCGACCAACTGGTACGCGCAGCAGCCCGCGTCCCGCTATGCCTTGCAGGTGGTCGGGTCACGTTCGGAGGCCAACATTCAGGCGCTGGTGCGTGAGGGTGGCAGCGAATACCGTTACTTCAAGAAGGTCCACCAGGGGCAGCCGCTGTATGTGCTGACCTATGGTAGCTTCTCCAGTCGCGATGCTGCTCAGGCAGCCGTGAAAACCCTGCCTGCCAAACTGCAGGCCGGTAAGCCCTGGCCTCGTACTCTGGGTAGCATCCAGCAGGAAATGAGCCGCTAAGCGCTCTGTCCCAAGATGACCGCTTGGTCGTTAGCACGACCTTGCGGTCTTATCCTTCGTTTTTGCGACATAAATATTCACCCCCTCGTCACGAAAATTTGTGACGCCATGGGTGGATATGTACAATGACCTCCCTTTTGCCTATGCAAAGCTGGCCCGTGCCCGCTTTTCGGGTTCAAGTAATTGAATTAGAAAGTAATTTGCCTGAGGTCTAGGCAGCCTGGTGAGAGTTTCCCCTATGAAAGCAGGTTTGTACCGTCCTGATGAGTTCAAGGATAACTGCGGCTTCGGCTTGATCGCCCATATGCAAGGTGAGCCTAGTCATCACCTGCTTAATACCGCTATTGAGGCCCTCACCTGCATGACTCACCGCGGCGGTATCAACGCCGACGGCAAGACCGGTGATGGCTGCGGCCTGCTGATCCAGAAGCCCGATCAATTCCTGCGCGCCATCGCCCAGGAGCAATTCGGCGTCGAACTGCCTGCGCAATATGCCGTGGGCATGGTGTTCTTCAATCAGGATCCGGCCAAGGCCGAGGCCGCGCGCGAGAACATGAACCGCGAAATCCTGGCCGCCGGCCTGCAACTGGTGGGCTGGCGCAAGGTGCCGATCGATACCAGCGTGCTCGGCCAGCTGGCACTGGAGCGCCTGCCGCAGATCGAGCAGGTGTTCATCGGTGGTGATGGCCTGTCCGACCAGGAATTCGCCATCAAGCTGTTCAGCGCCCGTCGTCGTTCCTCGGTGGCCAATGCCGACGATGCCGACCACTACATCTGCAGCTTCTCGCACAAGACCATCATCTACAAAGGCCTGATGATGCCGGCGGACCTGCAGCAGTTCTACCCGGACCTGGGTGACGAGCGCCTGCAGACCGCCATCGCGGTTTTCCACCAGCGCTTCTCCACCAACACCCTGCCGAAGTGGCCGCTGGCGCAGCCCTTCCGCTTCCTCGCGCACAACGGCGAGATCAACACCATCACCGGCAACCGCAACTGGGCGCAGGCCCGTCGCACCAAGTTCGCCAACGAGCTGATCCCCGATCTCGACGAGCTGGGCCCGCTGGTCAACCGTGTCGGCTCCGACTCCTCGAGCATGGACAACATGCTCGAGCTGATGGTCACCGGCGGCATCGACCTGTTCCGTGGCCTGCGCATGATCATTCCGCCGGCCTGGCAGAACGTCGAGACCATGGACGCCGACCTGCGCGCGTTCTACGAATACAACTCCATGCACATGGAGCCCTGGGATGGCCCGGCCGGCGTGGTGCTGACCGATGGTCGCCATGCCGTGTGCCTGCTCGACCGTAACGGTCTGCGCCCGGCGCGTTGGGTCACCACCAAGAACGGCTACATCACCCTGGCGTCGGAAATCGGCGTGTGGGACTACCAGCCCGAGGACGTCATCGCCAAGGGCCGTGTCGGCCCGGGGCAGATCCTCGCCGTCGACACCGAGACCGGCCAGGTATTGGACACCGAGTCCATCGACAGCCGCCTGAAGTCACGCCACCCCTACAAGCTGTGGCTGCGCAAGCATGCCCAGCGTATCAAGGCGACGCTGGAAGACCGCGACCATGGTTCGGCCTTCTACGACCCGGATCAGCTCAAGCAGTACATGAAGATGTTCCAGGTCACCTTCGAGGAGCGTGACCAGGTGCTGCGTCCGCTCGGCGAGCAGGGCCAGGAAGCCGTCGGCTCCATGGGTGACGACACGCCGATGGCCGTGCTCAGCCAGCGCGTGCGTTCGCCGTACGATTATTTCCGTCAGCAGTTCGCGCAGGTCACCAACCCGCCGATCGACCCGCTGCGCGAAGCGATCGTCATGTCCCTGGAAATCTGCCTGGGCGCCGAACGCAACATCTTCAGCGAGTCGCCGGAGCACGCTACCCGCGTGATCCTCAGCAGCCCGGTGATTTCGCCAGCCAAGTGGCGTGCGCTGATGAATCTGGATCGCCCGGGCTTCGACCGTCATGTCATCGACATGAACTACGACGAGTCGCTGGGTCTGGAGGCTGCCGTGCGCAACATGGCCGACCAGGCCGAGGAAGCCGTGCGTGCCGGCAAGGTGCTGTTGGTGCTGACCGACCGTCACATCGCCCCGGGCAAGCTGCCGGCCCATGCCGCGCTGGTTACCGGCGCCGTGCATCACCGCCTGACCGAGAAAGGCCTGCGCTGCGACTGCAACATCCTGGTGGAAACCGCTACCGCGCGTGACCCGCACCACTACGCCGTGCTGCTGGGCTTCGGTGCTTCGGCGGTATACCCGTTCCTGGCTTACGAAGTGCTGGGCGACCTGATCCGCACCGGCGAAGTGCTGGGCGATCTGTACGAAGTCTTCAAGTACTACCGCAAGGGCATCTCCAAGGGCCTGCTGAAGATCCTGTCGAAGATGGGCATCTCCACGGTCGCGTCCTATCGCGGTGCACAACTGTTCGAGGCGGTCGGCCTGGCCGATGAAGTCACCGAACTGTGCTTCCGGGGTGTGGCCAGCCGCATCCAGGGCGCGCGTTTCGTCGACATCGAAAGCGAGCAGAAGCTGCTGTCCCTCGAGGCCTGGAACAACCGCAAGTCGATCCAGCAGGGCGGCTTGCTCAAGTTCGTCTACGGCGGCGAATACCACGCCTACAACCCGGACGTGGTGCGCACCCTGCAGGAGGCCGTGCAGCAGGGCAACTACGCCAAGTACAAGGAATACTCGACGCTGGTCGACACCCGCCCGGTGTCGATGATCCGCGACCTGCTCAAGGTCAAGGAGTCCAGCGCGCCGATCAGCCTCGACGAAGTCGAGCCGCTGCAGTCGATCTTCAAGCGCTTCGATGCCGCCGGCATTTCCCTCGGCGCGCTGTCGCCGGAGGCGCACGAGGCGCTGGCCGAGGCGATGAACCGCCTGGGTGGTCGCTCCAACTCCGGTGAGGGCGGTGAAGACCCGGCCCGCTACGGCACCATCAAGAGCTCCAAGATCAAGCAGGTGGCCACCGGCCGCTTTGGCGTGACCCCGGAATACCTGGTCAACGCCGAAGTGCTGCAGATCAAGGTGGCCCAGGGCGCCAAGCCCGGTGAGGGCGGCCAGCTGCCGGGCGGCAAGGTCAACGGCCTGATCGCCAAGCTGCGTTATGCCGTGCCGGGCGTGACCCTGATTTCGCCGCCGCCGCACCACGACATCTACTCCATCGAAGACCTGGCGCAGCTGATCTATGACCTCAAGCAGGTCAACCCCCAGGCCCTGGTGTCGGTCAAACTGGTGGCCGAGGCCGGTGTCGGTACCATCGCCGCCGGTGTGGCCAAGGCCTATGCCGACCTGATCACCATCTCCGGTTATGACGGCGGCACCGGTGCATCGCCCTTGACCTCGATCAAGTACGCCGGCGCGCCGTGGGAGCTCGGTCTGGCCGAAACCCACCAGACCCTGCGCGGCAATGACCTGCGCGGCAAGGTGCGGGTACAGACCGACGGTGGCCTGAAGACCGGCCTGGATGTGGTCAAGGCCGCCATCCTCGGTGCCGAAAGCTTCGGCTTCGGTACCGCGCCGATGATCGCCCTGGGCTGCAAGTACCTGCGTATCTGTCACCTGAACAACTGCGCCACCGGCGTGGCCACGCAGAACGACAAGCTGCGCAAGGATCACTTTATCGGCACCGTCGAGATGGTGATGAACTTCTTCACCTATGTCGCCGAGGAAACTCGCGAGTGGCTGGCCAAACTGGGCGTGCGCAGCCTGGAAGAGCTGATCGGGCGTACCGATCTGCTCGATATCCTGCCGGGTGAAACCGACAAGCAGCAGCACCTGGATCTGACCCCGCTGCTGGGCAGCGAGCATATCCCGGCGGACAAGCCGCAGTTCTGCCTGGTGGAGAAGAACCCGCCGTTCGACCAGGGTCTGCTGGCCGAGAAGATGGTCGAGATGGCCAAGCCGGCCATCGATGCGGCCAGCGGTGGCGAGTTCGAGCTGGATATCTGCAACTGCGACCGCTCCATCGGTGCCCGCGTGTCCGGCGAAATCGCCCGGGTACACGGCAACCAGGGCATGGCCAAGGCGCCGCTGACCTTCCGCTTCAAGGGCACCGCCGGGCAGAGCTTTGGTGTATGGAACGCCGGTGGTCTGAACCTGTACCTGGAAGGCGACGCCAACGACTACGTCGGTAAGGGCATGACCGGCGGCAAGCTGGTGATCACCCCGCCCAAGGGCAGCCCGTTCAAGACCCAGGACAGCGCCATCATCGGCAACACCTGCCTGTACGGCGCCACTGGCGGCAAGCTGTTCGCCGCCGGCACCGCCGGTGAGCGTTTCGCCGTGCGCAACTCCGGCGCCCACGCCGTGGTGGAAGGCACGGGTGACCACTGCTGCGAATATATGACCGGCGGTTTTGTCTGCGTACTGGGCAAGACCGGCTACAACTTCGGTTCCGGCATGACCGGCGGTTTCGCCTACGTACTGGACCTGGACAACAGCTTCTATGATCGGGTCAACCACGAACTGGTGGAGATCCAGCGGATCAACAACGAAGCGATGGAGGCCTACCGCAACCATCTGCATAACGTACTCGCCGAGTACGTGGCGGAGACGGCCAGCGAGTGGGGTAGCCATCTGCTGGAGAACCTGGACGACTACCTGCGCAAGTTCTGGCTGGTCAAACCCAAGGCCGCCAGCTTGAAGTCGCTGCTGTCCAGCACCCGGGCCAACCCGCAATAAAGCCGCTCTGCGGCAAGCCCGGGCGCCAGGCGCCGGGCTTGCCGAAACCCTGATTGTCTTGCCGCTTGAAGCGTGATGCTTGAGGCTGCTGTAAAGAGGTTTGCTATGACTGAACGTCTGAATAACGACTTCCAGTTCATCGAAGTCGGGCGCAAAGACCCGAAGAAGAAACTGCTGCGCCAGCGCAAGAAGGAGTTCGTCGAGATCTACGACAACTTCAAGCCGGCCCAGGCTGCCGACCAGGCTCACCGTTGCCTGGGCTGCGGTAACCCCTATTGCGAATGGAAGTGCCCGGTGCACAACTTCATTCCCAACTGGCTCAAGCTGGTGTCCGAGGGCAATATCCTCGCCGCCGCCGAACTCAGCCACCAGACCAACACCCTGCCGGAAGTCTGCGGCCGCGTGTGCCCGCAGGACCGTCTGTGCGAAGGTGCCTGCACCCTGAATGACGGATTCGGCGCGGTGACCATCGGTTCGGTGGAGAAGTACATCACCGACACGGCCTTTGCCATGGGTTGGCGCCCGGATATGTCGCGGGTCGTGCCGACTGGCAAGCGCGTTGCCGTGATCGGTGCCGGTCCGGCGGGCCTGGGCTGCGCCGACGTGCTGGTGCGCAATGGTGTGACCCCGGTGGTGTTCGACAAGAACCCGGAAATCGGCGGTCTGCTGACCTTCGGCATTCCCGAGTTCAAGCTGGAAAAGAGCGTGCTGAGCAATCGCCGCGAAGTCTTTACCGGCATGGGCATCGAGTTCCGCCTGAACACCGAGATCGGCAAGGACGTGACCATGCAGCAGCTGCTGGATGAGTACGATGCCGTCTTTATGGGCATGGGCACCTACACCTATATGAAGGGCGGCTTCCCCGGTGAAGACCTGCCGGGCGTCACCGATGCCCTGGATTTTCTGATCGCCAACGTCAACCGCAACCTGGGTTTCGAGAAGTCCCCCGAGGACTTTATCGACATGAAGGGCAAGCGTGTGGTGGTACTCGGCGGTGGTGATACGGCCATGGACTGCAACCGCACCTCCATTCGCCAGGGCGCCAAGAGCGTCACCTGCGCCTACCGCCGCGACCAGGAAAACATGCCGGGCTCGCGCAAGGAAGTGAAGAATGCCAAGGAAGAGGGGGTGAAATTCCTCTTCAACCGCCAGCCCATCGCCATCGTCGGTGAGGACAAGGTCGAAGGCGTCAAGGTGGTGGAAACCCGCCTCGGCGAGCCGGATGCCCGTGGCCGCCGCAGCCCCGAGCCGATTCCCGGTTCCGAGGAAATCATCCCGGCCGATGCCGTGCTGATCGCCTTCGGCTTCCGCCCAAGCCCGGCACCCTGGTTCAGCGATTTCAAGATCGACACCGACAGCCAGGGCCGTGTGGTGGCGCCGGAGCAGAGCCAGTTCAAACACCAGACCAGCAACCCGAAGATCTTCGCCGGTGGCGATATGGTCCGTGGTTCCGACCTGGTGGTGACGGCGATCTTCGAGGGCCGCAATGCCGCCGAAGGCATCCTGGATTACCTCGGCGTCTGATCGATTCGTCAGGGCCTGCCCGCGACAAATTGACCCTATAGACAAAAGGCACGGCACTCGCCGTGCCTTTTGTTTTGCGCTCTGCGAAAATGCCCGCACTTTTTTACCGCTTACTTTGCTCGGGAACTGCCATGACCGCCCTGAAGAACGACCGCTTCCTTCGTGCTCTGCTCAAGCAACCTGTCGACGTCACCCCGGTGTGGATGATGCGCCAGGCCGGTCGCTACCTGCCCGAGTACCGTGCTACCCGGGCCAAGGCCGGTGATTTCGTTAGCCTGATGAAGAATCCCGAACTGGCCTGCGAGGTCACCATTCAGCCCCTGGACCGCTACCCGCAGATCGACGCGGCGATTCTGTTCTCCGATATCCTGACCATCCCCGATGCCATGGGCCAGGGTCTGTATTTCGAGACCGGTGAGGGCCCGCGCTTCAAGAAGGTGGTCGCGAGCATGGCCGATATCGAGGCCCTGCCGATTCCCGATGCGGAGCAGGACCTGGGCTATGTGATGGATGCGGTGCGCACCATCCGCCGCGAGCTGAACGGCCGCGTGCCGCTGATCGGCTTTACCGGCAGCCCCTGGACCCTGGCCACCTATATGGTCGAAGGCGGCTCCAGCAAGGATTTCCGCAAATCCAAGGCCATGCTCTACGACAATCCCCAGGCCATGCATGCGCTGCTGGACAAGCTGGCGCGGTCGATCACCGCCTACCTCAATGGCCAGATCAAGGCCGGTGCCCAGGCGGTGCAGATCTTCGATTCCTGGGGTGGGGCGCTGTCGGCGGCGGCCTATCAGGAATTCTCCCTGCGCTATATGCAGCAGATCATCGACGGCCTGATCCGCGAACATGACGGGCGCCGCGTGCCGGTGATTCTGTTCACCAAGGGCGGCGGCCTGTGGCTGGAATCCATGGCCGACAGCGGCGCCGAAGCCCTGGGCCTGGACTGGACCTGCGATATCGGCAGCGCCCGCGCCCGCGTCGGCAGCAAGGTGGCGCTGCAGGGCAATATGGACCCGAGCGTGCTGTACGCCAACCCGGCGGCAATTCGCGCCGAGGTGGGGCGTATCCTGGCGGCCTACGGCCAGGGCAGCGGCCATGTATTCAACCTCGGTCATGGCATCACCCCTGAAGTGAACCCGGAGCACGCCCGGGCCTTCTTCGAGGCGGTGCATGAGCTATCGGCGCAGTACCATCAATAAAACCTGCACAAAAAAACAAGGCCGCGTATGCGGCCTTGTTTTTATCCGGCTACTGCTCAGGGCTTGCGCAAGTCGCGCACGGCCCTGACCAGCGCCAGCTGCTCGGCCTCGCTGAGCTTGCCGGCATAGGCGGGCATGGCGCCCGGGCCCTCGACAATGGCGTCGAGGATATCGCGGTCGCTGTTGTTGTCCTGCCACTTGGCCTTGCTCAGGTTCCGGGCGAAGTACAGCCAGCCGCGCAGGGTGTTGGCGCGGCCATCGCTGCCATGGCATTTGGCGCAGTGCTGGCTATACAGCTGGCCACCCTCAGCCTCGGCCAAGGCCGGCAGGCTGCTGCACAGGCCGAGAAGGCCCAGCAGCAGGACCAGGGCGGGCTTATTTGACATTGGCCAGGCTGCCTTTCAGGGCCACGCCCGCCATTACATTGCCGGCATGGCATTCGTACTTCTGGCTGTCCTTGTACTCGACATGCTTGTAGTTGCTGGCGATATCCACCACGGCGTTGGCGCCGGCAGCCTTGGCGGCGCTCTGGAAGGCGATCAGGGCCGATTGCAGGGCCCAGCTGCAGGCCGCTTCGTCGCTCTTGTTGAAGGCGTTGGTCTTCTTGCTGGTGGTCACCCCGGCGCGCACCACGCTCACCGTGCCGGCCGGCTTGTTGCCCGCCAGGTAGAACTTCACGCTGCCATCGAGGCGCCCGGCGTTCAGGGCTTCCTGCACCGCAGCATCAAAGGGCAGAAAGTGGGTGGTGTCGCGGGCCTGGCTGACCGCCGGCAACAGGCTGAAGCAGGCGGCGGCAAGGATCCAGTGCTTGGCTTTCATCGGGTGACTCCTTTCTTGTGGGTTTTCAGGTCAGGGTGTTGCGCAAAAAAGTCAGTGTAATCCAGCTTTCGCTCAAGCCCAGCGCTTGAAGATCAGCGAAGTATTCACCCCGCCAAAGGCGAAGTTGTTGTTCATCACATACTCATGCTGCATCGCCCGGAACTCGCCGCGCAGGTAGTCCAGTTCGCCGCAGGCCGGGTCGATCTCGTCCAGGTTCAGGGTTGGCACATAGCGGTCTGCATTCATCATCTCGATGCTGAACCAGGACTCCAGCGCGCCGCAGGCGCCCAGGGTGTGGCCCAGGTAGCTTTTCTGCGAGCTGATCGGCATGCGGCTGCCGAACAGTTCCTGGGTGGCCAGGGTCTCGGCCACATCGCCCTGGTCGGTGGCGGTGCCATGGCCGTTGACATAGCCGATGCTGGCGGGCGCCAGGCCAGCATCCTGCAGGGCCAGTTCCATCGCCCCGCGCATGGTGGCCTGCACCGGTTTGGTGGCGTGCTGGCCGTCGGCGTTGCAGCCAAAGCCGACGATTTCGGCATAAATGGTCGCGCCACGCGCCAGGGCATGCTCCAGCTCTTCCAGCACCAGCATGCCGGCGCCTTCACCGATCACCAGGCCGTCGCGGCCGCTGTCGTAGGGGCGCGGTGAGGTGTGCGGCGCGTCGTTTTTCAGGCTGGTGGCGTACAGCGCATCGAAGACCATGGCCTCGGTGGGGCACAGCTCTTCGGCGCCGCCGGCGAGCATCAGCGGCAGGCGACCGAACTTGATCGCCTCATAGGCATAGCCGATGCCCTGGCTGCCGCTGGTGCAGGCGCTGGAGGTAGGGATCAGGCGGCCCTTGAGGCCGAAGAAGATGCTGATATTGGCCGCGGTGGTGTGCGGCATCATGCGGATATAGGAGTTGGCATTCAGGCCATCGGCCACCGAGTTGAGCAGCATATTGCCGAAGGCCTTGATCTCGTCGGTGCTGCCGGTGGAGGAGCCGCAGGCCACGCCCATACGGCCATCCTGGATGCGTTCGTCGCCGAGCAGGCCGGCGTGTTCCAGGGCACGTTCGGCGGCGTACACGGCCAGCTTGGAGACCCGGCCCATGCTGCGGGTCTGCTTGCGGTTCCAGTGCTTGGGCTGGACAAAATCATCCACTGGGCCGCCGAGGCGGGTGTTCAGCTCGCTGAACCTGTCCCACTCGTGCATATAGCGGATGCCGCTCTTGCCGGCCTTGAAGGCCGCCTCAATGGTCGGCCAGTCGCTGCCCAGCGAGGTCACGCCGGCCATGCCGGTGACTACAACCCGTTTGCATCCGTTCATCAGCACAATCCACCGTTCACCGCGAGGACCTGGCGGGTGATATAGGCCGCTTCCTCGCTCATCAGAAAATTCACCGCGCCGGCCACTTCTTCCGG
>OGCL01001268.1_pt1 | contig 22260 bp, 30 predicted proteins | sample 1570041 | NCBI WGS metagenome assembly OGCL01 (sample SAMN06266162, study PRJEB24511) | hot springs metagenome | isolation source: Hot spring water | place: South Africa: Limpopo | collected 2015-06-22 | reverse complement strand
GGACTGGACGAAGGGCTGGGGCAATCACAGCATGTGCGCGTGCGCGGCGCGCCAGAAATCCTCATCATCACCGAGGAGGAAACGCTGGTCTTCGAGGGACATGTGGACCGGGCGCTGACGGAGATCGATCAGGATCTGGGTGGGTGAGCGGTGTGCTTGCCGCACATTTCGCGGCAAGGTAGAGTAACTGCATATCACGCTGGTATCGCGCCAATTATTGTAGTAACAATAATGGATATTGTTTTTGATCCCGACAAGCGCCTGAAGGCGCTGAACGAGCGAGGGTTGGATTTCGCCAGGGCGAACGAAGTCTTTGCCGGTCCGCACCTGACAGTTCAAGACGACCGCCGCGATTATGGTGAGGTGCGGTTCATGACCATCGGACTGCTGGATCAGCGGATGGTTGTCATGATCTGGACGCATCGCGAGCCGGCCATCCGGGTGATCAGCATGAGGAAGGCAAATGACCGGGAATACACCATCTACTCCGGACGACTTGTCGGACATTGACGACGAGGCGCCGGATCTTTCGACCAGTCCTTGGCTGGAGAGGTTCGGCTCCGCCCCCGTGAGCGTCGGGCGACCCAAAAGCCCAACGACGAAGGTTTCGACGACGATCCGGCTCGACCGGGAAGTGATCGACGCGTTTCGTGCCGATGGGCCCGGCTGGCAGTCGCGGATCAACTCGGCGCTGAAGGACTGGTTACGCACAAAGTCATGAGCGGCGGGAGGCAAAAGGATGCCTTCAGGTCGACAGTTGCGGCAAGCTAGGGCATAGCTGCCCGATCAATCCACACAGTGGCGGCTTGAAATTGCGTTGCGTAACACGTGCTTCCAGGAAAAGACCCCGATGATCAAGATCATGGTATTGCTGCATGCGGCTCAAGGCCGGGACTGGCAGACGCCGCCGAAGGGTACGAGCCTGAAGACGCTGGGCGAGGCCGAGGAACAGGGGCTGATCGAAATCCGGGGCGAATTCCAGAAGCGGCAGTTCCGGCTGACGCAGCGCGGTTTTGCCATGGTGGAGCATGACCGCGGCCGGCTGGCGGCGCGACGCAGCTGACCTGGGCGGAGAAAGCTTCGGCCATCGTCGCCTTGATCGGCTGACGCCTGCGCCCTACCCTTCTCTGAGGAGGAGGCGTTCATGACAGAGGATATTGCATCTGAGCCCGGGGATGTGGGCCGACCTGGCGCCTATGTCTTCGATGCCTATGGCACGCTCTTCGACGTGCATGCGGCGGTGCGCCGCCATGCGGAGGCGATCGGGCCGGATGCGACAGCCTTTTCCGATCTGTGGCGGATCAAGCAGCTCGAATATACCTGGGTGACCAGCCTGATGGGACAGTACCGGGATTTTCGTGCGCTGACCGAAGATGCCCTCGACTTCTGCATGGAGCGCTTTGCAGGGGTCGACAAAGGATTGAAGACCGATCTGCTCGAGGCCTATCAGCATCTTTCGGTGTTTCCCGAGGTGCCGGCCGTGCTTTCCGCACTTCGCGAGAGCGGCGCCAAGATCGCGATCCTCTCCAATGGCACGCCGCGAATGCTGGAGGAGGCTGTCGAGGCTGCCGGCATCGGACATCTGCTCCACGACATCTTTTCGGTCGATGCGCTGAAGATCTACAAGACGGCGCCGGCAGCCTATGCGCTCGTGACCTCGTCATACCGAATGGCCGCTCCCGACATTGCCTTCCAGTCATCGAACCGCTGGGACATTGCCGGCGCCAAGGCTTTCGGCTTCACCTGTCACTGGATCAACCGCAGCAATGCGCCAGAGGAGTATGCGGATCTTGCGCCGGACAAGGTGCTCGTGTCACTCGACGGACTGCTCGGATCCGCCTGACCGAAGGCCGCACCGTCAAGTGTGCGGCCTCCTTCACTGAATAGGCTCGCTGTTCAGGCTTTTTCTGCACGCGCCTTGCGGGCGAAGTCGTTGATCGCGGCGAAGGTCTGGTCGAAGCGGTTCTCGGCTTCGGCAAACCGTTGGAAGCCGACCCGTTCGACGAGGATTTCCGCCGGCGTCGGCTCTTTTGCGAACAGGCTCATCACCTCGTCAATGAAGGCATCGAGCGGCAGATAGGCTGCGCGCGACGACTGGCCGGGGGTCAGTTCGGTCTGGACGGCGGGCGGGGCCAGTTCGATGACCTCGATCTTGCCGTCAAGAGCAGCCCTCAGGCTCTGCGTATAGCTGTGGATCGCGGCCTTGGTGGCCGAATAGGTGGGCGTATCCACCAATGGCACGAAGGCAAGCCCCGAGGAGACATTGACGATGGCGGCGTTTGGTTGCGCCAATAGATGCTCGACCAGAGCATCCGTCAGTCGGATCGGGCCGAGGAGGTTGGTGGTGATGGTCGCTTCCGCGTCTCCGAGGTCGCGGGACCGGTCGAGGACCTCGAAGCGCATGATGCCGGCGTTGTTGATCAGCACGTTGGTGTCGGGGAAGCGGGTGGCGACCTCCTCGGCGAAGCGCTTGATGGCGGCGGGATCCTCGATGTCGAGCACCAGAGCGTGCATGTTCGCCCGGTGGCCGATTGTTTCGTCCAGAGCTTCGCGCCGACGGCCCGCGATGATCACGGTGTTGCCGAGATCATGGAAGCGATGCGCGAGCGCTGCGCCAATGCCCGAACCTCCGCCGGTGATGAGGATGGTGTTGTCTGTCATTTTCATGGGAGAAACCTCATTGCTGTTGTGCTGCTCCAAACTAGGCGTCATACTCTCCATAACGAAGTAGGCACCCAAAAGATTTATACGCACCGAATGGAGAGTGACTGATGAGCAAGGGGATCGGCTCGGCGGAACGCAAGCCTGATACGGCCGGTTCCGCCTATCCGCCCGTCGATCCGGCGGTGGAAGCCTTGGTCCAAGACATCATTGGCAAGGTGGCGGACAAGTGGACGATGCTGATCCTGGAAGCGCTGGAAGAGCATGGCACACTGCGCTTCACCCAGCTCGGTCGGACCGTGGGCGGCATCAGCCAGAAAATGCTGACCCAGACCGTTCGGCGCATGGAGGAAGACGGGCTGGTGAAGCGCACGGTGCACCCGGTGATTCCGCCGCGCGTCGACTATGAACTGACCGCCCTCGGCCAGAGCCTCAGCGAGGCCTTTTGTGGTGTCTGGCTGTGGGCCGAGAAGCATCGTGACGAGATCGAACGGGCGCGGCGGGCGTTTGCCGAAGCCGGCCGGACCGCGTGAGAGCGGCATCCTGCATCAGCTGCCGGAGGAGACGGATTTGGATTGGAATGCAACGCAATACCTGAAATTCGAGGACGAGCGGACGCGGCCGGCGCGGGATCTTGTGGCGCGGGTGCCGCTCGAGGCCGCCGAACGGGTCGTCGATCTCGGCTGTGGGCCGGGCAATGCGACGGAGCTGCTGGTGGAGCGGTTCGGCGCAGATGCGGTGAGCGGGCTCGACAGCGACGACGACATGCTGGCCAAGGCGCGGGCACGTCTGCCGCAGATTCCCTTCGTGAAGGCCGATCTTGCGCGCTGGCAGCCGGAGGTGCCAGTCGATCTGCTTTATGCCAATGCCGTGTTTCAGTGGTTGCCCGGTCATCTCGACATCCTCGCCCGGCTGATGCACAGCCTGCGATCCGGGGGCGTGCTCGCGGTCCAGATGCCCGACAATCTCAGAGAGCCGAGCCATGTGGCGATGGAAGAGACCGGGGCGAATGGCCCCTGGGCGCCAGCCTTTACCGGCGGGCGCGTGCGCCGGGCAGAATTGCCGGCACCCTCTGACTATCTCGAGAGGCTGCAGAGCGTGTCGCGCAGCGTCGATGTCTGGCACACGATCTACTACCACCCCATGACGGATGCGCAGGCGATCGTCGACTGGGTCGAGGGAACGGGACTTCGGCCCTATCTGGCGGCGGTGGCACCCGAGGCGCAGGAGGCGTTTCGCGCGGCGTACTTGAAACGGATCGACAAGGCCTATCCACCCATGGCGGACGGGCGGCGGCTTTTGGCCTTTCCGCGACTGTTCGTGGTGGCGGTCAAGGCCTGACCGCAGGCGGGGCCGCCGGAAGGGCGACCCCGGACTGTCAGAGCCAGCCCTTGCGCTTGAAGAACAGGAAGGGCAGAAGCGCCGAGAGCAGCATGATGCCGAGCGCCATCGGGTAGCCGATCTCCCAGCTCAGTTCCGGCATGGTTTCGAAGTTCATGCCATAGATCGAGGCGACCAGCGTCGGCGGCAGGAAGGCGACCGAGGCGACGGTGAAGATCTTGATGATCTGGTTCTGCTCCAGATTGATGAGGCCGAGTGTTGCATCGAGCAGGAAGTTGATCTTGCCCTGCAGAAACTCTGCATGATCACTGAGCGAACCCGCGTCGCGCTGCAGCAGCTTGACCCGCTGGCGGACATCCTTGGCAGCCTTGCGGACCGGAAGTTCGAGCGCCGCGTGATAGCCGACCAGGCGGGAAATCGAGACAAGGCTTTCGCGCGTGGCGGTCAGCAGATCGCCCTCGCGACCGATCTGCTCGATCAGCGTCTGCAGGTCGCGGGTGCTCGCTCCGGCCTTTCCCTTGCCCTTTGCCTTCCCCCTGCCCTGGCTGCTCTTTGCCCGAAAGACTTCGCGCGAGACGCCGTCGATCTCGTTGCCAAGCCGTTCCAGCACATCTGCGAGTCGGTCGATGATCGCCTCGATGAGGCCGAGCATGACGGTTTCGCCGCTGACACAGGCAAGCCCGTTGGGCCGGCGGGCGCGCGCCAGGAAGCCTGCGAAAGGCTTGGGATCAGCATAGCGAATGGTGACCAGCGCCGTCTCCTTCAGAACGAAGGTGACAGGCGTCTTCACCGGGTCATCCCCGTCCATACCCGCCAGCACGGTCATGGTCATGAACTCGGCACCGTCCTCCTGATAGAGGCGAGCGGAGAGCTCGATCTCTTCCATCTCGTCACGGCTCGGAAGGTTTAATCCTAGCGCCTGTTCGACGAGGCTGATTTCCTGCGGCTCGGGATTGAGCAGGTCGAACCAGATCGGCATGGGGGCCGGACGAGCGGCAGGGGTGGCGGACTGCAGGTCAGGCGCATCCGACGTGCCGGCACGACCAAGCGCCGGAGCGGCCACGGGGGCCGGCGTCTTGAGCAGGACATCGGCTTCGACGGGCACAAGATGATCGGCTTCGCGGGAAAACAAGCGCAGCATGGGTCTCTCCTTCGGCGGCGTCCAGGCCGCCTCCCCCATGCCTATGCCGGACTAGAGACGGGCTATCAGCCAAATATCTGACGTCGAACTTCGACTGTCGGGGTTCATCTTTCTGGTCCTCTCGATCGGTGCATCCACGCGGATGCCCGTGGCCAAGACATCTCCCCGGAGGCGGGCGAAGTCAAGCCACGCGAGCCGCGCAGGAGCCATGACGAGATGGCACATCTGGCGCTGCTGAACCGGAGTGGGAGAACGTGCGGGAAATCGTGGCGACGCGTCGCATTTCCCGTTATGGAGGGTCAAACGACCCCGGGCAGCGACGCCCGCTTTGGGTCAGGCAAGGAAAAGAGACCAATGAGCAAGACCTGGAGCAAGCCGGTGATCCTTCACGGGATCGGCGAAGAGGGCGAGGATGTGGTGGTCGACAGCTCGCTCGGCGCCTCCTGGGCGCTGATCGAGGACTGGCCGGAAGAGGAAGGCGAGGCGCTGGACAAGGCGCTGCTGGTGCTGGCCGCCGTCGCCCAGGGCAAGGCCAAGGAAGAGGACGGTCGCAAAGCGCTGATTTCGGCGGCCACCGAGGCCGGGGTGAAGTTTACCGCCTGACCTCGCCGGCTGTCGCTCCCGTGTCCCGCGTCACGGCGTGGCGGTGGAGGGCTCTTCCGTCCCGACCGGCAGGAGCGCGGCTTCGTCGACGGCTTCTTCCGTCGTGGTTTGATCTTCGACGGTCTCGATGACCGGATCGACTGACGGATCGGCATCCGCATCCGTCACGGTGTCGGTGACGGGATCGCCAACGGTGTCTTCGACGGTCTCGTCACCCAAGTCGTCGGTGGGGTCGCCGGTTGGGTCGTCTGTGGGATCGGCGGGCGGCTCGACCGGGGTTGCGGCTGCGAGTTCCTCGCGGATCTGATCGATCTTGCCGACAGCTGCGCCGACACCGAGGATGTTCTTCGCCCAGTCAAGCGTGGCATCGTCAATGACCGTGCCGGGCTTGGCTGCTGCCTCAAGCGCTGCGCGCAACGCATCATCCCCCAAGGTCGCATCGGTCGGCACTGTGTCGATGCCGCTTGCGAGTTCGTAGGTTGCGTAGGCGACGGCATAGTCGCGGATCGCGCTCATGCGTGGATCAGCTGCATTCATATAGGCGTGGTAGTTGCGATTGAGCGAGTTGAGGCCTGCAAGTTCCGCCTTGAGCGGACGGGTTTCCGGCTTGAGCTTGGGAACGGAGGCCAGTGTAGTCACCGGCTCAACCGCCTCAACCGACTGGAGGGTGCCGGATTTCTTCGCAGGGCGGGACGCCTGTTTTTCCATGCGTGTCTTGCCGGAAGGCTGGGGCTTGCCGGTCAAGGTCGCAAAGGCTTCGGTCAGGACATTGCCCTTGCGGGTCTTCTCGCCAGCCTTGGCGCCGGACTTTGCCCCCGACTGGCCACGCTCCGCAGCCTTGGCCTCCCGAGTTTCGGAGCCGCGATCCTTGCCGCCGCCGCCATTTCCGCCTCCGTTGCCGCCGCCATTTCCGCCGCCGTTGCCCCCGCCGTTTCCACCACCATTTCCGCCGCCGCCGCCCTTGTCCTTGGCGAAGGCCGTGGGCACGCTGAGACCAAGGTCAGAGGCAACCGGCACAAAGGGTGCGGTCGACAGAGCGAGGGTGAGCGTGGCCAGCGCGGCGATGTTCGAGATCTGCATGGGGTTCCTCCGACCGATCAGCTGGGCTCATGGCGAGCCGTCAGGGCGCAGTCTCGCAAGCAGGCATGACGATCCCGTCAACACATTCATTCGAACTTTAGCGGATTCTTTACGACCCATGAACCGGCGCAGGCCCGCTCAGCCCGTGACCTGCAGCGTCACGGCCGCCAGCACGGCATAACGCCCCGCCTTGGCAAGCGTCACAAGTGCGAGAAAGGTGAGGAATGGCGTGCGCAGAACACCGGCGACCACCGTGAGCGGATCGCCGATCACAGGCACCCAGGAGAAGAGCAGCGACCAGATGCCGAAGCGGCGATACCAGGCTTCCGCCCGGGCAAGCGTGCCAGGCGATACGGGAAACCAGGACCGGTCACGGAAATGCTCGATGAAGCGGCCGAGCAGCCAGTTGACCACCGAGCCCAGGACATTGCCCGTGGTTGCAACCAGCAACAGGAGGAAAAGCGGCCGATCGCCCTGGAGGATCAGGCCGACAAGCACGGCTTCCGACTGCGCGGGCACGATGGTCGCGGCGAGGAAAGCAGCCAGAAACAGGGCGAGATAGACGGCAAGCGCGGTAATCACCCCGGTGTCCTAGCGCGGTGCAGGGATACTGGCAACCGCGGGCGGACGCGTAATGAAAGGCCGCCATGCATCCGGGGGGTGATGCATGGCGGCCGGATGGCCGGGGGCTGGCCATCGGGGGAGGATCTGAGTGTCAGACGACGCGACGGGCCGCGCCTTCGATGCGGTCGGCAGAGCCTGCTTCGTCGGCATTGATCACGCGCGTTCCTTCCACGCGTGCACCGGGCGCAAGGCCTTCGGGGCCATGTTCGCGCACCTGATGCGGTGCCGGCGTGGTGATCGCACCATGGTTCGGATCGTTGACATCCTGGCCGCGCACGCCATTCTCATCCGCCGCACGTTCGTCGGGGGCTTCGCGGGTGCCGCGCTCGCGGGTCGCATCGGCGATCAGCTGGTCGAGTTCGTCCTCGGTCATGGCGGTCAGGTCGAATTCCTGCATCTCGGTCTCCCTTGTCTGTGGTCGTCCATTTGCAGCATCAACGCATGAGCGGGCCAAAGGTGCCGCCCGATCGAGAAGATCGCCGCAACCGTTGCGAACGACGAACGTTGCATCACTGAAGGGAGCGCAAGTCATGGACTTCACCAGCATCATGCATGTCATCACCCGGACGATCGAAGCCGCCGGCGTGGCGGTGATCGTTATCGGCATTGCGGTTTCGGCCTTCACCTATCTCAAGGATCCCCGCGCGACGGAGTCCTACGGGAACCTCAGAGCCGGCATGGGCCGGGCAATCCTGCTCGGGCTGGAGCTGATGGTGGCCGGCGACATCATCAATACGGTTGCGGTCGAACCGAGCCTCAATTCGGTGATGGTGCTCGGCCTCATCGTGATCATCAGGACCTTCCTCAGCCTGTCCCTGGAGGTGGAGATTTCCGGTCGCTGGCCCTGGCAGGGCAAGCAAGGCGATCAATCAGTGCACCGGGGCAAGACGGGCGCGGAAGACATGGCCGAGGCCGACCAGCGCTGATGCTGCGCGGGGATTTTTCGTCACTGGCAATGGCTCATCATGCCCGGCCGCTGGATCCCGTTCCCTCCGCTAGGTCTTGACGATGCTGAGCGTGCCGTCGCTTTCGAGAACGACGGCCTCTACCGCCGAGAGATCCTGGCTGCCATTGGAGCGCACGGCGCTCATGATCTCGTCTTCCGTGATGCGCTGGCGCATCATCGCCGCATGGCAGAAGCTGCCCTTGTGAACGATCAGCGTGGGTTCGGACCGGATGGCCTTGGCGGCACCTCGGGAGCGGACGGAGGCGAAGGTGACGAGATATTGCAGGAGGATGAGCAGACCGAGCGCCGTTGCCCCTTCTGCAAGCGCAATCGATTCCTGCAGCAGGATGGCGGACAGCGTCGAGCCGAGTGCCACGGTCACCACCAGGTCGAAGGCATTGAGCTTAGACAGGGTCCGCTTGCCGGAAATGCGGAGAAACAAGACGAGCGTCGCATAGGCAAGCGTGCCGACGAGAAGGGTACGGAAAATGCCCGGCCACCCCTGAAACATCATGCTCTGCCAATCCATCCTGAAACTCCTTTTCATTCAAAAGGGCCGTTCTGCGGCCACTCCCCAGTCAACACGGCAGCGGCCAGATGGTGCCATCAATCGCGCCGCATTCCCGGAAGGGGAACGGTTGGAGCGTGGCGCAGTTCATCAAGGCGAGACGCTGAAAACGCGGTAGATGCCGGTGGATGACCGGTGCCAAACGAGGAGACCTGCATGGCTAACAACCCGATCTGGCTCTGCCTGTCCGGCGGCAACGCGCTTGGCGCCTTTCATGCCGGCGCCTGTCAGCAGATGATGGAGGTGGGCGCCGAACCCCAGGCAATCGCCGGCGCCTCGATCGGCGGGATCATTGGTGCATTGTTTGCCGGGAATGCGCCGGAGGATCGCCTTCGAAAACTCGACGCCTTCTTTGCGCTGGCCGAACAGTGGTCGTTTCTGCCGGAAACCCACGGTTCGAAACTTGCGTCAGGACTGAACACGCTTGTGAACGGGCGGCCCGGGCTATTTCATCCACGCCTGCCGACTTCGCTGATGACGTCGCCCATCCTCGGCTGGCCGTTTCTCGCTTCGCTGGGGCCGAGCCTCTTCGACACGGCACCGATGCGGGAGCGCCTGGGGGAACTGATCGATTTCGACAGGCTGAACAATGGCGCCATCCGCTTCATGGCCACGGCGGTGGATGTGGAGACGGGGCTGATCGACGTTTTCGACAGCCGGCATCAGCGGATCGGCGTGGAACACCTGATGGCGACGACTGCTTTTCCCGTCCTCTTCCCGCCGGTCGAGATCGGTGGTCGTTGTTTCGTCGATCCGGGACTGGTTGCCAATCTGCCGCTGGACGCTCTGTTTGCCGAGGATGCTCCGGGTGCCGTCACCTGCCTGGCACTCGACACTGCCTGCCCGAAGGGGGCAGCGCCCAAGGGGCTCGATGCGGCGATATTGCGAGCCCAGGACATACTCTTTTCCGGCCAGAGCCGGCAAGCATTTGTCCGCGTGGAAGATCGGCTCAGATCGTCACGTGATCGGGGTGAGGATTTCGGCGAGAGCCGTGTCATCAGCCGCGCCTACTGTCCTGAGGTTGGCGAGGAGGCGAGCCTGAAGATGCTGGATTTCAGGCGCGACAGCATGGCCAAACGATGGTCCGCCGGGCGGCGGGCGATGGCGGACATGCTGGCGGAAATCACCGCCAGCCGAGATCCTGAACCGGAGGAGGCGGAGCGGCCCCGTCCGGCTATCGGCTGAGATGACAGCCTCGTTCAGCGCTCCGGATTGTCGGCATTGGCGAGCGGCGATGGGCGACCATCCGGCCCGTCCTGCCCCTCGCGCTGATCGAGGTCTTCCATGTCCTGATCGACGAGGTAGTTGTCGCTGGCGCCGAGGCGGCTTGCCTCGCGAATGGCGTCATGATGCGGCACGTCGGTCTGCGGAGCGTGGGGTTGCCCGCCGCTTTGGCGGTCAGCAGATGCGCCGGTCGGATCGCCCAGCTTGCGCACGCCATTTTCGCGATGATTCAAGTCGTTGCGGGTCATCAATGCTCTCCGTCTTTGCGTTTGTGCCCAGCCCCTTTGTCAACGGTGGGTGCGGGGCTTTCGTTCCGAAAGGAAGGGGCTGATGTGGTGGCTCGCCTCACTGGTGAGTTGCAATGGCGCCGGCAACCTGCTCTATAACTGGCGTCTTGAACATCTTTAACGCAGGCTCGAAAGGACGCATGGCTTGACGGTCTGGGGTCCCGACATGGTGTTGCGCTGGTTTCGGACAATTCAGATCGGCAGCGTCGTGCTGCCGGTGCTGGGCTGCCTCATCTGGGGTGGGATCGCCTACCGGGAGCAGCAGGAATTCGCGTTCGACCACGCAGTGGATACGGTCACGCTGGTGCGGCAGTATTCCCAGCGGCTGATCGAAACCGAGATCATCAAGCATGGGGCTGCGCGCAGCCGGGCCGACGGCGAGCCTGCAGATTTCCTGCGGTCGCAGGCCTTTCACAACTTTCTGGCCGGCATTGACGCGCGGCAGACCGACATCTACGGGCTGGTGGTGATCAGCAATGAGGGGCGCATGGTCGCCTCCAGCCGCAGCTTCCCCGTCGACAGGGCCATGGGCCCCCGCGATTACATCGACGCCATCCGGGGTGGCAGTGAGCTCTTCATCGACCGCATCAAGCTTACGCCCGGCGGGCAGGATGCTCTGATCGTCGTCAGCCCCTTTGTCACCGACAGCTTCAGCGGCATGATCGTCTCCTCGATCGCGACCGAGACAGCACGCACCTTTCTCCGCTCGGTGGCAGCTCGCGATGGCGAAGCGGCATCCATCATGCGCGACGACGGCAAGCTCCTGGTGCGGCAGGTGCCGGGAGACGCGATCATGCTCGCGCCCGACACACCGGCGCGGCAGAACATGGCAAAGGCAAACGAAGGTGTTTACGAAGCGCTGGCCGTCTCTGACGGGATCCGCCGGATCTATGCCTTCAGCCGGCTGGACAACCTCCCGCTCGTTGCCAATTTCGGCGTGCCGACCCGTTCCGTCGTCAGCGCCACATTCGAGCGCGCCCTGCCCGTCTGGCTGCTGATGCTTGCCATGGGCGCCTTCACGCTCGTTGCCACAGCGCTTGCGCGGCGCAGCATGTTTGCGCAGCGGGAGATCGAGCTGCAGGGGCTGAAACGCGCCGAGGCGGAAAACCTCGCGCAGCAACGCGCCGAACTGGTGCGCGAGATGAACCACCGGGTGAAGAACAATCTGGCGCTGGTGATGAGCCTCATCAACATCCAGTCGCGGCGCGGCAGTTTCGATGCACAGGAACTGCACAGCCGGGTGCGGGCGCTGTCGGAGGTGCATGATCTGCTCTATCGCTCGAACCACGGCGAGAAGATCGACCTCGGCGACCTGCTGGCGCGCGCCTGCGATCCCGCGACACTGGTTCCAGAGGACAGCGCCATCACGATTAAGACCAGCCTGACGGACGGCATTCTCGTCTCTGCCGACCGCGCCTCGCCGCTGGCGCTCGCGACGCTGGAACTGGTGACGAATGCCGTCAAGCATGCCTTTGCCGGCCGCGACACCGGTCTGGTCCGCCTGGTTCTGTCAGACAGCGGCGACGGCCAGGCGAGCCTCATCATCGAAGACGACGGGATCGGCATGCCACAAGACACCGCCCGCCGCTCCGGCACCAGCCTGGTGGACGCCTTCGTGCGCCAGGTGGGCGGGGAAATGACCCGCGAGACGGACGGCGGGACGCGCTATGTGATCCGGTTCGAGGTGTAATGGGTTAGTCGTCGCGGCGGATCATACCGGAGATGGCGGCGGCGTCCGGAGCCAGGTCGCTGCCGTTCCAGGTGGCCTGCGGATCCTTCCGCTCCCCCTCACCCGGCCTCCGCTTCGCTGGCCACCCTCTTCTCGAGGGGAGAGGAGCAGTCGCCTGCGTTATGGCACGTGTCACCAAAAGGCGTAAAAGCCGCCGGGTTGCCCCGACGGCTTTGTCATTTCAAACCTGCTGCTCGTCTCAGACGAACTGGCTGAGGCCCGGGACCGAGGCGACGACCTCGTCCACGACATCCGAGCCGGCATATTCGCGGGCGACGGCCATGGTTTCCTTGGCGAGCGTCGAGATTTCGCCCATGCCGAGGCCCTGGGACATCAGCTGCTGGCCGAGGCCCATGATGCCGCCGCCGCCGATGGCGCTCATCAGGCCGCCGAGCAGGCCGCCGCCGCCGGCACCTTCGCCATTGTGCTTGGCGACGAGCTCAGCCGCACCCGGGATCGCTTCGATCATGCGGGCGACCGGGCCGTCTGCTGCTTCACGCTGCAGGAAGCCGAGCATCATGCCGAGCGCAGTCTCAGCCTTTTCCGGGGAAATGCCGACATTATCGGCGATGCGGGTGACGATTTCGCTCATTCTCGATGTCCTCCTGAGGCGATATTTTACGTTAACGTCAACGTAATGGATGTTCACGGCGAACTCAAGCGGTCCGGCCATGGGGTGGCAAAAAATGCCGGGATTTGGCGGCCTCGGCCAGGCGCCGACGAGACCCGTCTCATGGTGAGACATCCGACATTGTCGATGTTCCACAGTCCTCTTATAAGAGCAAGCTGAAGTCCTGATGACGATGGGAGAAACGTCCGCATGCTGCAAGAAGGTTCGCTTTATCTCGGCACCAGCCGCAACCCGGACGACAGCCTCAACAAGGCGGAATATCTGGCGCTGAAATACGGCAACCGCCACGGCATCGTGACCGGCGCCACCGGCACCGGCAAGACGGTGACGCTGCAGGTGCTGGCGGAGAGTTTCTCCGAGGCCGGCGTTCCCGTCTTTGCGGCCGACATCAAGGGCGACCTTTCCGGCATTGCCGCCATGGGCGAGCCGAAGGACTGGATCACCCAGCGGGCGGAGCAGATCGGCTTTACCGATTATGCGCCTGCCGAGTTTCCCGTGATCTTCTGGGATCTCTATGGCGAAAAGGGCCATCGGGTGCGCACCACGGTGGCCGAGATGGGGCCGCTACTGCTCTCGCGGCTGATGAACGCCTCCGAAGCCCAGGAAGGGGCCCTCAACATCGCGTTCAAGATTGCCGATGAGGGCGGGTTGCCGCTGATGGACCTTAAGGACCTGCAGGCGCTGCTCACCTATATGGCCGAGCATGCGACCGAGCTTTCCAGCCAGTTCGGCCTGATCTCGAAGGCGTCGATCGCCACACTGCAGCGCGGACTGCTGATCCTCGAGCAGCAGGGCGCGCAGAATTTCTTCGGCGAGCCGGCGCTCAAGGTGACCGACATCATGCGCACGACGCATGACGGGCGCGGGGCGATCTCCATTCTGGCGGCCGACAAGCTGATGATGAACCCGCGTCTCTACGCGACCTTCCTGCTCTGGCTCTTGTCGGAGCTGTTCGAGGAACTGCCGGAAGTGGGCGATCTCGACAAGCCGAAGCTCGTCTTCTTCTTCGACGAGGCGCATCTGCTTTTCAACGACGCCCCGAAGGTCTTGATCGAGCGGGTCGAGCAGGTGGTGCGGCTCATCCGCTCCAAGGGAGTGGGCGTCTATTTCGTCACGCAGAACCCGCTCGATGTTCCGGAAACCGTGCTCGCCCAGCTCGGCAACCGCGTGCAGCATGCGCTACGCGCCTATACACCCCGGGAGCAGAAGGCGGTGAAGACGGCGGCCGACACTTTCCGCCCCAACCCGGCGTTCGATTGCGCGACCGCGATCACCCAGCTCGGCATCGGCGAAGCTCTCGTCTCGACGCTCGAGGCCAAGGGTATCCCCTCCATGGTCGAGCGCACGCTGATCCGCCCGCCCTCAGGCAAGGTCGGGCCGATCGACGACGGCACCCGGCAGAAGGTGATGAACCTCTCGCCGGTTTCCGGGCAATATGATGTCGATCTGGATTCGGAATCCGCCTACGAGATTCTGACTGCCCGCGCCAGGAAGGCGGCGGAGGCGGAAGCAGCCAAACGCGCGGCGGAGGAAAAGGCCAAAGGCGGCGACAGCGCCGCCGGCCGCTGGACGCTGCCGGGCTTCGGCGACGAGCCAGACGATCAGCAAGGTGGCCGCACGACCACGAAACGCAGCACCGGCTATCAGCGCGAAACGGTGATCGAGGCGGCGATGAAGAGCGCCGCGCGCTCCGTGGCAACCTCGGTGGGCCGTGCGCTGGTGCGTGGTATTCTTGGCAGTTTGAGACGGTAAGATGCGGTTTTCGGGCGAAACACAAGAACTGAGTGACGAAAGCTCAGCATGTTTCTGCTGATTTTGTTCATCTCCGCGCAACCATCCCTGATATAGATTGAGCATCACCACAATTCCCAGGCGGGCGCTTGGGAGTTCCATGGGGTTGAGCGTGGACAGCAGTCTGGATCATATCGTTCTGGTCAATAACGCCAAGCGTGCGCTTGAACGCGGTCGCTTCGAGCTGACCTATCAACCCATCTATTCCGTCGATCATCGGGAAGTGGACAGCGTCGAGACGCTGCTGCGCTGGCGCCTTGGCCCGGGACAAGTGGCAGCGGCACAAGATTTCCGCTCGGTGTTCCGCGACCCGATGCTGTCTCTTTCCATCCGCGACTTCGTGATGTCGAGCACGCTGCGCCAGGTGGCGCGCTGGCGGGCTGAGGGCCATCACTTCGGGCGGATCAGCGTCAATGCCACCGCCTTTGATCTCTGCGCCGGGGATTTTGCGCTGAGGCTCAGCGACATGGTGCAGGATTTCGGCCTCACACCCGACATGCTGGAAATCGAGGTGGCGGAGCCGGCGTTCTATGGTCCGTTGTCCAAGGCGGTCGGACTTGCTCTCGAGGCCCTGCATTACTGCGGCTTTTCGCTGGCCATGGACAATTTCGGCGCCACCCATGCGGGGCTTACGGCGCTGCGCGATCACCGCTTCCGGCGGCTGAAGATCGATCATTCGCTGATGCGCAGCGCGCTCAACAATCCGGTCGACAAGGCGATCGTCCGGCATGTCATCGCCCTTGGCCATGATCTGGGCATGATCGTCACCGCCGCCGGCGTGGAAAATGAAGACCAGATGGAAACCGCCGTGCAGCTTGGTTTCGACAGTGTGCAGGGTTTCTTCGTCTGCTTCCCGAAGGAAGCGGAGCTCCTGCCGCGCGTCTGTCATGTCTTGAACCTGCAGGGCCGCAGCGGCTGAGCCTTCCCTGCCCTTTCCGCCTGTGGCGTGACATGGCAGACTCGGCCTCATGACATTCATCATCTATCCGCTTGCCGCGCTTGCTGAAATCGCCGGATGCTTTGCCTTCTGGGCCTGGCTGAAGCTCGACCGCTCACCGCTCTGGCTCTTGCCGGGTCTTGCATCGCTTGCCTTGTTCGCCTGGCTCTTGGCGCTCGTGCCCTCGGAGGCGGCTGGGCGCGCCTATGCGGCGTATGGCGGGGTGTACATTGCTGCGTCGTTGAGCTGGCTCTGGCTGATCGAGGGGCAGCGGCCGGACCGGTTTGATCTGATGGGGGCGGCGATATGCCTTGTCGGAGCAGCCGTGATCCTGCTGCCTTCAAGAAGCTGAGCGTATTTCCCCTCAAAAGGCAGGATGCCGGCTTGCGGAATTTCCGTATATACATAAAATATGGTGATCGTCTGGGATGAACCGAAGCGGCTGGCGAATATCGACAAGCACGGGCTGGATTTTGCCGACCTGTCGCTGGAGTTTTTCCGGCGCGCGTTGATCCGGCCAGCCAAGCGCGGCAGGCTGCAGGCGATCGGTCATCTGTCGGACGGGACGGTGGCCGTGATTTTCGTGCGGCTCGGGACCGAAGGCCTGTCGGTGATTTCCATGCGCGCTGCAAATTCGGCCGAGCGGAGGGCATTGCGATGAAGAAGACCAAGCCTGTGGCGGACGGTTTCCGGGAAGGTCGTGGCTATACGCGCGCCGACTGGGACGAGGTTGGTGACAACCCCGAACTCACCGAGGCCGAGATCGCTGAACTGCGCCCCTTCCGCGAAGTCTTCCCCGATCTCGCAGAAGCCATCGACCGGAAGCTCGGTCGACCGAAGGCCGAGAGCCCGAAGAAGGCGATCAGCATAAGGCTCGACCAGGAGGTGATAGACCGGTTCAAGGCAACAGGTGACGGCTGGCAGTCGCGGATGAACGAGGCGCTGCGGAAAGCCGTGGGGCTTTGAGGTCGCCCCGACCACCCTCCCCGCCTCACCAGCTCTGCCAGCCCTCCACCAACATCAGTGCCGCCACCGCCACCAGCAGCCAGCCGGCACCGCGGCCGATCCAGATGGTGACTTGCGGTTTTGAGGTGAGCGCATCCCTGCCCTTTGCCGCCGCGATGGCGAGCCCGCCATAAACCAGTGCCTGTAGCAGAAGGGTCAGCGCGCCCATGACCAAAGCCTGGCGCCAGAAGGGGCCGTATTCGGGGCGCATGAACTGCGGATAGACGGCGAGGATGAAGAGCCAGGCTTTCGGGTTGACGAGGCAGGTCACGAGGCCCTGAGTGAAGATGCGGGCCGTCCGGTGCAGTTTCGAGGCCTCGATGCCGTCGATGACGATGGCGCTTTTCGCGAGCGTGTAGCCGATCCAGATCATATAGGCGGAGCCGATGACCAGCATGGGGCCGGCAAGCTGCGGGACAAGCGTCGCGAGTGCTGTCACGGCGACAGTGCCAAAGAGCGTGTGGAAAGCGCCGCCGAGCATGATGCCGGAGGTGGCGGCGATGCCTGCGCGGCGACCGCCGGTCAGGCCATTGGCGATGACGAAGATCATGTCCATGCCGGGCACGGTGATGATGCCGGCGAGCAGAAGGGTGAAGAGCCAGAGGTTTTCGGTATAGGTCATGTCAGTTGCTCGTGCTGTGCGAAAGGTGGCCGATGCAGTTTTCCGTCTGTTATCAGCCTGTTGCGCCATGCTATACAGAGGCCCTCCTGACAGAGCTGTGTCAGTTGAGATGGGGGATCACATGCGCAAGGCTTCCCGGCTGTTCGAGATCATCCAGATCCTTAGGCTCGCCATCCACCCGATAACCGCGCAGCAGATGGCAGTCAGGCTGGAGGTCAGCGAGCGGTCTATCTATCGCGATATCGCTGCCCTCCAGGCGATGCGCGTGCCGATCGAGGGCGAGCGCGGGATCGGCTATATCCTGCGCCCCGGCTTTCACCTGCCGCCGCTGATGTTCACGCCGGAGGAAACCGAGGCGATCGTGCTGGGCATGGCGCTGACGAAGCGGACAGCCGACCCAGAACTGCGCGAGGCGTCCGGCCGGGTGCTCGACAAGATCGCCGCCGCTGTACCCGCCCCCTTGCGCGAGGCAATCGTGTCACGCTCGCTCTATGCCTGGGGGCGGGTGGCGGAAGCCCCCGAGGCGATCGACTTTTCGATGATCCGCCGGGCTATCCGGGACGAGGAGACGCTCGAGATCGATTATGTCAACGAGCAGCAGCAGGCGACGATGCGGCGGATCCGGCCGATCGCGGTGATCCATTACGCGGAGGCGGCTGTGATCGTCGGCTGGTGCGAATTGCGGGAGGCGATCCGCAATTTTCGGGTCGACCGGGTCAGGGCTTGCCGGGCGACCGGCGCGCATTTCCGCCGCGAGGGCGACAGGTTGCGCAAGCTGTGGGTCGCGGGGTGGGAGGCAGGCTCTAAAAATTGAGCCAACCTCTCGCCGTGCATTGCTGAAAAGAAATGCCCGCCACTCGATGGAGCAGCGGGCGTATTGAGATCTGCAGTCTGGCTAAGCCTTGTCAGGCCACAGCCATCCGGCGGGCTTCGCGGAACGACACCAAACGGCCGCGGGCTTCGTCCCAGAGGACAAGTTTCACACAGGCAAAGCTTTCCTTCAGCGTGATGCGGCTGATCGTCTTCAGCTCCGGATGGTCGCGCAGGACTTCCGGCAGACGGTAGAAGGGGATCTTGCTGGACAGGTGATGCACATGGTGCACGCCGATATGGCCGGTCAGCCAGCGCAGGCCCCAGGGCAGGTCATAATGCGAGGCGCCATGCAGGGCGGCATGCTGGAACTGCCATTCCGGAGGGTTGGACCAGTGGGTGTCTTCGAACTGGTGCTGGACGTAGAAGAGCCAGATGCCGAGCGCACCGGCGAGCAGAACGATCGGCAGATGCACGATCAGGAAGGCATCGAGGCCAGCGAGCCAGATCATCAGCGCGGCCATCGCGACCATACCGGCATTGGTGGCCATGGTGGAGATCCAAGGCAGCGCGCCGTCCTTCATCATGCCGAAGGGCAGACGCTGCTTCAAAAGGAAGACCCAGATCGGGCCGATGCCGAAGAGCACAAGCGGGTTGCGATAGAGGCGGTAGCCGAGCTTCTTCCAGCGGGGCAGAGCGCGGTATTCGGAGACGGTCAGCGTCGTGATATCGCCAACGCCGCGTTCTTCCAGATTGCCGGCGGTTGCATGGTGTTCGGCATGCGCGCGACGCCAGTAATCGTAAGGCGTGAATGTCAGCACGCCCAGGAGGCGGCCAGTCCAGTCATCGACGCGGCGGCGGGCGAAGAAGGCGCCATGACCGCAGTCGTGCTGGATGATGAAGAGCCGCAGCAGGAAGGCTGCCGCCGGCACGACCAGCACAAGGCCCGGCCAGAAGGCGTATTCGAAACTCGCCCAGGCGCCGAGCCAGAAGAGGACGAAGGGCACGAGCGTGATGCCGAGTTCAAAGCTGGAGCGGGTGATATCAGGCTTGCGATAGGCGTTGACGATCTTCAGCCAGGCCTTGGCGTCCGGCGTATCTTCCTCAGCGGCAATGTCGTCGCGGTAATCAATGGCAGCGCTCATCGGGTGGTCTCCGGAAGAATGTTGACGGGGATCGCGGCGGTGAGGCTTTGCGCGCCTGAAATCAGGGCACGCGACACGGGGCATCCGAGGGAGAGGCCCACAGCAATGGTCATGGTCGGCTGGCTTTCGTGACGGGAGAGATAGGCCCGTCCTCCAATGACGGGTGCGTTCTCCTAACAGATCAGGACCGGCTTGTCGCCATGGAACTCTTGTCCTTGTCCAACTGCGGCATTTCGCCGGGGCGGGCGAGTGCGCGGAGCGCAGAGAAAACCCCGCGCCGGGAGACGCGGGGTGGGAACTCAGGTCAGGAAATTTTCCCGCTACCCGCTACCGGTATGCGTGGCCTTGCGGCATCACTCGACCGGCTTCAGGGTTGCGAGGATCTTGCCGACTTCCGGCATATTCTTGGCTTCGGTCTCGGTCGAGGCCCAATAGGTGACAATGGCGATCTTTTCGTCGGACAGACCGATGATGCCCACACCGATCGAGACAGGGCCATCCTTGTCGGTGCCCTTCCAGTCGATGGTCTGGAACGGCATGCCGTTCAACTGGTCCTTCGATTCGTGCTGGCTGGCCGGATCAGGGGTGACGCCATTTTCTTCCAGGAAGGCGAAAACGTCGGACATGACCTGTTCCATGTCCTCGGCGCCGGCGACGTCGAAGGAGATGTAGGTACCGGCATCGGGGGAATTGCCTTCGACACCATAGTCGGTTTCGGTCGGCTGCCAGTCGTCGGGGATTTCGACGGTCGCGGCCGGTTCGTCGGCAGGGAAGGTGAAACTGCCCGCAAGGGAAGCCGATGCGGAGATCAGGAGAATGGCGGTGGCGGCGAGAAACTTGTTCATCGGATGAGCCCGTGGATGAGTGAAGACATGCTCCGGCGCGAAGCGGTAGCCAAGCGCACCGGGCCTCGATTCTCTATCAAGCGGACGTGAAGATTGTCGTACTGTTTTTGCGTGGAATCGAGCGTGTCTGCCGGTCGCGACGGGTTCTTCACGATATGGCTAAAGGACAAAAAACGCTGTTGGCTGGCCGCTTGTCTTCGGGTTTTGTCGCTCGGACCGGCTGGGATTCCAGCATTCAAATCAGATAGTTGAACCCCGGGCTTGGCAGACATCCCTGCGGCGAAGTGGCAAATTTGCCCATTTTGGCTTGTGTCGCGGCGACTGACCCTCTATATTGCCGCCATCGAAGATTGCGAGCGACTTTGTCTACGCGCCTCCGGCGCACGCCAGATTTCCTTCAACGTCGATATACCAGCCGTCGAATGTCTCGCCGGCAAGCCCAACGATTGAAAGGAAATCGTTATGAACACAGGTACCGTAAAGTGGTTCAACAGCACCAAGGGTTTTGGCTTCATTCAGCCGGATGAAGGCTCTGCCGACGTGTTCGTCCACATCTCTGCAGTTCAGCGTGCCGGCATGCGCGATCTGGTCGAAGGCCAGAAGATCGCATACGACATCGTTCAGGACAAGCGTTCGGGCAAGAGCTCGGCCGACAACCTGCGCGCCGCTTGATAATTTGTCGCTCGCCCCCGCTGAGAACGGTTTGACCGACTGCGAGGGCTGAGTGGCGAGGAAAGGTCGGGTTCCGCCCGGCCTTTTTTGTTTGCGTCGAGCGCGGCTTGCGGTCGGCATTCCATTTATCCCGACCCGATCGGGATCTTCGCCGGGGCGTCGCGCGTTAGCCTGTCGTATCCCCTCTTTGCAACTCCAGATGAAATCGGGCTCGATGCCCGGAAAGGAAACGACCGTGCAAGTTCTCGTTCGTGACAACAATGTCGATCAGGCGCTCCGCGTGCTCAAGAAGAAGATGCAGCGCGAAGGCCTCTTCCGTGAAATGAAGGCTCGCAGCGCCTTTGAAAAGCCGTCGGAAAAGCGCGTTCGCGAAAAGGCGGAAGCCGTTCGCCGCCAGCGCAAGCTCGCACGCAAGAAGATGCAGCGCGAAGGCCTGCTGCCGGCGCCGAAGAAGGCTGCCGTTCGCGGCGCACGCTGATCCGCCCTCCTCCGTGCGCCCTCGGGCGCGCGGATGTCCGACCAGGAGGACAGCCATCAGGCCTATCCTCGGTCACCGACCTTCGCCTTCAGGACAAGGCCGGCAGACCTCAACCCCATGCCGAGACAGGCAGCCAGGCTGCAGGAAGGACCCGACATGACCGCCTCCAAAGATGCATTTTTCAAGCCCGAGAAGGTTTCGCCGCAGGACAAGGCAGCGACCACTGACAGCGTTGCCCGTTCGTTGATCGCGGCCGAAGCCACCGCGCGGGAACGCAAGACCGAAGCCTTGAAGGCGCTGCGCATGCAGCGCGAGGCGATCGAAGCGGAAAACGCACCGGCACCGAAGAAGCGCGCCGTGAAGAAAGCCGTGAAGCGCGGCTGAGGCCAGCGCACACCGCCTCAAGAGAATTCGACAAAGGCCGGAGCGGCAGGACGCCGCTCCGGCCTTTGCACGTCATTTCGTGGCTGCCGTCAGGTTGAAATAGGCGCCTTGCGGATCCTGGCAGGCGGCGATCCATGAGCCGCCGGGGACCTGATGAGGTCCCATCAGCAGTTCACCGCCAAGCGACTTCATCTTTTCTATTGCGGCATCGATTGCCGGAACGATGAAGTAGAAGCCCCAATAGGGCATCGGCATTTCGGGCCGCTTGGTCATCATGCCGCCGATGCCGCGATCGCCGAGCTTGAAGGTCTGGTAGATGCCCATGGCGTCCATGTCGACCGCCATGTCCTTTTCCCAGCCGAAGCGGGCGGCGTAGAAGTCCCAGACCTTTTCCCAGTCTCCCGCCATCAGCTCGTTCCAGCCGACGGTGCCGGTACTGCCGGGGGTGGGCCAGGTGCCGGTTTCCCCATCGGGCATCTTCGGCGTCATGATGCAGAGGACGGCGCCTTGCGGATCGGCGACGACGGCGAAGCGGCCGATGCCGGGAATATCCTCAGGCGCGCGGTGGATCGCGCCGCCTTCCGCCTGGTATTCTGCGGCTGTCTTGTCGACGTCGTCGACGGCGATATAGCCGGTCCAGTTGGGCGGGATGCCCTGCTCCTTCATCTCGGAGGTCAGCGCCATCATGCCCGCGACGCCCGAGGGGAAGCCCGGCACCGCGAAGGTGGTATAGGTG
>OGCL01001264.1_pt1 | contig 22321 bp, 18 predicted proteins | sample 1570041 | NCBI WGS metagenome assembly OGCL01 (sample SAMN06266162, study PRJEB24511) | hot springs metagenome | isolation source: Hot spring water | place: South Africa: Limpopo | collected 2015-06-22 | reverse complement strand
ATGCTGAACGCAACGCCGATCACAAGCCAGAGTCTGGCTCTGATCACGCGGACAAACTGATCAAAATTCATGCTGCTGATCCGCTGCGCGGACGGGTTACTTCGGCTGGGCGGAGTGGATGCCGGGCAACCTGAGGTTGCCCGGACGTTTCTTGTAGTGTCTGCCAGTTTTAAAAAGAAGAATCAGTTATTTCAGGCCGGACAGCCCCTTATTCAGTGCGTTTGCGTCAAGCGCGCCCGAAGCGGCGTCGCTGGCGGCCGGCGCAGTCAGCGGCGTGTCCACCGACTGGGGTGCCGAGGCAGCGCCCTCAGGAGCCTTTTCGGCAAACTTGCCCAGATATTCAATTTTCGCTGCTTCGCGCAGGGTCTTGATTTCCTTCTGGGCGAATTCGCGACGGCGTTCGACGGTCAGATACTGCTCGATGACGGGTTTGGCTTGCTCGAAGTTGACGGGCTGCTGACGCGAGGCGACCACCAGCACGGCCTTGAAGCCATCTGGGGCGGTGATGTAGAGGGCCTCGCCGTCGTTGACCTTGGCCAGTTGGTCGATGATGGCCATAGGCAAGTTCTCGGCGGCCTGGGTGACCTGGTTGGCGTTGAACTTCACGCCGCTGGCCTTGAGAACTTCGCCGAACTCTTGAGGTGTCTTGGTGGCCTGCAGGGCCTTGATGAGCGGCTGATACTCTTCGGGCTTGCCCGGAATGGTGTACTCCTGCAGGGCGTAGATCTTGCGCTGCGAGAACAGCGCGGGCTTCTCGTCGTAGTACTTGCGCACTTCTTCCGGGGTGGGCGCGGAGGTGGCAGAGGCCGATGCGCGCTCGAGGTAGGCACGTGCCAGGATGCTGCGGCGGGCGGCGTCGAGGGCCTGGACGATCTGCGGATCGCGGTCGAGTTTCTGCTCTTCGGCCTTGGCAACGGCCAGCTGCTGGTCGATCAGGCTTTCCAGCACGCGGCGGCTGGCTTCTTCGGCTTGCTCGGGCTTGAGGCCTTGCTGACGCTCGAGCACCTGGTTGATCTGGTGAACCGTGATTTCGTCGCCGTTGACGCGAGCGGCTGCCTGGGTGGCCTTGGCGCCGGATTCGGATTTGTCACCACAGGCTGCCAGCGCGGCGGCAAGCACGATGGGCGCCAGGGCCAGCAGACGGGTAGGGCGTTGACGGGCAAAAACAGGCAGACGGCTGGACATGATCTTGGAAGAGGTTGTGTTGGTGAGAGAAGGGACTGACCATGGACGGGAACATGAAGTTCCCGCCGGCATGCATCCACGGGGGTAAACGAGGGTAGGCGCGCGATGTGTCAGTCTGGTGATGCCTGCGGCTGCCGGGGCGGCTGGGCCATCAGGGCGATGAGCCAACCCAGGGCGCTGCCAGCAAGGCTCCCTGAAAAATGCGCCCAGGGGGCCACATTTATAGCCGACTCGGCCGAAGCGATGAGCGTGGTTTGCCAGGGGTTTTCCATGAAAACCTTCAAGGCGAGCCCCCCCATCAAGAGGGTGCCCAGCTTGGGGCGGGCGCCCGGGTGTCGGTCGGCGAGGTGGAATGCGGCGAGCACGCCGACGCCTGCATGCAACACGCCGGACATGCCGATGTAGCGATTGAGCTCAGGCTCGGCCAGCATGCCGATGTGGGTCAGCGGCCAAGCCAGTGCCCAGGCCAGGCCGGCGACCGGCGGCATGCGCCCCAGTTGCCCGAGCCCGGCGAGTGCGACCAGTGCGATCAGGTTGCCGAGGTAGTGGGCCGCGCTGCCGTGCAACCAGGCGGCACTCCAGTACACCCAGGGCGGTTGCTGCCAGCCGCGATCAGGCTGCAAGGCGAGCGGGGCGGCCCAGGTGGGCCAGTCGGTCAGCGGCTGGTCGAGCGGCACCCAGCCCAGCAGGCTGGCAGGCAGGCCGAGGGCCAGGGCCACGGCCCACCAGGCCCACGGCAGGGAGTGGGGCATGCGGTGTCAGGCCGGCGCGCCGGGCGGGACGCCGAACACCGCGTGCCACAGGTGGACGACCGCTTCGCGGTGGACCTGGACGCTGGCGAGCTGGTCCGGGCCCAGCCGGGTCGGCGACTCATTGAGCCGGGCGCGGTGCTGGATGCGGCGCAGCATGCGGTAGGCCTGGCCGGCCGCCAGGCCGACGCCTTCGGGGAGCAGCCCGGCCTGTTCTGCGCGCTGCAACAGGGCGATGTTGCCGACGTTGTCGAGCAGGGCCGGGTGGGCGTGGCTGTGGGCCAGCACCAGGTACTGCACGACGAACTCGATGTCGATCATGCCGCCGGGGCAGTGCTTGACGTCGAAGTGGTCGCCCGGGCAGGGGTGGGCTTCGCGCAGGCGGTTGCGCATGGCAATGACCTCGTCGCGCAGCGCATCCGGGTTGCGCTCGGTGGCCAGCACGGCGCGGCGTGTGGCTTCGAAGCGGGCGGCCAGCGCCGGCTCGCCCGCACACCAGCGGGCGCGCGAGAGGGCTTGGTGCTCCCAGGTCCAGGCGGTGTTGCTGCCGCGCTGGCGCTGGTAGTCGTCAAAGGCGTGGAAGCTGGTGACCAGCAGGCCGGAGTTGCCGTTGGGCCGCAGCGCGGTGTCGATTTCGAACAGCTCGCCGGCAGCGGTGCGCAGCGTGAGCCAGTTGATGTACTTGCGGGCAAACGCCAGGTAGGCGTCGATGGCGGATGGCGCGTCGGGGCCGCCGCCTTCGTCGGCGTCCTGGGTTTCGTCGAACAGGAAGACGACATCCAGATCCGAGCCGTAGCCCAGTTCCTTGCCGCCGAGCTTGCCGTAGGCGATCACGGCGAAGTGGGGTTGGCGGCCCACGGCATAGGCAGCCTGGCGCGTGGGCCGCTGTTGCAGGTGGCTCCAGGCCCAGCGCAGGGCGACGCTCAGCGTGGCGTCGGCCAGCGCGGAGAGGTCGTCGGCCACCTGTTCGACCGTCAGCAGGCCTTCGACATCGCGCACCAGGGTGCGGAAAACTTCGGCGTGGTGGGCGCGGCGCAGGGTGTCGAGCAGCGATTCTTCGTCGGCCTGGCCGGCGCGTTGCCAGGCCTGGTAGCGGTCTTCCAGTTCCTGCTCGTAGGTGGCCGCGTCGAAGCGGCCTTCCATGAGCCGAGGGTCGGCCAGCTCGTCGATGACGCCCGGGTGGCGCAGCAGGTAGCGCATGGGCCACTTGGCCAGACCGAGCAGGCGCAGCAGGCGGTGCAGCACTTCCGGCCGCTCGATGAGCAGTGCCAGGTAGCTGTCGCGGCGCAGCAGCGGGTTGAGCCATTCGACGAAGCGCACCACGGCTTCCGCGCCGAGGGCTTCGTCGCCGTCGTCGGGCTGCAGGGCCAGGCGGGTGGCGCGGCCGATGAGCTTGGCCAGGCGCAGCTTGGCGCCGTCCGACAGCATGGTGACTTTGCTCTGCGAAGCAAACAGGCGCACAGGCTCGGCCACGCCCTCGGGCAGTCGGCTGAGGAACTCCTCGGTGTCCACAGGCGCCGGGGGCTGGCCGCACCCCTTGCAGCCGCCGGCTGGCGCCTCGCGGCCGTCGTGAAGCAGGGCATCGAATTCGGTGGCCACGAGTTCACGCACGCGGCACAACGCCTCCAGCATGCGGCAGGTGCGGCTGAGGCAGTCCGGGCGTTCGGGCGGGCCCTCTTCGCGGTCGGTCACGCCCAGGCTGGCGGCGATCCAGGCGAGGTCGTCGTCGTTCGTGGGCAGCAGGTGGGTCTGCTGGTCATCGAGGAACTGGATGCGGTGTTCGACTCGGCGCAGAAAGGTGTAGCAAAGGGCCAGCTTGTCCGCGGTTTCGGCGGGAATCAGGCCGCGCGCGACGAGCCGGGGCAGGGCTTTGAGCGTGGAGCGCGTGCGGATTTCGGGGAATTGACCGCCACGCACGACCTGCAGCAACTGGACGGTGAACTCGATTTCGCGGATGCCGCCGCGCGAGAGCTTGACGTCGTTGGCGCGCTCGGGGCGGCCGGCCGCGCGCCGGTTGGCCTCGTCGCGGATCTTGCGGTGGAGCTGGCGCAGGCCCTCGAAGACGCCGTAGTCGAGGTAACGGCGATAGACGAAGGGCATGACCAGGTTGCGCAGGGCCAGGGCGCGGCTGTGGTGTGCGCCACCAGGCATGCACCGGCGCGGGGCGACGATGCGGCTCTTGAGCCAGGCAAAGCGCTCCCATTCGCGGCCCTGCACGAGGAAATACTCTTCGAGCATGGCCATGCTGACCACGGGCGGCCCGGAGTTCCCGTTGGGGCGCAGTGCCAGATCGACGCGGAAGACGAAGCCGTCTTCGGTGGTGTCGTCGATCAGCGCCGAGATCTTGCGTACGACCTGGCTGAAGTACTCGTGGGCGGTGATGCGGCCACGTGGGCCGCTGCCATCATCGATGCCCGCCGTCATGCCGTCGTCTTCGTAGACGTAGATCAGATCGATGTCGGACGAGACATTGAGCTCGCGCCCGCCGAGTTTGCCCATGCCGACGACCCAGAGGTCAATGCGTTCGCCCTGCTCGTTGAGCGGGGGGCCGTGACGTGCGTCGAGTTCGGCCTCGGCTTCGGCGAGCGCGGCGTCGAGCGTCGTTTCTGCCAGCTCGGTCATGGCCAGCGTGACGGCGGCCATGGGCGCGCCGGCTTCGATGTCCTGGGTGGCCAGGCGCTCCATGACGAGTTGCCGGGCCACGCGCAGGGCCGCCGGAAGGGCGTGCCCCTGCTGTTGGAGGTGGCTGATCAGGGCGAGGATGTCGGCGGTTCGCGGCACGCCTGCGCAGGCGGCTTCGAACGCGGCGCGCTCGGCTTCGTAGCGGCGTCGGATGCGCTGGACGTAGCGCGAGTGATGGGCCGGTGCCGAGGTGGGCGCCGCATCGGAAGGAAAATCAAACATGGAACCGAACTGCCGATGGGGGGGTCTGTGCTAGGGTAGTCGTTTGTCGATCCCGCAAGCAGCAAGGCAGATGGTAGAGCACCGCCGCCGCCCGTGATCTAGGTGGTTCGACTGACGTGTGACCCTGTTTCATGCCTGCAACTGTCTCTGAGACCGACGAATCGGTGCAAGCGCCCCGCCGCACGTGGCCGGCCCGCTGGGCCCGGGCGCTGACCTGGGGCAGTGCGCGCGCGGCCTGGCGCCTGACGCGCTGGGGTCTGCTGCTGGCGGGTGTGCTGGGCATGCTGGCCACCGTCGGGTGGATGGTGTTGCTCTGGGTGATTCTGCCGCGCGCGGGCGACTGGCGGGTTGATCTGGAAGAACAAGCCACACGGGCGCTGGGGGTGCCCGTGCAGATTGGCGCCGTGCAGGGCGCACGCCAGGGTATCTGGCCGACGGTGACCTTGCGCGATGTGGTGCTGCTGGATGCGCAAAAGCGTCCGGGGCTGACCTTGCCGGAGGTCTCGGCCAGAGTGTCGCTGGCCACGCTGTCGCCGTGGGCCTGGCTGGATGGCCAGCTTCGGCTGGGCGAACTGGTGCTGCGGGCGCCGGCGCTCGCGGTGCGCCGCGATCGCAATGGGCGCATCCATGTGGCGGGGCTGATGTTGCCTGAGGGGGGCACCGCGAACGGGGCAGATGATCGCCGGGGCCTGGACTGGGTGCTGACCCAGGCCCGCATCCGCATCGAAAACGGCCAGGTGGACTGGACAGACGCGTACCTGGGCGCGCCCACGCTGGCGCTGCGTGAGGTGGATCTGCGCTTGCGCAACCGCATGGGGCTGGGCCGCCGCTGGCACGAGTTGACGGTGTCAGCCACGCCGCCGGCCGATGTGGGGCAACGCTTCAGCGCCCGGGCCGACCTGGCTCAGCCTTGGCTGACGCGGCCGAGCGACTGGCGGGCGTGGTCCGGTACGGTGACAGCACGGTGGCCGCAGGTGGATGTGCGGCGCTGGCGGGATCACATTCGCCTGCCCGTGGCCGTGCTGGCGGGGCGCGGCAGCCTGGCCGCTGACCTCACGATCGACCGAGGTCGCGCCGGGCAGGCCCGAGTGACGGCGCAGGTCAGCGGTCTGCGCCTGCGTTTGCGTGAAGGGCTGCCCGAGCTCGCCCTTCGTCAGCTCGATGGCACTTTGCTGATGGCGCATGCCGACGGCGAAACCGTGCTGGGCTGGCAGCAGTTGCAGTTCACGTTGGCCGACGGCAGCGCCTGGCCGCGCAGCGATGCCCGTCTGGCCTGGCGCGAGGCTGAAGGGCGTTTCCAGGCCAGTCGGCTGGACTTGGCTGTGCTGGCCGAACTGGCCGATCGGTTGCCGCTGCCGGAGGTCTGGCATAGACAGTTGGCCGATCTGGCGCCGGCTGGGGTCTTGCAGGACCTGGACTGGCGATGGCTGGGGCCGGCGCAGACGCCGACCACTTATCAACTGAACGCCCGCGCGCAGGGGTTGCGCCTGCAGGAAGGGGATGTCCAGAGCGGACGGCCGGGTCTGGCGCAGGCCGACCTCACTGTGCGTGCCACACAGGATGGCGGGGAAGCGACGGTGGCGATGCGCCAGGGGTGGTTGTCTTTCCCGGGCGTGTTCGAGGAGCCGCGCATTCCGGTCGAGCAGTTGCAGGCCGAGGTCAGCTGGCGCGCCAGCGGGCCGGCTGATGCCCGCGCGTGGGAGGTGTGGGTGCGCCGGGCGCGGTTTGCCAACGCCGACGCCAGCGGCGAGCTGGAAGGCCAATGGCGCACCAGCCGGCCCGGCGAGAACGCGGCAGACGGCCAGGCATTGGGCGGCCTGCCGGGCTGGCTGCGCCTGAATGGGCGCCTGGACCAGGCCCAGGCCACGCGGGTATGGCGCTACCTGCCTTTGAGCATCCCGGCGGACACGCGCAACTATGTGCGCCAGGCCTTTCTGGCCGGCGTGGGCGAGGGCGTGCGATTCGAGGTCGAAGGCCAGTTGCATGACTTCCCGTTCAAAGATGACGTCGGTGGGCGCTTTCGGGTGGATGTGCCGCTGCGTGATGTGGTGATGGACTACGTGCCGCCAGCCCTGCTGGGGCTGACGGCCGACGCACCGCGTGGCATCTGGCCGGCGATGAGCGAACTGCGCGGCATGCTGCGCTTCTCCGGGCAGCGCATGCTGGTCGAGCAGGCCAGTGGGCGACTGGCGAGCTCGGGCGGCGGGCGCTTCATGCTCAGCGGCGTGACGGGGCGCATTGACAACCTGGGCGACGACGATCCGCGCTTGAACGTGGAAGGTGAAGGACGCGGTCCGCTGGACGATGCACTGCGTTTTCTGGCGCGCTCGCCGGTGGGCGGCTGGACGGGGCATGTGCTGGATGACGCCCGGGCGGCTGGCAGCGCGGCGATGTCGCTGAAGCTGGACATTCCGCTCAACCGAACGGATGACACCACGGTGCGCGGCGAGGTGCGGCTTGCCGAGACTGACCAGGCGGCGTTGACCCTCAATGCCGGTGTGCCGGCGATGCGGCAGATCCGCGGCGTGATCGGCTTTACCGAGCGGCGCCTGTCGGTGAAGGCCCAGGCACAGGTCTGGGGCGAGTCCATGCAGGTACAGGGCGAGCGAGGCGACGATGGCATCACGCGATTCAATGCCTCCGGCCGCATGTCGGCGCAGGGGCTGCGCCAGGCCAGCGAGTACCCCATGCTGGCCCGCCTGGCCACGCGGCTGAAGGGTGATGCGCCGGTGAGCGTGCAAGTGCAGGTGGGCGAAGCGCGGGGGCGCCAGGGCTTGCCCCATGCAGAGGTGGTGGTGCGCTCGTCGCTGCAGGGCATGGCAGCCGACCTGCCGGCGCCCATGAACAAGCCGGCGCAGGCCGTCTGGCCACTGGAGGTACGCCACACGCAGGAAGACAGCGCGGGGCTGCGTGACGGCCTGGTGGTGGACCTGGGCAACCCGCGCGCGTTGCCGATGACGGCAGCGGCCATGCCGTGGCTGCGCGCGGATGTGCGTTGGGCGCGTGCGGCGGTCGGGCAGGCCGCTGAGTTGGAGCGCGGCAGCGTGATGCTGCTCCAGGCCGACGCCCAGGCGCCCACGCGCGTTCAGCCCCTGCCCGCTCGCGGCGTGGCTGCGCAGATCGTGCTTGACAGTCTGGACCTGGATGCATGGTCGACGGTGCTGGCCGGGCTGTCGCCATCGGGCACACCCGTGGCTGGCACGCCCGCCTCCGGCATGGCGCCCGAGGCTGTCTGGCTGCCTGACACGCTGAGCCTGCGCGCTGACCGCCTGACGCTGCGCCAGCGCACCCTGGACGACGTGACGGCCACCCTGGCCCACCCCAGCCCTGGCGTGTGGCGGCTGCAGCTGGACGCGCGCCAGGCGGCCGGTCAGATTGAGTGGTTGCCGGAATCGGGGCCGCTTGCCGAGCGTGGCCCGGCTGGGCACCGCCTGGTGGCGCGCCTGTCGCGTCTGTCCATTCCGCCGGCCGAGGCCCAGGCGCTGCAGCAGCAGGCCACCGAGCGCCTGATGGCCCCGGATGCCTCGCCCATGCCGGCGCTGGACGTGGTGGTGGAGCAGTTCGACTGGCGCGGGCTGCCGCTGGGGCGGTTCGAGGTCGAGGCCGTGAACCGCCGCGTAGCCAGCGGGACGCCCGTGGCCCTGCCGGAATGGCGCCTGACCCGGCTACGCTTGTCAGGGCCCGAGGCGCAACTCAACGCCACCGGCAACTGGACCATGCTGGGCGCCCAGCGTGACAGCGCTGGCCGCAACCTGCCGCGCTCGGCGTTCAGCTTCACGCTGGATGTGCACAACGGCGGGGCGTTGCTGGCGCGACTCGGCTTGCCGCAGACAGTGCGTGGCGGCAAGGGGCAGCTGGCAGGCAACGTGGCCTGGCAGGGGGCGCCGCTCGAGCCGGACGCCGACTCCATGAATGGCGAGATCAAGGTTCGCATCAACCAGGGGCAGTTTCTGAAGGTCGATCCGGGCGCGGCCAAGCTACTGGGCGTGCTGAGCCTGCAGGCGCTGCCGCGTCGACTGGTGCTCGACTTCCGCGACGTGTTCCAGGAGGGCTTTGCCTTCGACAACGTCAACGGCGACGTGGCCGTCGCGCGGGGCCGCGCCACCACCAGCAACCTGCGCATGCGCGGCGTGCAGGCCGTGGTGCTGATGGAAGGGCAGGCCAACATCCGCGATGAGACACAGGATCTGCAGGTCTACGTCGTGCCCGATTTCAACGCCGGAGGCGCCTCGTTGGCGTACGCGGCGATCAACCCCGTGGTGGGCTTGGGCACCTTCGTGGCGCAGATGCTGCTGCGCAAGCAGGTGGCTGACGCGGGCACGCAGGTCTTCCACGTGAGCGGCCCCTGGAGCGATCCACAGGTGGTGCGGGTATTGGGCCCCCGCCCGTCGGAGGGGGGAACGAACCCGGCACAATCGGGGTCTGCTGCAGGCTCGCCTTGAGTTGTTTGCCCCACAGGTGCCGTTCCGATGGTCTTGACGCGTCGTTCCCTTCTTCTGAGCATCCCCGTCTTGCCGGCTGCGCTGAGCGGCTGCGAGTGGGAGTCCCGCCCCAAGGTGCCCGATGTGCCATTCGTGCAGATCGACGGCAGCAAGCATCGGCTGGCCGATCTGACCGGCCGCGTCATGGTGATCAATTTCTGGGCCACGAGCTGCAGCACCTGCGTGCGCGAGATGCCCCACATCGTCGCGACCCACCGCCAGTTCCAGGCTCAGGGCCTGGAGACGCTGGCCGTGGCCATGCAATATGACCCGCCGGCCTATGTGATGTCGTTCGCGCGCAGCCGCGAGCTGCCATTTCGGGTCATCATGGACCACACGGGCGAGTTCGCGCGCTCGTTCGGCCCGGTTCAGCTCACGCCCACCACCTTTGTGGTCAACCGCCGGGGAGAAATCGTCAAGCGCTACATTGGCGAGCCGGATTTCGATGCGATGAACAAGCTCATCGCCAAGCTGCTGGCGGAGCCGAAACCGGCCTGATCAGCGCGCCGCCGGATCACATCACCCGGGTCAGCTCGTAGACCAGGGCAGAGGGCAGCGAGGTGGCGATGGCGTCGCGTCCCACACGGGCCATGCCGGTGTGGCTGACGGCTGCAATCTCGAAAGTGCGGCCTTCGTCGAGCAGTTCGATGAAGACGAATTCGGGTACCTCGCGGCGGATGCCATCGAACAGATGCTCCAGCCGCGTGCCGCGCAGGGCGCTCTCGAACACGATGGCGTGTGGCAGGCCCTCCTGACAGAAGGCCTGTGCCTCATTGACGGAATGAACGAAGTCAAGCACCAGGCCCATGGCCTTGAGCGACTCGCGTACCTGCACGCGGACGTCGCGGCGGCTCGCCACCACCAGCACATGGCTGCCGGCCAGTGGCTTGGAGTTGACCGAATCGACGAAGTCGTGCGCGTCTTGCGCGTGCATGACCTCCTCGAAAGTGGCTGTCACGGTCGTGGGGAACTCGATGCTCACCGTGGCGTGAACACCATCGATCTGTCGCTCGACGATGAGGCCCAGTGTCCGGGCGGTTTCTTCCAGCAGATGCCAGTGCAGGGTGCTGAGCCGCTCTGTGAGGCCGTCCATGTCGGCTGTGGTGGGCTGGTCACTGGGCTGGTGCTGGATGCGGCAGACCAGGCGGGCCCGCTCAGGCCAGTTGCGCATCGTGACCTGCAGGTCAACCGCCCCGACGGTGGTGGGAATCCACCAGTCCACCAGCGCATTGAGCAGGGCAAACAGCATGGAGGCGTCGAGTCTCACCTCGGCCGGGCGCAGCGCCTGGGTCAGCCGGATGCCATGGGCGTGCAGTTCGCGCGCCCGGTAGGCCAGCACGCTCTGCAAGGTGTTGGTGAGGTGGACGCGCTCGTGCGACTGGCGGATGCGCCCAGATGCCAGGCGTGCCATTTGCTGACACAGCAGACCAGCCTGACGGGCACGGTCGATCTCGTCGCGCAGCGCACGCAAGCCCTGGCGGTCAATGCGGCCCGTGGTGTTGAGGGTGGTGACGCGCTCAAGTGCCGCCGTCAGCGGTTCGGCCAGTTCACGCCCGACCTGCGCGATCAGCGCCTGCCAGCGCAGCGCCGGGTCGGCCTCGGGGTCAGGCGACGCAGGCGGCGCAGCCTCGGTCGATGGCGTCATGGCCAACGACAGGGCTTCGTGCAGGGGAGGGTCGGAGGGCAGATTCATGCGCAACGGGGCCGCTTGCATGTGCCGCGGCAATGGGGTGAGCACAAAGTGTTACGGTTCCGGCGCGTCCTGTCTATCCCATGCATGGGTGAGCCCCAGCATGCTGGCAGCCGCACAGACAGCGAGGTGAATGCATGAGAACAGGTAAATGGGGCCGGGCAGCTGGCTGTTGGATGGCTGGCGCGGCCCTGCTCGCGACGGCGGGGTGCTCGCCGGAACTGAACTGGCGCGAGGTGCAGGTGGCGTCTGGCCAGGGGCTGGTGGCCATGTTTCCCTGCAAGCCGCAGACGCACGAGCGCACGCTGACGCTGCCTGGCCTGCCGCAACCGGTCGCCGTCAGCATGCAGTCTTGCCAGACGGGGCAGACCACCTGGGCCGTCAGCCATGTGGAGACGGATTCGCCCCAGGCCATGGCCGACCTGCTGACGCGCTGGCCGCAATTGACACGCGAGAACCTGGCTGAGGCGGCGCGGCAACTGCCTGTGGCGCGCCAGGTGGCGGTGGAGGGGCCCACGCCGGTGACCGTGCCGGGCATGACACCTCAGGCCGCGGCGGGCGCATGGCGCTACGTGACCGAGCGGCCGGATGGCTCGGGCCGCCCATTCAAGGTCGAGGTGCAGGCGTGGCATTTTGCCCACGGCATGCACGTCTACCAGGCGTCCGTCTGGCGTCCGGCCGACGCACCACCTGACCCAAGTGGGGAGGATGTGGCGAAAGCCTTCTTCGATGGCTTCCAATTTCGGCCATGAGCCGCCGATAATCCGGCCCGTATGCCCGGTTTGCTGATCATTGCGCACGCCCCGCTGGCTTCTGCCCTGAAGCTGGCCGCGCAGCATTGCTTTCCGGACGCTGGCAACCAGCTCCAGGCACTGGATGTGCCGGCCCATCTGCCGCGGGATGAACTCGAGGCGCAAGCCCGGCAAATCATCGGCGCCCTGGTCGAGGCGGATCCGCGTGGCGAGGTGTTGGTGCTGGCCGACGTGTTCGGCGCCACACCATGCAACACCGTACAGCGTCTTGCTGACGGGGTGCAGGTCAAAGTCGTCACAGGCGTGAACGTGCCCATGCTGTGGCGCGCCTTGAACTATGCTGGTGAGCCGCTGGATCAACTCATTCTGCGTGCCGTGGCCGGTGGCACGCAAGGCGTGATGCAGGTGGCCAGCAGCCGTCCACAGAATCAGGCCATTCACCCCACCCATGATCAAGACCACCGTCACCATCAGCAATAAGCTGGGCCTGCACGCGCGCGCGTCGGCCAAATTCACCAAGCTGGCCAGCAGCTTCCCGTGTCAGGTGCACATGAGCCGCGGCGACCGACGCATCAACGCCAAAAGCATCATGGGCGTGATGATGCTCGCCGCCGGCATCGGCACCCAGGTCGAAATCGAATGCGATGGCGACCGCGAGCAGGAGGCCATGCAGGCGCTGGTCGACCTCGTGAACGACAAGTTTGGCGAGGGCGAGTGAGGGTTATCCCTGTTTTTTGATCGACGGTGCCGCGCGTTGTGGTGTGAGGCCGACACATGTTTTCACACCTGACCGAATAACGGGGCACAGTAAACCCCCACTTGGGTTTCGGCATTTGCTGCCGATACTCCCGTTTCCGATCTTTCTACACATTCGCTTTCAGCATCAAGGAGTACCGCTCATGACCTCCACCCGTGTTGGTTCGGCCCGCACCCATTCCTCGACCCTGCGCCTGGCTGCATGCGCCCTTGCCGCGCTGGCCTGCGCTTCGGCTGGTGCGGCCGAGAACGGCGGTCAGCGTTACTCAGCCGGCATCGGCGGCAGCGACATGACGGCGCCGCTGATGCCGGGGTGGTACTTCCAGGCGCCGGTGGTGGCGTATCACGCGAAGAAGTTGAAGGGCGATGACGGCAAGGATGCAACTCGACGGGCAGCCACTTCCGCGCCATTGCCTCCCACCGTCTTCCGGGCCAAACTGGGCATTGACACGGACGTGCGCGCCATTCAGCCGCGCATCACGTATCTGGACAACACGCGTCTGTTCGGCGGCAACATCGGCTTCACGATGATGCTTCCCCTGGTCCAACGTCAGGCGGACTTTTCGTTGACGGCGCCGGATCTGGGCTTTGGTGCAGGGGCGCAAGGCGCTGTTCAGGCAGGGCTGGACACGCGTGCGCGCGCCATCAGCGGCCGCGTCACCGGCATTGGCGATCTGGAAATCGGCGGCATCATCCACTGGGAACTGGCCGACAACCAGGCCATGACACTGGTAAACACCTTCGTCATCCCCACGGGCGACTACAAGGCCGACCGCCGCCTGAATCCGGGTTTTGGCAACTTCTACACTTTCCGTCCCTCGCTGCAGTATTCCTACATCGGCGAAGGTTGGGATTTCGGTGTGCGCACGGTGCTGTCGTTCAACACGCGCAACAAGGACACCGGCTACCGCTCGGGCAATGTGGCCAACGTCGACTTCCAGTTGATGAAGTTCGTGACGGACGACATCCGCGTGGGCTTGCAGGGCTTTGCAGTCAAGCAGTTCCAGAAGGACTCACAGGACGTTTCCTACCTGGCTGATCCGGTCAACCAAGCCGCAGAGATCATCAATGGCAACCGCATGCGCGGCTATGGCCTCGGCCCGGCTGTGGGCTGGCTCAAGGATGGCGGCGACATGATGGTGGAAGGCAAGTTCATCAAGGAATTCGGTGCGCGCAACCGTACCGAAGGCCAGGCTTTCTGGCTGACGGTGTCCAAGCCGCTGGGCCTGTGAGACCGTTGATCTGACTGCCTGCTCAGGCTACAGGAGTGGCGCCATGAATGCTCAAGCCTTGTCTGTTTGCGAGGACGCGATGCTGACGCGTCGTCAGTGGCTGTCGTTGGCCGCAGGGGCGGCCTGCCTGCCGTTGAGCGCGCCCGCCCATGCCGATTACGAGCTGGAGGGCGTTCGGCTGGAAGACTCGATGACCGCCTACGGGCAGAAGCTGGTGCTCAATGGCGCGGGTGTGCGACGACGGGGGTATCACAAGTCGGATGTGGTCGCCTTGTACCTGCCAGAGCGTCGCACCACGCCGGAAGCCATCTACAAGCTCGACGGCGTACGGCGCATCCAGCTCAACCTGCTGCGCGACCTGTCGTCGTCAACCATCAGCCGCGTGTTCCTGTCGGACTTCAAGCAGGTGGCCACGGACGAGGAGTTCAAGAAGCTCATCGAGCCGTTGGGCATGATCGGCGCGGCGTATGCCAACATCCGGCGGGTGTCCAAGGGCGATGTGGTCAATCTGGACTGGGTGCCGGGCCGGGGCTGGATGGCCACCCACAATGGCCGTCAGCTGTCGAGCGTCGATGGCGTACTGGCCATCAAGGACGAACTGGCCTACCAGATCTACCTGCGCATGTACCTGGGCAACGCGGCCTCGGCAGAGTTGCGCAACGGTTTGCTGGGGCTGACCAAGCTGGAGCGGGCGAGCTGATCCGGCACGCCTGTCAGCGCACGCCATAGTGCGCCGCGAGCATCGCGGGCAGGGGTGAATCCACCAGATCGGCCATCAACCGCAAGGCATCGGCCGTGCGGTGGTCCAGTACGCCTTTGGGGCTGTGGTTGAAGGCCTCTTCAACCCACGCCTTCAGCAGCAGTGGGCGCATCATCCACGACAGTTCCTGCACGGCGGCCAACGCGTTCATGAGGCTGTCCGTGTCGGGTACGGGGGGCGGCTGACGTGATGACTCGGGCGCTTGCCCGCAGCGCGCCATCACGCCGGCATACCAGGCCAGGCTGGCTGCCGCGAGTTGCCCGTCGCTGCCTTCGTCGTGGGGCACGAAGCGGGCGAGGTAGGCTGTCAGTGCGCCCACTTGCTGGCGCGAGGTCTTGTCGAGCTCCAGCAGTCCCTGGCCTTGTCCGGTCACCGGCCTCGCAAACGGCTGGCGGGGTGTCTTCATGCCCAGCCTGTGGCGCAGCGTCAGCCACCAGAGGCGGTCGCGGGGGCTGACGCGACCGTCGGCCCGCAGCAGGTCGCGTGCCAGCACCACCACATCGCGCCGCTGCGCGAGATCGAGTTGGCGGATTACTTCCGTTACCCGCTCGAACTCGGGAAGGCGCATGGTGGGGTGCAACTGGGCCACGTCTTCGAGGATGCGGCTGGCGTGTTGCAGCGGCTCGGCCAATTGCATCCACAGCTTGCGTTCGCGAACGTTGGTGGGATCCATCATCAGCGCCAGCAGCACGAGCCGGATTTCCAGCGGGCCCTGACGCCGTTGCAGGCGTTGTTGCGCTTCGCGTTGCGCATGCGACAGCGCGGCCGCGCCCATGCTCGCGGCTTGAACCGGATCCAGGGGCGAGCGGGCCTCGCCGGGCTGCTGGCCCAACGGCAACGCGGCAGAGGCGCGCGCCGTGCTGGCCGGATCGGTCGATTCGACGCTGGCGCCGGGGACGGTGCCGTCGGCTGCCTGCATCGCCCCGGCGGGAGCGCTGCCCGGGCGGCGTGGTGCGCGCGCTGCCTCACGGGGCACCTCGCGTAACAGTGGGGCCGGAATGGGCGGCAGGACGGTGCCGCAGATGCGCCGGATGCGTTCGGACAGCTTGGGGTGGGTGGCCAACCAGTGCACGCCTTCAGGCTCGTGCAACAGCATGGCGGCAATCATTGCGGTGGCTGGGTTGTGCATGCGCCCGGCCAGGGCCTGTTGGTCGTGCCAGATCTTGCGCAGCACGTTGCCCAGTCCGTCACGCGTGCGGGTGAACTGGATGGCACAGGCGTCGGCCAGGTGTTCGCGCTGACGCGAGACCGCGGCCTGCAGCACTCGGCCGGCCAGCCAGCCCAGCCAGCCCACGGTGGTGAACACCAGCCCCATGAGCCAGGGCAGCGGGTGGACGCGGCCCTGGTCATCGGCGGCCATCAAGGCCTGGCCATAGCCGTGGATGAGCGACAGTCCCCACACCAGCGCGATCGTGCGCATGGACAGCGGCAGGTCGCCCTCCTTGATGTGACCGAACTCGTGGGCCACCAGGCCTTGCAACTCGCTGCGGGTCAGGCGCTCGAGCGCGCCGCGGGTCACGGCCAGCGCGCGGTCGGTATCGTCCCAGCCAGCCACAAAAGCGTTGATGGCATCTTCGCGTGGCAGCACGAACACGCGGGGCACGGGCTGGCCGCTGGCCAAGGCCATCTCGTCGACCACGTTGAGCAGGCGGCGCTCCAGGGCGTTGTCGCCGTCGGTGACCTCGCGTCCGCCCATCCAGTGGGCCACACGGACGCCGCCGCCCTCGCGCAGACGATGGGTCTCGACCCAGCAGCCGCCCAACACGAACAGCACGACCAGCAAGGTGTTGGTCTCGAAGAAAAGCGCGGGATAGCCTTGCGTGAACGGCAGGAAGAGCTTGTAGGCCAGGGCCATCAGCAGGTTGACGGCCAGCACCAGCGCGAGCAGCAGCAGCGCGAACCACCCGAACAGCCGGGTGGTTTCGTCGCGTGCGGCGGCCTGGTGCTGTCTGAAACGCATGGCAAGGAGCAGGGGCCGGCAGCCGCGCTCAGAACTTCACGGCGACGGGGGCGCGCTCGGACTCGTGGGTGGTCGACTGCAGCATGTCGGCGGTACGGAAACCGAACACGCCGGCCACCATGTTGGTGGGGAACTGGTGCGCTGCGTTGTTGTAGTCGAGCGTCGCGTCGTTGAACAGCTGACGGGCAAAGGCGATCTTGTTCTCGGTGTGGGTGAGCTCTTCAGAGAGCTCCTGCATGCGGGCATCGGCCTTCAGTTCGGGGTAGGCCTCGACCGTGGCCTGAAAGCGACCCATGGCGCTGCCCAGCACCCCTTCGGCCAAGCCCAGGCTCTTGATCGGCCCGCTTTCGTTGGGCTTGGACTTCACCATGTCGGTGGCCGCCATGACTTGCGCGCGTGCCGCGGTCACGCGCTCGAGTGTCTCGCGCTCATGCTCCATGTACTTGCGCGCCACCTCGATCAGGTTGGGGATGAGATCGTGCCGGCGCTTGAGCTGCACGTCGATCTGCGCAAAGGCGTTGCCGATCTCGTTGCGCAGGCGCACGAGTCGGTTGTAGGCGCCCACGGTCCAGAAGAAGACCAGGGCCACCAGGGCGATGAGGACGATGAGGGTGGTGTTCATGGCTCCCTTTGTGTGTTCATGTGCTCACGGTTGTTGTTGGCCGAGGTGCTGTGCGATGTACTGCGCATGCCCCTCGGCGCGCAGCTGGCATGCAGGGCACGTGCCGCAGCCGTAGCCCCAGGCGTGGCGGTGTGTGCGGTCGCCCAGGTAACAGGTGTGCGTGTGTTCGACGATGAGGGCGTTCAGCGCCTCGCCGCCCAGTTGCGCGCTCAGCGCCCAGGTCTGCGCCTTGGTCAGCCACATCAGCGGTGTCTCGATCGTCATGGGGCTGTCCAGCCCGAGGCTGATGGCCACCTGCAGCGCCTTGAGGGTGTTGTCGCGGCAGTCCGGATAGCCCGAGTAATCGGTTTCGCACATGCCGCCCACCAGCACGCTGGCCCCGCGCCGGTAGGCCACGGCGGCAGCGAAGTTCAGGAACAGCAGGTTGCGCCCGGGCACGAAGGTGTTGGGCAGGCCGCTGGCCGTCATCTCGATGGCGCGCGCTTCGGTCAGCGCCGTGTCGGAGATCTGGCCCAGCAGGCCCAGATCGAGCACGTGGTCGTCGCCCAGCCGGGGCGCCCAGTGCGGGAAGGCACGGACCAGCTCGGCGCGCACGGCGCCGCGGCACGCCATCTCGATGCGATGGCGCTGGCCGTAGTCGAAGCCGATGGTCTCGACCCGCGCGTAGCGGTCGAGCGCCCAGGCCAGACAGACGGTGGAATCCTGCCCGCCCGAGAACACGACCAGGGCGGTGCGGGGATCAGGCGAGGCAGTCTGCAACATGGGGGCGAGCATAGCGCAAGGCCGCTGGATACGACCGGATTTTGCGCCACGAAACCGGCCGCTTTGCGGGAGTTGAGCGACAATAGCCGGTTTCCTGCCTTACGAGCTGGGCGCCTTGCCCATCAAGCACACCATGGCCGCATTCAACCAAGAGACCGTCACCCACGTTCACCACTGGAACGACACCCTGTTCAGCTTCCGGACGACGCGCGACCCCTCGTTGCGTTTCGCCAGCGGCCACTTCGTGATGATCGGTCTGGAGGTCGACGGCAAACCGCTGATGCGTGCGTATTCGATCGCCAGCGCCAACTACGAAGAGCACCTCGAGTTCCTGTCCATCAAGGTGCAGAACGGCCCCTTGACCTCGCGCCTGCAGCATCTGAAGGTGGGCGACAAGATCCTGGTGAGCCGCAAGGCCGTGGGCACCCTGGTGGTCGACGACCTCAAGCCGGCCGTCAACCTGTACCTGTTTGGCACGGGCACCGGCCTGGCGCCGTTCATGAGCATCATCCAGGACCCGTACACCTACGAGAAGTTCGACAAGGTCATCCTGGTGCACGGCGTGCGCTGGACGAGCGAGCTGGCTTATCACGACTTCATCAGCGAAGACCTGCCCAACCACGAATTGCTGGGCGACATGGTCCGCGAGAAGCTGGTCTACTACCCGCTGGTCACGCGTGACACCTTCCGCAACCAGGGCCGCATGACCGACGCCATCACCACCGGCAAGATGGCGACCGATCTGGGCCTGGCCCCGATCAACCCCCACACCGACCGCGCCATGATCTGCGGCAGCCCCGCCATGCTCAAGGACATGTGCGACATCCTGGACGCCCGCGGCTTCAAGATCTCGCCGTCTCAGGGTGAGCCGGGTGACTACGTGATTGAACGGGCGTTTGTCGAGAAATGATCTGGCGCACCCGGCATACCGTCGGGTGATCCCAGTAGCGGTCGACCACGTAATGGAGCCCGGTGTTGACGATGGGCTCGACGAAGGTGACCGCCCCGGCAATCGTCACGCTGCCCGTGAGCGCGTAGGCGATGCCGAAGGAGCTGGCCATGTGGAGGACGCCGTAGGTTGCGGTTTTGGCCATGATGGACTCCATTCGTGCTGTGTCTGAGAATGGTTCTCATTGTGGCGAGGCGCGCGACACGGATCCACTCGATTGATCTGATTGCATCAATAGGCTGAGCCAATCAAGCATGCGGCGCTCGGCGCATACCAGGAGACAGGCAGATGACACGCGTGACGCCCCGCATGTGGGCTGTTCTGAGCTGGGGAACCCCGGTCGTGGCCTTGCTGGCCTATCTGGCCTTCTGGCCGGTCGCCATCGAACCCCGCGCCTGGGAGCCCCCCCGCAACGCCGGCCACACCGGTGCGCACCAGACCAACGACAAGCTGGCAGCCTTGCGTCCGCTGCCGCTGATTGCGGGCCAGGACGGCCCTGAACACATCCTGGCGCACAAGGGCCTGCTCTACACCGGCCTGACCAACGGCGACGTGGTGCGCTTGAGCCCAGAGGGGCAGGAAGTGCGCGATGTGGTGGTGAACACCGGCGGCCGGCCGCTGGGACTGGCCATGGACGCCGAGGGGCGGCTGCTGGTGGCCGACGCCATGCGCGGCCTGTTGCGCGTGACTGGCGCTGGCCCGCAGGCCAAGGTCGATGTCATCCTCAAGGCAGTGGACCACCCCGTGCCGAACGACCCTGTGCGCTATGCGGACGCGGTCGAACTCGGCCCGGACGGCACCATCTGGCTGACCGATGCATCGCGGCGCTTCTCGGCGCGTGAACTCAACAGCACCTTTGAGGCCAGCGTGCTCGACATCCTCGAGCACAGCTGCACCGGTCGGCTGATTGCGCAGCACCCGGAAACCCTGGTCGCGCGCGTGGTACTCACAGGCCTGTGCTTCCCCAATGGCCTGGCTTTCACCGGCGACGGCAAAAGCCTGTTCGTGGCCGAGACGGGCACCTTCCGCATCGTCAAGCTGGATCTGGCCAAGCTGTCGCTGCTGCGCTCGCCCAAGGGCGCGCACGTGCCACCGTCGCTCGACGATGCGCTACGCCAGGGCGCAGCCAGCGTACCGATCGACAACCTGCCCGGCTACCCCGACAACCTGACCCGTACGCCCTCAGGGCGCATCTGGGTGGGGCTGACCAAGCCACGCAGCCCGGTGCTGGACTACGCCGCCAGCCGGCCTTGGGTGCGCTCGTTCACGCTGCGCCTGCCGCGCGCGCTGTGGCCGGTGCCCAAGGCCTACGGCCACATCATCGCGTTCGAGGATTCGGGCCGCATCGTCGACGACATGCAGGACCCGAAGGGTGGCTATCCTGAGACCACCTCGGCCACCGAGATCGACGGCAAGCTGTTCGTGCAGAGCCTGCACGCGCCGTCGCTGGCCTGGCTGCCCTACCGGGGGCCGGGCGTGCCGGTGCCGGCCGACGACGGCTCGGTGGAGCGCATCGTCGGCGGTGCGCCTCAGGCGCGCACTTCGCCCTGACCGAGCACGACAAACTTCATCGAGGTCAGGCCTTCCAGGCCGACCGGCCCACGGGCGTGGAACTTGTCGGTGCTGATGCCGATCTCGGCGCCCAGGCCGTATTCGAAGCCATCGGCAAAGCGGGTCGAGGCGTTGATCATCACGCTCGATGAATCCACCTCGCGGATGAAGCGCATGGCGTTGGGGTGGTTGGTGCTCAGGATGGCGTCGGTGTGGTGCGAGCCATAGCGGTTGATGTGGGCGATGGCCTCGTCCAGCGAGTCGACCACCTTCACCGCGATCACCGGAGCCAGGTACTCTTCAAACCAGTCTTGCTCGGTGGCGTCGACCACCTGGGCGCCCGCCACCTTGCCCAGGATGGCCTTGGCGCGCAGGTCGCAGCGCATCTCCACTCCCTTGGCCGCGAACACCGCGCCGATGCGGGGCAGGAAGGACTCGGCCTGCTGCACATGCACCAGCAGCGATTCGGTGGCGTTGCACGGGCTGTATTTCTGGGTCTTGGCGTTGTCCGTCACCTTGACGGCCAGATCCAGATCGACCTCGGCATCGACATAGGTGTGGCAGTTGCCATCCAGGTGCTTGATCACCGGCACCCGCGCCTCGGCGCTGATGCGCTCGATCAGGCCCTTGCCCCCACGCGGGATGATCACGTCCACATACTGCGGCATGGTGATGAGCTGACCCACGGCGGCGCGGTCGGTGGTCTGCACCAGTTGCACGGCTTCGGCGGGCAGCCCGGCTTGCGTGAGCGCGGCCTGCACCAGCTTCCACAGAGCGAGATTGGAGTGGATGGCCTCTGAGCCGCCGCGCAGCACGCAGGCGTTGCCGCTCTTGATGGCCAGCGAGGCGGCCTCGATCGTCACATTCGGGCGCGATTCGTAAATCATGCCGAACACGCCGATGGGCACGCGCATCTGGCCCACGCTGATGCCGGTGGGGCGGCGGCGCACATTGGTGATCTCGCCAATGGGGTCGGGCAGGGCGGCGACCTGTTCGCAGCTCTCGGCCATGGTCTCGATGACCTTGTCGGTCAGGCGCAGGCGGTCGACCATCGGGGCGGCCAGGCCGTTCTTCTCGGCGGCGATGATGTCCGACTCGTTGCGGGCCTTCAGTTCGCCCGCGTGGCTGCGGATCTGCGCGGCCAGGGCCAGCAAGGCCTGGTTCTTGGCGGCCGTGGAAGCGGCGGCCATGGTGGTGGCGGCGACGCGTGCGGCCTGGCCGACGGCGGTCATGTACTGCTCGACCGGTTGGTCGGCGCTGAGGTGGGTGGCGGTGCTCATGGTGCTAGATTGTCGCAAAGCCCGCCGCCCCTTGCCTACCGCCGCCGTGCCACAGCCTGATCCATCCGATTTGCCCCCGGCCCAGGCCCGATCGCGCACCGCGCACGAGGTGATCCTGATCCATCCCGAGGCGCCCGCCAAGCCACCGCTGGGCGCGCCGTGCAACGGCTGCGGGGTGTGCTGCCTGGCCGAGCCCTGCCCGGTGGGCGTGCTGGTCAGCCGCCGGCGCACCGGGGCCTGCACGGCCTTGCGCTGGAGCAAGTCCGAAGGCCGTTACCACTGTGGTTTGTTGATCTGGGGTAATCCCGCATCGGTCAGCGCGGCAAACGATTGGCCTCATGGGGAAAAGGTGGGTTTCGCACCACATCGGGCACTGCGTGCGCTGTTTGCCAGCTTGTGGCGCCGTTGGGTCAGGCGCATCATTTCTGCAGGCAGCGGATGCGAAGAGATCACCGAGACCTGGATACGCCCCATGCGCATGTCCAGAAGCGAACGGTACTGGCGGAATATTTCTGGAAAAAATGCTAACCGGCCCCGTTGCATTAGCAGAAATAAAAAATTTTTTGTTATAGAAATAAAATTTTTTTCTGAAGCACCATGGATATGGCGTTTATTACCTGATTATTATATTGATGATATATGGGATTTTCTTTTATCAGCTGCTATGTATGTTATTATTATTTTTGAA
>OGCL01001263.1_pt1 | contig 22322 bp, 17 predicted proteins | sample 1570041 | NCBI WGS metagenome assembly OGCL01 (sample SAMN06266162, study PRJEB24511) | hot springs metagenome | isolation source: Hot spring water | place: South Africa: Limpopo | collected 2015-06-22 | reverse complement strand
TGCGCCAGCTGACCCTCGACCTGCTGCCGGAAAGTCCGCCGTCGCTGGACAACTTCGTTGCCGGCGGCAACGACGAGACAGTGGCGGCGCTGACCGGCTGGCTCGCCGGCGCGCTGGAGGCGACTGCCTTCTGCCTGCACGGTGAAGCCGGTTGCGGCAAGACCCACCTGCTGCTCGCCTGCGGCTTCAACTACATCGACGCCGCCGCCAATCCCGGCCTCGACGGCGTCACCGCCGACGGCCCGCTGGCCGTGGACAATGTCGAGGCGCTCGACGCCAGCGGCCAGATTGCCCTGTTCGCACTGTTCAACCAGCTCCGCGCCAGCGGCGAACGCCTGCTCACCGCCGCCGGCCAGCCGCCGTCGCACCTGGCGCTGCGCGAGGACCTGCGCACCCGCCTCGGCGCCGGGCTGATCTACCGGCTGCAGCCGCTGTCCGACGCCGAAAAGGCCGCCGCCCTGGCGGCCCAGGCCAGGGAGCGGGCGCTCAAGCTGACACCCGAAGCCATCGACTACCTGATGCGCCACGCGCCGCGCAACATGCGCGCGCTGTCGGCGCTGATCGTCGCTCTCGACCGCTACACCCTAGAACACAAGCGCGCGGTGACCCTGCCGTTGCTGCGCGAACTACTCACCCAGGAAGCCACCGCATGAACCTCGCCCTTTTTGATCTCGACAACACCCTGCTCGCCGGCGATTCCGACTTCGAATGGGCGCAGTTCCTGATTTCCAAGGGCGTCGTCGATCGCGAAGTCCAGGAAGCCAAGAACGTCGAGTTCTACGAGCACTACAAGGCCGGCACGCTCGACATCGACGCCTTCCTCGAATTCCAGCTGGCGCCGCTGACCCGCCACCCGCGCGCCGAACTCGACGCCTGGCACCGCGAGTACATGGACCGCCACATCCGCCCGCTGATCGGCGACCAGGCGCGGGCGCTGGTGCGCAGCCACCTCGATGCCGGCGACCTGTGCGTGATCGTCACCGCCACCAACAGCTTCGTCACCGGCCCGATTGCCCGCGAATTCGGCATCCATCACCTGATCGGCACGATTCCGGCGGTCGACGTCAAGGACGGCGCTTTCTTCGGCACCTCGACCGGGACACCGTCGTTCCAGAGCGGCAAGATCGTCCGCGTCGAGCAGTGGCTGGAAGCGCACGGCCTGTGGTGGGGCAGCTTCGACAACAGCTATTTCTACAGCGATTCACACAACGATCTGCCGCTGATGAAGCACGTCCGCACCCCGGTCGCCGTCGACCCGGATGACAAACTGTGTCATCACGCCACTGAAATGGGCTGGAAAATCATCACATTGCGGTAAAATTCCCGCTTTTCGCAGCGCAGCATGCGCTTGACCCTCAGGCACCCGTGATCCGCAAACTCATTTCCCGCGTCTTCCGCGGCAACAAGAACAAGGGCAACCGGCATGAGCCGGCCGTGATTCCCGTCTCCAGCCACGGCATCACCCGCGACCGCCTGTCCAGCGGCAGCCGGCGCACCTGCGAAACGCTGCAGGCCGAAGGCTTCAAGGCCTACGTCGTCGGCGGCGCCGTGCGCGATCTGCTGATCGGCGCCGACCCCAAGGATTTCGACGTCGCCACCAATGCCACGCCGGAAGAAGTGCGCCGCTGCTTCCGCCGCTCGCGCATCATCGGCCGCCGCTTCCAGATCGTCCATGTGATGATGGGCCAGGAAGTCATCGAAGTGACCACCTTCCGCGGCACGCTCGACGAGACGACGAAGAAGGACGAACACGGCCGCGTGCTGCACGACAACGTCTTCGGCTCGCAGGCGGAAGACGCCGCCCGCCGCGACTTCACCGCCAACGCACTGTATTACGATCCGACGACCGAAACCGTCATCGACTACCACCACGGCGTCGGCGACCTCAAGGCCAGGACGCTGCGCATGATCGGCGAACCGCGTGCCCGCTACCGCGAGGACCCGGTGCGCATGTTGCGCGCCGTGCGCCTAGCGGCCAAGCTCGGCCTGTCGATCGACCCAGAGGCGAAAAAGCCGATCCGCGAGATGGCCGAACTGCTGGAAAACGTTCCCGCTGCCCGCCTGTTCGACGAGATGCTCAAGCTGCTGACCTCGGGTCACTCGGTCAAGTGCATCACGCAACTGCGCGACGAGGGCCTGCACCACGGCCTGCTGCCGCTGCTCGACGTGATCCTCGAACAGCCGCTCGGCGAGAAGTTCGTCATGCTGGCGCTGGCCAGCACCGACGAACGCGTCCGTCGCGGCAAGGGCACCTCGCCCGGCTTCCTGTTCGCGACCCTGCTCTGGCACGAAGTGCTGGCGCACTGGGACAAGATGAAGGCCAAGGGCGAAGCCAAGATTCCGGCGCTGTTCCAGGCCATGGACACGGTCCTCGACGTGCAGGGCGAAAAACTCGCCATCACCCGCCGCATTGCCGGCGACATCAAGGACATCTGGGCGCTGCAACCGCGTTTCGAACAGCGCGCCGGCAAGCGCCCCTACGCGCTGCTCGAACAACCGCGCTTCCGCGCCGGTTACGACTTCCTGCTGCTGCGCGCGCAGGCCGGCGAAATCGACATGGAACTGGTCGAATGGTGGACGCGCTTCCAGAACGCCGAAGGCGACAAGCGCGCCGAAATGCTGCTGCCGGAAGCCGCCGGCGACAAGAAGAAGCGCCGGCGCCGGAAAAAACCGGCCAACGCCACGCCCCAAGCCAGCGACGCATGAGTCTCGCCTACATCGCCCTGGGCGCCAATCTTGGCGACCCGGCGGCCACCGTCAACGCCGCTTTTGCCGCGCTCGACCAATTGCCGGAAAGCCGTCTGCTGGCCAAATCGGCGCTTTACCGCACGGCGCCGGTCGGCATCGCCGACCAGCCGGAATTCGTCAATGCCGCCGCCCTGATCGACACCACGCTGGCGCCGGAAGCCCTGCTCGACGCGCTGCTCGGCATCGAACAAGCCTTCGGGCGCGTCCGTGCCGAACGCAACGGCCCGCGCACGCTCGACCTCGACCTCCTGCTCTACGACGACCTGACGCTGGCGACGCCGCGCCTGACGCTGCCGCACCCGCGCCTGCACCTGCGTGCCTTCGTCCTGCAGCCGCTGGCCGACCTCGCGCCGGACCTGGCCATCCCCGGTCGCGGCCGTCTGGCCGCCTGGCTGCCGGCGGTTGCCAACCAGGGTATCTGCCGCCTTTGATTTAACCCTTGCCACTTCGGCGCCGCTGTGTATCCTTGGCGCCGTCAACAACGCCACGGGACGCCCATGTCTGCTCAAAGCATCACCCGCCGCCTGACCCAGGCCGACCTCGCCAAGCTCTACGCTGCCGGCGAGAAGGTCGCCATGTTCACCTGCTACGACGCCAGCTTCGCCCGCCTGCTCGACGGCGCCGGCGTCGACTGCCTGCTGATTGGCGATTCGCTCGGCAACGTCATCCAGGGCCACGACACCACGCTGCCGGTCACCGTCGCCGACGTCGCCTACCACACCGCTGCCGTCAAGCGCGGTGCCGAACGTGCCTTCATCATTGCCGACATGCCCTTCGGCAGTTTCCAGGAATCCCCGGAAGCCGCCTTCCGCAACGCCGTCACGCTGATGGCCGCAGGGGCACAGATGGTCAAGCTCGAAGGCGGCGCCGAGATGGCGCCGACCATTCAATTCCTGGTCAGCCGCGGCATCCCGGTCTGCGCCCACGTTGGCCTGACGCCGCAATCGGTGCATGCGCTCGGCGGCTACAAGGTCCAGGGTAAAGGCGACAGCGCCGCCCGCAAGCTGCTCGCCGACGCCATCGCCGTGCAGGATGCCGGCGCCACGATGATCGTGCTCGAAGCGATTCCCGCCACGCTTGCCGCCGAAGTCACCGCTGCGCTGCACATCATCACCATCGGCATCGGTGCCGGCAAGGATTGTTCGGGCCAGGTCATGGTGCTGCACGACGCTTTCGACATCCCGCCGGGCAAGAAGGCCAAATTCGTGCGCAATTTCATGGACGGTGCCAGCAGCCTGCACGACGCTGCCTGCCGCGCCGTCGCCGCCGTCAAGGACGGCAGCTACCCCGGCCCGGAACACACCTACGCTGCCTGAGATCATGCAAATCCATTCCCGCATCGCCGACCTGCGCGGCGCGCTGGCCAATCGTGGCCGCATCGTTTTCGTGCCGACCATGGGCAACCTGCACGCCGGCCACATCAGCCTGATGGAACAGGCACGCCAGCACGGTGACACCGTGGTCGCGTCGATCTTCGTCAATCGCCTGCAATTCGGCCCGAACGAGGATTTCGACAAGTACCCGCGCACCTTCCAGGCCGACTGCGACAAGCTCGTTGCCGCCGGCGTCGACGTCCTGTTCGCGCCGACCGAAGCCGACCTCTACCCCGAGCCGCAGGAATACTTCGTCGAACCGCCGGGCATCCAGAACATCCTCGACGGCGAGTTCCGCCCCGGCCACTTCCGCGGCGTTGCCACCGTCGTCACCAAGCTGTTCAACTGCGTCCAGCCGCAGGCGGCCTTATTCGGCAAGAAGGATTACCAGCAGTTGATGGTCATCCGCAACATGACCCGGCAGCTGCTGCTGCCGATCGACATCGTCGGCGGCGAAACCGTGCGCGCCGAAGACGGCCTGGCCCTATCCTCGCGCAACGGCTACCTGAGCGCCGCCGAACGTGCCGAGGCACCGCGCCTGTACCGGCTGCTCAACGAAATCCGCGACGCCGTCCGCAATGGCAATCGCGATTTCGCGGCACTGGAACAAGCCGCCGTCGCCGAACTGAATGCCCAGGGCTGGAAAACCGACTACATCTCGGTTCGCCGGCAGGCAGACCTGGCCGTCGCGACAACCGACGACGCCGCACTGGTCATTGTCGCCGCCAGCCGTCTCGGAACCACCCGGCTGATCGACAATATCGAGGTTTGACGCGGGCTGGCAGGGCAGAAAAAAGATCGTTGACACGCACCCCATTGCCGTTAAAATGCGCTTCCCCCAACTTTCTGGATGAGTGAAACCATGCAGAGAACCATGTTGAAATCCAAGCTGCATCGCGTGACGGCAACCCATGCCGACCTGCACTACGAAGGCTCCTGCGCGATCGATGAGGATTTGCTGGAAGCCGCCAATATCAAGGAATACGAGCAGATCGACATCTGGAACGTCAACAACGGCGAGCGTTTCACCACCTACGCGATTCGTGCCGAACGCGGTTCAGGCGTGATCTCGGTCAATGGCTCGGCTGCCCGCCGCGCCGCACCGGGTGACATCCTGATCATTGCCACCTTCGCCGCCTATACCGAGGTTGAACTGGCCCGTCACGAGCCGGACCTGATCTACGTCGATTCGCAAAACCGCATCGTCCGTCGCGGCCACAAGATTCCGGTTCAGGCCGCCGCCTGAGCTGACGGCCTGCACCGTTGTCGACGAAGCCCGCCGCTTGGCGGGCTTTTCTTTTTCTGTACAATCCGTTGCACTATTTTTAAAAAAGCCAACGGAGACAAACATGGGCGTGGTATTCGCCAAGACACAGAAAGGGCACGAAGAGCTCACCGCCAAGTCGGGTGGGCTGACCCCGCGTCAGCGACGGGTGCTGATCATGGTCGACGGCAAGCGCACCGTCGATGAATTGCGGGAAATGCTGCAGACCGACGATCTCCAGCACACGCTGGGCCTGCTAGAGGAATCCGGTTTCATCGAAATCGGCGGGCTCAAGGATGCCGCTACCGGCGCCACCCAGCCGGCACCGGCCGAACCGCTGCCGTCGATCACCGCCTTCAGGCCGGCACCGCAACCGCCCAATCCGAAGGAAATGGAACTGGCGCGCAATTTCATCCAGAACACGCTGAAAACCTTCTGCGGTCCGTTCGCCCATCTGCACATCGTCGAAGCCGCCTTCGCCGCACAGACTCACGAGGAACTGCGGCTGCAGTTCGATCCCTGGTTTCATGCCGTCGTGCAGACCCGCGAGGGTCGCCGACGGGCCGAGGAACTCAGGACGATGTTGCTGAAAGTGATCTAGCCCGCCGACTCGTCGGACTTCTTGCCGGCGTCCGACTTTTTCGGCTTGCGGCTACGCGCTGCTTTCCTGGCCGGTTTCTTCTCTTCCGCCACCGCTGTTTCGGGAGGCATCGCCGGCGGCACTTCCGTCGTCTCGACGACCGCCTCGGCCGCCTTGCGCGGGCGTCGACCGCCGCGCTTGGGTTTGTCCGTGGTTTCGACGATCACCGCAGGCTCCGGCAGGGGCGATTCAGGCGAAACAACCTCGGCAACTTGCGAGACGGCGTCAACGGAAACCTGCGTCGGCTCTTCCGGCCGGGTCTCCTTGCGCGTACGCCGACCGCCGCGACGGCGAGCACCGGATTTCTCCTCGACCGCTGCCGGCGCTATTTCGGCTTCGCCGGCAACCGGCACATCCGGAGTTTCCGGCAGCGCTTCGGAACCGGCCTCCGCAGCGACCAGTTCGCTGTCCTGGGCTCGCGCACGCGTCACGTAGGTGCCCGACTTGTCGTCGCGCCCGACCATCAGCAGCCCGCGCCCGGCCGCCTCTTCGAGCAGGTTGCCGAAGGTCCGGAAACCGTAATAGCTCTCGCTGAAACCGGGATTGCGCCGCTTGACCACTTCCTTGAGCACCGAGGCCCAGATGCGCTCGGCCTCGCCGCGATCGGCCATGAGATCGGAAAACGTGGCGCAGACCAGATCGACCGCCTTGGCCTTGCGCTCTTCCATCTTCTCGCGCCGCTTGGCTTCCTCTTCCGGCGAACGCTTCTCACGCTCGCGCCGTTGCCCGCCACGCTGGGCCTCGCGGTCGCGGACCAGATCGTCGTAATAGATGAATTCGTCGCAATTGGTGACCAGCAGGTCCGAGCAGGATTGCTTGACACCGACGCCGATGACCTTCTTGGCGTTCTCGCGCAGCTTGGAGACCAGGGGCGAGAAGTCGGAATCGCCGGAAATGATCACGAAGGTATCGACGTGCGACTTGGTGTAACACAGGTCGAGGGCATCGACGACCATGCGGATATCGGCCGAATTCTTGCCCGACTGGCGCACATGCGGAATTTCGATCAGTTCGAAATTGGCCTCGTGCATCGCCGCCTTGAAGCTCTTGTAACGCTCCCAGTCGCAGTAGGCCTTCTTGACCACGATGCTGCCCTTGGCGAGCAGACGCTCCAGCACGGGGCGGATGTCGAATTTTTCGTATTGCGCGTCGCGTACGCCGAGTGCGATGTTCTCGAAGTCGCAGAAAAGCGCCATGCTGGCGGTGTCGTTGGCGGCCATGAAGTCGATCCGTTTTGGTGAAGCCCGCAGTATACCGCCAGCACGCTCACGCGCTCGGCAAATCCGCCGTTTCCTCGTCGGTGAACAGCCGGGAACGGGTGATGAAACATTGCCCGCTGCCGCATTCGAGCGAAAACGTTCCGCCCTGTCCCGACACGGCGTCGATGATCAGTTGAGTGTGCTGCCAGTACTCGTATTGGGCAGCGCTGATGTAGAACGGCACGCCGCCGATCTCGCCGAGCCGGATGTCCTGGGCCCCCAGGGTCAGTTCGCCGTCGAGGTAGCAATTCGGGCTGCTGTTGTCGCAGCAACCACCGGACTGATAGAAGAACATCGCCGTTCCGTGCGTGTGCTGCAAATGCTCGATCAGGACCAGGGCAGCGAGTGTGGCAGTGACGCGTTCGACCATGTCATCCTCGAAAAAAATACGGGGGCCATCGGCCCCCGTCAAAGCCCGCAAGGGCACGCAGAGTCGGAGGAGAAATCCGCTTAGAAGAAACCCAGCTTCTGTTCGGCGTAGCTGACCAGCAGGTTCTTGGTCTGCTGGTAGTGGTCGAGCATGACCTTGTGCGTCTCGCGACCGATGCCCGACTCCTTGTAGCCACCGAAGGCAGCGTGCGCCGGGTAGGCGTGGTAGCAGTTGGTCCATACGCGACCAGCCTGGATGGCGCGGCCCATGCGGTAGGCGACGTTACCGTTGCGGCTCCAGACGCCGGCGCCAAGGCCGTAGAGCGTGTCGTTGGCGATCGCCAGGGCTTCGGCTTCGTCCTTGAAGGTGGTCACGGCGAGCACCGGCCCGAAGATTTCTTCCTGGAAGATGCGCATCTTGTTGTGGCCCTTGAACAGCGTCGGCTGGATGTAATAACCGCCTTCAATGTCGCCGCCGAGGTGGGCACGTTCGCCACCGATCAGCACCTGGGCGCCCTCTTCCTTGCCCAGCTTGAGGTAGGACTCGATCTTGTCCATCTGGATCTGCGAGGCCTGCGCACCCATCATCGTCTCGGTATCAAGCGGCGACCCCTGCTTGATCGCGGCGACGCGCTTCAGGCAGCGCTCCATGAAGGCATCGTAGATCGACTCCTGGATCAGCGCGCGGCTCGGGCAGGTGCACACTTCGCCCTGGTTGAAGGCGAACAGGACCAGACCTTCGATCGCCTTGTCGAGGAAGCCGTCGTCCTTGTCCATGACGTCAGCGAAGAAGATGTTCGGCGACTTGCCGCCCAGTTCCAGCGTCGCCGGGATCAGGTTGTTGGCGGCAGCCTGGGCGATGACGCGGCCGGTGGCGGTGGAGCCGGTGAAGGCAATCTTGGCGATGCGCTTGGAGGTGGCGAGCGGCATGCCGGCTTCGCGACCCAGACCATTGACGATGTTGAGGACGCCCGGCGGCAGCAGGTCGGCGATCAGGTCGACCAGGATCAGGATCGAGATCGGCGTCGATTCAGCCGGCTTCAAGACCACGCAGTTGCCGGCGCCGAGCGCCGGAGCGAGCTTCCAGGCGGCCATCAGGATGGGGAAGTTCCAGGGGATGATCTGGCCGACGACGCCGAGCGGCTCATGGATGTGGTAGGCCATGGTGTTCTCGTCGATTTCCGAGATGCCGCCTTCCTGCGAGCGCAGGCAGCCGGCGAAGTAGCGGAAGTGATCGACGGCCAGCGGAATGTCGGCGTTCAGCGTTTCGCGGATCGGCTTGCCGTTGTCGACGGTCTCGGCGTAGGCCAGCAGTTCGAGGTTCTGTTCGAGGCGGTCGGCGATCTTGAGCAGGATGTTCGAGCGGGTCGCGGCATCGGTCTTGCCCCACTTCGGGAAGGCGGCATGGGCGGCGTCGAGCGCCAGCTCAATGTCTTCGGCAGTGGAGCGGGCGGCTTGGGTGTACACCTTGCCGTTGACCGGGGTCACCACATCGAAGTACTGGCCCTTGACCGGGGCGGTCCACTGGCCGTTGATGAAGTTGTCGTACTTGGCCTTGTAGGCGATTTTTGCGCCAGCGGCGCCGGGGGCTGCGTAGATCATCTTGTCTCCTGTCTTTTACGAATGAGTGAATCAGTTGCCTGATGGCCAGCAACCCATATCAAGGGCCGTGCCAGACCAACACATCCTTGATTCAAAAAGAATTTCCGGAAACCGACCGCCAGTCAGGCGACGGCTGGAACGTCGCACAAGGAAACAACTGTCACATTCTGGAACAGTGTCCGGCAATTCGTTCGCCAGGGCTTGCATGCCCGGCCCGGCCCCCTATACTCCCGATAAAGTCCGGCGACGAACGGGCGAGGAGACAAACACGATGCGCACTCATTCCCCCGTGCCGGCCCCGCAGTTGCGGCAAGCCCGCCTGAAGCTGCTCGAAGGCAGCGACTTCACCGATGCCGCCGTCGACGAGCGCCTGGCCCGTTCATGGCGGCGCAGCCTGGCTGCCGGCCTGACGCCGACCGGCCGTCTGGCCATCCCGGACAATCTCAGCGGCAAGGAACTGGGCCGGGCGCTGGGACGCAATCACGAACTGCTCAGCCATTCGCGGCCGATCATGGAATACCTGTTCGAACAGGTGCGCCACAGCCACAGCATGGTCATCCTCGCCGACAACCGGGGCGTGCTCATGCACACCCTCGGCGACGCCGACTTTCTCGGCAAGGCCGAGCGCGTCGCCCTGATGTCGGGCGCCTGCTGGGACGAACGCCAGCGCGGCACCAACGCCATCGGCACCGCGCTGGCCGAAGCGGCCGGGGTCGAAATCCACGGCGACGAGCATTTCCTGGAGCGCAACACCTTCCTCACCTGCGCCGCCGCGCCCATCGTCTCGGCGACCGGCGAACTGCTCGGCATCCTCGACATTTCCGGCGACCGGCGCAGCCGTCATCCGCACACCCTTGGGCTGGTCAACACCGCGGCACGGATGATCGAGAACCGCCTGGTCGTCGATGCCTGCCAGCGCCACCTGCGCCTGCATCTGCACCCGGACCCGGCCGGCATCGGCACGGTCGCCGAGGGCATCGTCGCCCTCTCCGAGGACGGCTGGATCGTCGGCGCCAATCGCAATGCGCTGCAGATGCTCGGCCTGGCCAGCGCCGACATCGGCGCCACACCGCTGTTCCGCGCCCTCGACACGCGCCTGGCCGACCTGCTCGAACAGGCCCGCCGCCGCCCCGGGCAAGGCCTGGCGCTGCGCCGCCACGACGGAATGACGCTGTACGCACGGCCCGATGGACACGAGCCGCGCATCCTGTCGGTTCCGGCCACGCCGGCACCGAAGAAAGACGACGCACTGAGTGCGCTGGATACCGGCGACGGCCGCTGGCGCACCGCCGCCGACAAGGCCCGGCGCATCGTCGGCAAGGACATCCCCCTGCTGATCGGCGGCGAATCCGGGGTCGGCAAGGAGATGTTCGCCCGCGCCGCGCATGAATCCTCGCCGCAGCGCGACGGCCCTTTCGTCGCCATCAATTGCGCAGCACTGCCGGAAAACCTGATCGAGGCCGAACTGTTCGGCTATGTCTCCGGTGCCTTCACCGGCGCCCGCAAGGAAGGCTACATCGGCCGCCTGCGCGAAGCCGACGGCGGTACCCTGTTCCTCGACGAAATCGGCGACATGCCACTGACCATGCAGACCCGCCTGTTGCGCGTGCTGCAGGAGCGCCAGGTCACGCCACTCGGTGGCGGCACCCCGGTCAAAGTCAATTTCGCGCTGATCTGCGCCACCCATTGCGACCTACCGGCCGCCTGCGCCAGCGGCCGCTTCCGCAGCGACCTCTACTACCGGATCAACGGCCTCAGCCTGAATTTGCCCGCCCTGCGCGAGCGCAGTGATTTCGCGGCGCTGTGCGACAAGCTGCTGGCCGAGCTTTTCCCCGATCTGCCGGTGGACATTGCCCCGGGACTGCGCCAGCGTCTGGCGGCCTACCACTGGCCGGGCAACCTGCGCCAGCTGGCCAGCGTGCTGCGCACCGCCTGCGCCATGCTCGACCCGGGCGATACCCGCATCGACTGGCAACATCTGCCGGACGATATCCTGGCCGCGCTCCAGGCCGGCACGGAGCGGCCGTCGCCGGCAAGCACCGTGCTGCCGGCGCAGGATCTTGCCACGCTGTCGCTGGCCGCCATCCAGCAGGCCATCGTCGACCACCAGGGCAACCTCAGCGCCGCCGCCCGGCAACTCGGGATCAGCCGGCAGACGCTGTACCGCAAGCTGAAAACCGGCGCCGGGCAGTAAGCATTAGGAGGTATTGTGCGCAGTCGATGGCGGTGACATGATCGGACGCTCCGTCCCGACGAGCCTGCCATGACTGCTTCCCTCCCCGACATCGCCAACCTGATCGGCCGCCTGCCGCTGTTTTCCAGCATGTCCGTCGAAGAGGTCGGCCGCATCGCCGCCGGCGCCCGCGAAGTCAGGGCGGCCAAGGGCGACATCCTGTTCCACAAGGGCGACCCCAACCACGGTTTCCACCTGCTGCTCAGCGGCCAGATCAAGCTCGCTTTCACCTCAGCCCAGGGCAACGAGAAAGTCGTCGAAATCATCCAGCCGGGCCAGACTTTCGGCGAGGCGATCATGTTCATGGACACGCCCTACATCGTCTACGCCCAGGCACTCGCCGACGCGCAGATGATCCACATTGCCAAGGCAACCGTTTTCGCCGAACTCGACCGCGACCCCAAACTGGCGCGCAAGATGCTCGCCAGCATGGCCGTCCGCCTGCACCAGCTGATGGCCGACCTGGAAGCCAACTCCCTGCATTCCGGCAAGGAACGCATCATCACCTACCTGCTGCGCGAACTCCCGGCCGGCACCGCGCCGGGCCAGACTGCCACGGTCAGCCTGAGCACCACCAAGGGCATCGTCGCCTCGCGCCTCAACCTGACCCAGGAGCATTTCTCGCGGATCCTGCATGAACTGGTCGAGGAAGGCCTGATCGTCGTCCGCGGCCGGCAGATTGAAATCCCGGACCTCGCCCGACTGAGCGATTACCGTCCCTGAACGGGGCAAAAAAAAGGGCGAACCTAAGTTCGCCCTTTTCATTCCTTCACCGTCAGGAATCAATCGGTAACCAGTTTGCCGCGGCTGATCAGCTCATTGATGATCTGATTGTCGGAGGCATTGTTGGCCAGCCCCAGATCCGTCCGGATATTGATACCTTCCAGAACGATGCGCTGATCTTCCGAGCCCGACGAATAATTGCCACTCGAGAAGGCACCCGTCGAGGAAATACGAATGATCGTATTCCCTGCCTGGCTCGTGGTATCGAAATCGAGGTAGTTCTGCAGGTTACCCGAGTTCTCGCCGACCAGCAGGTCGCGCAGGTCGAGTCGGTCACCGCCGCTGGCAAAGGCACGGACATCGAAATCGGTGATCGTATCGACCGCCCGACCGCTACCGCCCGTACCGCGATCACCCAAGCCCCAGGCAAAGGTATCCGCACCCAGACCACCGGTGAGGTTGTCGTTGCCGGCACCACCCCAGAGGACGTCGTTACCGGCGCCACCATCCAGGATGTCGTTGCCCGCACCACCGGAAAGGATGTCGTTACCCGCGCCGCCATAAAGCCGGTCGACCCCGGCGCCACCGGACAACTTGTCGTTACCGTCGAGTCCGTAAATGGTGTCATCGCCGGCCATGCCGTTGATGATGTCGTTCCCGCTGGTACCGTTAATGGTATTGCCAGCAGTCGTTCCGTCGATTTCGCCGCCCGGATTGCGCGAGACATTCATCGTCAATTGACCGGTAGCCTGATCACCATCGCCATCAACCAGCGTAAATCCGACGATCTCCTGTGCCGTACCCGTCATCGTGGCCGACGGACGGTAGGAATAATCCCCCGTATCCATGTCGATGACGAAAGTCCCGCCCTGTTCGGTGGTCACCGTAAGGGTGTGCGTCGCGGCATCCCAGACGTAGGTATTCGTCGCACCTGCGTCGTTGGTCACACCGATCGTATTGGTGGAACGATTCCAGACATAGGTACTACGATCACCCAGCGCACCGATGGAAATGGTGCTGATGTAACCACCGTCTGCACCAACCGCTCCCGGCGTTGCGCCGGTTAGCAGGTTACCGGAACTGCTCGTAATCGCGGTGGACTGGAGGACCGAGGACAGGTTGTTTTCATTGAGCACCTGGATGGCGTTAGTGTTGGTGCTGGTCGATCCGTTGTAGGCAATCGGATCGATACGCGTCATCGCGGTAGAACTGATACCCGACCCAACACCGATGGCAATCGAATTGATGCCATTGGCGGCAAGGAAGTTGGTCCAGATGAGTTCCTCGGCAGGCTGGATACCGGCATCCGCGCCTCCGCTCGAAGCACCGCTATTGACCAGGGCAGAGGTATTGCCGTCGTTGTAATTCGGCTCACCGTCGGTCAGGAAGTAAACCACGTTCTGCAGGGTTCCACCCGCCGGCACGCTGGTCAGCTTGCCCTCGTTGCTCCAGGCGGCCATCGCCTGGGCAAGCGCAGCATCGTAGTTGGTCCAACCATTGGCCGTCACCGAGTTGATCAGGTCGATGGCATCCTTGGCACTGACCCAGACCGGGCTGAAACTGCTGGCCGTGGTCGAGAACGTCACCAGTTGCACGGCAACCTCACCGTAACCGTCGTAGGTATTGATCAGATTGACCAAGGCTGCTTTGGCCAGGTTCAGACGGGTGCCATCCATACTGCCCGAGTTATCCAGAACAATCATGACATTGGTGTTTTGGGTGACAGCAACATCCTGAACCAGGGTCCCGGCAACCGGGGAATCGTCCTCGACCCGAACCGTCAGCGTAGAAGTCTTGCTGTCCGAACCATTGCTAACGGTCACCCCGATATCAATATTCAGCACATCCTCAACGTTGGCTACCGGATGGTCCAAGGCTCCCTTGAGCTCCACTTGGTAGCTACCGTTGCTCTGCATCGTCAGGGTCAGAACCGCCTGTCCGCCTGCCGTGCCGGTGAGAACCGTCGCACCTCCGACCGTCGAGGTGCTCCAGGTCACCGGCTGTCCACCAGAGGTCAGGTTGGTCGGCGCATCGAAGGAAATACTCAGAGAACCGGCACCATTGATATCCATCGAACCGGTGCTGATCGCCGAGTCGGTGGTATCTGGCGTTCCGCCGGTATCCTTGTTGCCGGTTGCCAGACCTTCTTCGGAAACCGATGCGGTGCTCGTTGTGATCGTCACATCGTTGTCCAGGATGGTTGCCGTTCCCGAGTCAACATAGGTGGCGCCAGCGCTAGCAAGCACGGCATTCAGCGTGAAGGTTTCGTTCGGTTCGAAAACCGTGTCATTGACCGTCGTCGTCCGTACCAGCACGTCGCTCGCACCCGCCGGCAGCGTGATCGCGCCGGTGTAGTTCTGGTACGTCGTACCGCCGTTCAGGCTGTACTGGAACGTCCCCGATGCGTAGTCATCCGGGCTGATCGCCGTGCCATCGGCCAGCGTCAGCGTCAGCGTGCTGCCAGCGGCCGCACCCGTCACCTTCACCCCGAACACCGCGTCGTTGCCTTCCGGCACCGTGATGTCGCCCGTGCCCGTACCCGGCTGGCCCACCAGAATCGTCGGCACATCGTTGTCGATGATCGTCGCCGTCGCGTTGTCGCTGTAGTTCGTGCCGTTGCTCGACAGCGTCGCGCCCAGCGTGAAGGTTTCGTTCGCTTCGTCAATCAGGTCATCGACCGTCGTCGTCCGTACCAGCACGTCGCTCGCACCCGCCGGCAGCGTGATCGCGCCGGTGTAGTTCTGGTACGTCGTACCGCCGTTCAGGCTGTACTGGAACGTCCCCGATGCGTAGTCATCCGGGCTGATCGCCGTGCCATCGGCCAGCGTCAGCGTCAGCGTGCTGCCAGCGGCCGCACCCGTCACCTTCACCCCGAACACCGCGTCGTTGCCTTCCGGCACCGTGATGTCAGCCGTACCGGTATCCGGATCACCAACCAGGATCGTCGGTACGTCGTTGTCAAGAATCGTGCCGGTGCCCGTGACGCCGCCAACGGTCAAAGTAAACTGTTCCGTAGGCTCCTGAATAAGATCATCCAACGTCGGCACGGAAACGGTGAAATCGACCAAACCCGCCGGGACAATAATCGTGCCGGCCACCGGATCATAGGTCACACCACTGGAGAAGGTCATCGAGGCGACAAAGTCTTCGCCCAAAATGGCCGTACCGCTCGCGAGGGACAGCGAAAAAGCCGTCGGCTCGGTGGTGGCTCGCGACAAGGTGACCGTAAATACCGCCACCTGACCTTCGGTCACGGTAACGCTGTTCGTTGCCGGATCAAGCGGATCGTCAACGGAAATGACGGTAATCGGCTCTGCCGGCACCTCTTCTTCCGGCAACAACGCACCCTGGAATGTATCTTCCGGCGCATTGCGCTCGGTAGCGAAGCCATACTGTTGCCCATCAACGTTTTCGACAACGCGCAGGAACTCGACGAAGGAATGGCCTTCATTGCCAGAAGCGGCTTCACCGGCTGCCGGCGCTTCCGCATCAAGCAGGGCATCAAGATCGCCGCCGTCGGCGATGACGCTGGCCAGTTGATCAAGACCCGGTTCCGAACGGGCGACTGCACTGTCAGAAGCGTCCGGCTTGTCCTGGGCTGCCACCTCGGCATCAAGCGTGACGGCCTGGCGCTCGGCGATCACCATGCTGCGGCCGTCGGCCAGGGCCAGAACGACCTGGGCGCCATTACCGGAGACGACGACTTCGCCTTCACGGATGACATCACCGGCTTTCAGCCGACGCAGATTACCCGCGCTGTCGCGGGCGTAGGCTTCACCGGTAACGGAAGAGACTTTTGCAATAACAGCAGCTTGGGCCATGACGATACTCCAAAATGGGTAGGCGATACATCATAGTAGGTGCCGTCAAGCAGATAAACTATTGGACTAAAGTACAGTTTTTCGAAGCAAAATAAAAAAGCCTCGAATCACAACTTCAAGCCATTGATTTTCAATGACAATTGAAGACGATCCCGGGTACCTGTCTTGTCAAAAATTGCCGTCAGGTGCGCCTTGACGGTTCGCTCGGCAATTGACAGCTGGTTGGCGATTTCCTTGTTGCTCGCACCACCGGCAACCAGCTTGGCTACCTGCATTTCCCGTTCCGAAAGCGTACCGGGCAAGACATCGATGACCGAGGCAGGATTCCGGTTGGTCAGGATACGTGCCGTACGCCCGATCAATTGCTGCAACAGGTTCTGGCCAACCCACAAGCCTCCGTTGCCGACCACAGTGGCCACCTGTTGCAGCACCTCGGGAGCCGCATGCGTATTGCAGCAACCGGCCGCACCGGCCGACAGCGCCTCAAGGATCAGGGCATCGCCAGGCTCATCCGCCAGGATGACCGTCTTTCCTTTCCGGGCCAGCAGCGCGGGGAGGACCACAGCAATCGATTCGCCGGCACGCAGGCGGCACCAGCGGATCGAGACATCACCGCCGGCACCGTTCTGCGCCGCGGTTCGCAGCACAACCCGGGCGGCGGGCATGGCAGCCCGCCAGTTGGGCAGGAAGGCGTGCTCGGTATCAACGATCTCGTATTCCATCAACGCTCCGTCATCGCTACGCTCTTGGCCCGCAGGACGGGCTTGAGCAGATAGGTCAGCACGCTCTTCTTGCCGGTCATGATGTCGACCTCGGCCACCATGCCGGGAATGATCGGCAGATTGCTGTCGCCAAAACCCGGCTTGTTGGTACGTACCCGGACCAGATAGAAGGCATTGCCCTTTTCGTCGGTCACCGTATCGGCGCTGATGTGCTCCAGCGTCCCTTCCAGGCCACCGTAAATGGAAAAATCGTAGGCCGAGAATTTGACCATGGCCGGCTGCCCCGGACGCAGGAAGGCGATATCGCGCGGCAGGACCCTGGCTTCCAGCAGCAAGGCGTCTTCCAGCGGGACGATCTCGATCATGTCCTTGCCCGGCTGGATCACACCACCGACGGTGTTGACCAGCAGCCGCTTGACAACCCCCTTGACCGGCGAGCGGATCGACGACTGCTTGACCCGGTCGGACAGGGCAACGCTGCCCTCGGCCAGACCGCTGAGCTTGGTCGTCGATTCGGACAACTCCCGCCCGGCTTCGTTGCGGAAACTCAACTCGACTTCCTCGATCTTGCGCTTGGCCTCGTTGATGGCTGCCTGCACGCGGGTGATCTGGGCGGTGGCCATGTCGCGCTCGCCGCGATAGCGTGAAACGTCGCGCTCAAGACGCAGCAGTTCGACTTCCGAGACGGCGCCGGAATTGATCAGCGGACGCGTCTGTGTCAATTCCTGCGAGGTCAGGTCGTAACCTTGTGCCGCCTGCGCCCGTCTGGCGCTGGCCTCGTTCAACTCCTGCTGGCGCTGGGCGAGCTGTTGACGGGCAATCGACAACGCCGCCTCAAGCTCGTTACGTTTTGCGGCAAACAACTGCTCTTCCTGGATGGCAATTTCCGGGGCCTCGGCAACAACCTCTGCCGGTGGAACGAATTCACCGCCTTCGGCAATCGCCCGCAGTCGCGCCGTCCGTGCCAGCAGGCCGAGATACTGCGCCCGGTTTTCCTTGACCGAGGAAACGAAACGGGTTTCGTCGATCTTGATCAGCAGCTGATCGATCTCGACGACATCGCCCTCGCGCACCAGAATTTCGGAAACCAGGCCACCGTCGATCGACTGCAGTACCTGCAGTTGCTTGGACGGAATCACCCGGCCTTCTCCGCGCGTCACCTCATCGAGTTGGGCAAACGCCGCCCAGACGACAAAGAGTACAAAAACCAGGCCGATCGAACGCAACAGGAAGCGCGCCCGCAGCGGTTCCTGGCGCAGCATGGCCAGATCGGCGTCGGAGGCAAAATCGACGACTTCGACATCTTCGCGATTCGGCAGGCGGCCGAGCACCCGCTCGACCCGTGGCTTGTTGCTTGCCGCCAGCTTCTCCAGCCAGCCGTGCACAGTGGTAAAAGCTGTTTTCAGGCGGCTCACGATGCCCTCCCGATACGCCCGCTCTGCAGGGCCTGGATCACCTGATCGCGCGGTCCGTCGGCGACCACCTTGCCCTCGTCGACGACGATCACCCGCGTCGCCAGATCGAGCAGGCTGTTGCGATGCGTGACGATGATCACCGTCTTGTGCGCGGCGATGCTCTGCAAACGCTGCTTGAACTGCTGTTCGGACGAAAAGTCCATGGCGCTGGTCGGCTCGTCGAGCAGCAGGATCGGAGGATCCATCAGGAAGGCCCGGGCAATCGCCACACCCTGGCGCTGACCGCCGGACAGGGAATCGCCCCGTTCGCCGATCATCATGTCAAAGCCGTCCGGATGACGATTGACGAAATCGGTCAACCCGCCGGCTTCGGCCGCCGCGAGGATCGAAGCGTCGTCGGCGTAAGGGGCGCCGATCGAGATGTTGTCGCGCAAGGTACCGTAGAACAGGGTCACATCCTGCGCCACATAACCGATATTGCGGCGCAGGTCGGCCGGATCAAGCTGACGCACATCGACACCGTCGACACTGACGGCGCCACCGGTCGTCTGGTACAGCCCCATGATCAGTTTCTGCAACGTCGTCTTGCCGGAACCGATACGACCGATGATCACCACCTTCTCACCGGCCTTGATGCTGCAATTGATGCCGCGCAGCGCGGAAACCTGGGTATTGGGATAGCTGAACTCGACGTCGCGGAACTCGATGTCGCCGCGCAACTCGGGTCGATGGACGAAGTTGCCGTCGGCCGGCCGTTCGACCGGATTGGCCATGACCTGCTCCAGCGAAGTCAGCGCCACCTTGGCGTTGTGATACTGCATCAACAGACCGACCATCTGGCCCAGCGGCGCCACCGCGCGCGACGACAGCATGGTGCAGGCGATCAGTCCGCCCATGCTGAGCTTGCCGTCGCCGATCAGGTAGACACCGACGATGATCACCAGCACATTGACCACCTGCTGCATTTCCATCGCACCATTGGTTGCCGCCGCCGACAGGAAGCGCATCTGATTGTTGATGCGGGCGACGAAGGCCACCGATTTTTCCCACTTCGCCTGCATGATGCTCTCGGCGCCCTGGGTCTTGATCGTTTCGAGCGCGGTCAGGCTTTCGATCAGCGTGGCATTGCGCAAGGCGCCGGCACGGTAGGTCGTTTCCGACAATTCGTGCATCTTGTGCTGCAGGACGTAGGCGTACACCAGCACGACCAGCATCGCCCCAAGCACCGGGAAAACCAGCGGCCAGGCAATCATGCCGATGACCAGCAGGAAGAGCATGGCAAATGGCAGGTCGATCAGCGTCGTCACCGTCGCCGAGGTGATGAAGTCGCGTACCGACTCGAAAGAGCGCAGGTTGGAGGCAAAGGAACCGACTGCCGCCGGCCGCGCCTCCATGCGTACACCGAGCACCCGCTCCATGATCCGCGCCGACAGCTGCATGTCGATGCGCGCACTGGCCAGATCGATGAAATAACCGCGTAAAGTCCGCAACACCATGTCCACCGCGATCACGATGCCGACACCAAGCGCCAGCATCCACAGCGTTTCCAGCGCCCGGTTCGGCACCACGCGGTCATAGACGTTCATGGTAAACAAGGGCAGCGACAGGGCCATCACGTTGATCAGCAGCGCCGCCGCCAGCACATCGCGGTACACCGGCCACTGATCGGCCAGCGCCCCCCAGAACCAGTGACGCAGCTTGACCTCGCCAACCTGCGGCGTGCGCTTGTCGAAACGGAAATGCGGGCGGGCAAAAATGGCGATGCCAAGGTAACGCGTGGCCAGTTCGGCACGGGACATCACCACCGAACCCTGGCCGGTATCCGGGAACAACAGGCGGGCGTTCTCGCGGCTGTCGTCCCAGCCGAGCAGGACACAGGCTTCGTCGCCCTTGAGCATCAACACTGCCGGTAGCAGCACATCATCGATACTGTCCAGCGAACGCTTGACCAGTTTGGCCGACAGGCCGGCACGCCCGGCCGCGCGCCAGAACAAGGACGGCGTCAACAAGCCGTTTTCCAGCGGCAAACCGGCGACCAGCGCCGCGCGCGTGCTGGGTCTGCCGTGGATACGTGTCAATTCGACCAGGCAGTCGAGCAGGGGATCGTGGTGCATCAGATCCTCCCGCAGACCGCTGACGGCCGCCTCACCTGAAATACTCATTTACTCCGCCTACTTTCTGATTTTTTCAGCGATTCTAACCTTCGTCTCCGTCACAATTGCAAAACATTGCAAAGGATTGCTAAAACCATAGCATTTACATATCAAATCACGGCGCAAAATCCGGCAACACCCGCGGCACACGATGATTGGCCAGGCGCACGTAATCGGGCAGCCCCCGCCGGAAAGATGGCGGATCTTCGCCTTCGATCAATGGCTGCAGATAGATCCGGCAGGCCTCGGTGATATGAAAACCATCGGCCGAGATGAAATCGGCCGGCATCCGGTGCTCCTTGTTGGCCACGGCACTCAGCGGCACTTCGCCGATTTCCCAGCGATAGGGACGATCCGAAAGACGCTGCAAGGTCAGCATGACGTTGTTACTGCCGCGCACCGCCCGCTCGACCGCCGCAACACCGAGCGCATGCGCCTGCGCGACGTCGGTCCCGGAGGCCAGGTGTCGAGCCGCCCGCTGCAGGTAATCGGCCAGCGCCAGGTGATATTTGTAGCCGAAACGGGCGTGAATCAGTTCGCCGATGAAGCGTCCGACACCGCCGGCCCGGGTATGGCTGGGCAAATCGTCGAATCCATGTCCGCCAATTTCACAACCGCCGTCGTCGCAAAGCCCTTCGGCAACGGCGATGGCGCAGTAGCCATGGCGCCGGACACATTCATCGACCCGCGCCAGGAAACGCTCGGCATCGAACCTGACCTCGGGAAACAGCAGGATATGCGGGGGATCGCCTTCCTTCTCGCTGGCCAGACCGGCAGCGGCGGCGATCCAGCCGGCGTGGCGACCCATCGCCTCGAGGATGAAGACGCGGGTCGAGGTACGTGCCATCGACGCCACGTCGAAACCGGCCTCGCGCATCGAGGTGGCGACGTATTTGGCCACCGAGCCGAAACCCGGACAGGTGTCGGTCAGCGCCAGGTCGTTATCCACGGTCTTGGGAATGCCGATCACCGTCAGCGGATGACCGAGTTCGGCCAGCGTCTGCGACAGGTGCCAGGCGGCGCCCATCGAGCCGTCGCCGCCGTTGAAGAAGAAATAGCCGATCTCGTGCGCGCGGAAAACCTCGATCAGGCGCTCGAAATGCGCGCGATGGGTGGCCAGCGGGCCGATGTGATAGCGACTGGAGCCAAAGGCACCGCCCGGACTGTAGCGCAGACGGGCGATGTCCTCGTCGGATTCGCGGCTGGTATCGATCAGGTCTTCGGTCAACGCACCGAGAATGCCGTCGTGGCCCGCATAGACCTTGCCGATCCGTTGCGGATGCAGCAAATGCAAACGGCGTGCTTCCTGGATCAGGCCGCACGCCGTTGCGTTGATCACGGCGGTGACGCCTCCCGACTGCGCGTAGAAGGCATTCTTCGCCGTCATCGGCTTACTTCAGGGCGTTGAAGACCGCCTTGGTGATGTCGTCGACGGAACCGACACCGGCAATCTTGCGCACCTTCGGTGCCGCGGCGTCGCCTTCGGCCGCCCACTTGCTGTAAAAATCGACCAGCGGCTTGGTCTGCGAATGATAGACATCGAGACGCTTCTTGACCGTTTCTTCCTTGTCGTCGTCGCGCTGGACCAGGTCCTCGCCGGTGACATCGTCCTTGCCTTCAACCTTGGGCGGATTGAACTTGACGTGGTAGGTCCGGCCCGACGGCAGGTGGGCGCGGCGACCGGCCATGCGCTCGATGATGTCGCTGTCCGGCACGTCGATTTCGAGCACGAACTCGATCGGCACGCCGGCATCCTTCATCGCCTGCGCCTGCGGAATGGTGCGCGGAAAACCGTCGAACAGGTAACCGTTCTTGCAGTCGTCCTGGGTCAGGCGATCCTTGACCATGCCGATGATCACGGCATCCGGCACCAGGCCGCCCGCGTCCATGTGCTTCTTGGCTTCCAGACCGAGCGGAGTGCCGGCCTTGACCTGGGCGCGCAGCATGTCGCCGGTGGAAATCTGCGGGATGCCGAATTCCTTCGAGATGAAGGTGGCTTG
>OGCL01001262.1_pt1 | contig 22323 bp, 19 predicted proteins | sample 1570041 | NCBI WGS metagenome assembly OGCL01 (sample SAMN06266162, study PRJEB24511) | hot springs metagenome | isolation source: Hot spring water | place: South Africa: Limpopo | collected 2015-06-22 | reverse complement strand
CGGCTGGATCTCACGGATCATGCCGGCATACGGCGCAGTCTGGGCGACTTCCGCGGCAAACTGGTGGTGCTGTTCTTCGGCTATACGCATTGCCCGGACGTGTGCCCCACCACGCTGTCCGACATGGCCCAGGCATTGCGTATCCTCTCGCCCGAGGAGGCGGCGCGCGTGCAGGTCCTGTTCGTCACCGTGGACCCCGAGCGCGACACGCCGGACACGCTCAAGGCCTATGTGCCTTATTTCCACCCCGGCTTCCTGGGCCTGTACGGGACGCCCGAGGAGGTCGCCCGCGCCGCGCGCGAGTTCAGGATCACCTACCGCAAACACACCGAGCCGGGCGCAACCGATTACCTGGTGGACCATACCGCGGGCAGTTACGTCCTGGATGCCGAGGGGCGTCTGCGCCTTTTCCTCCCCTTCGCGCATCGCCCGGAGGACATCGCCCATGACCTGAAGACCCTGATGCGGGCAGGGCCGGCCTGATGACTCTGTTGCGGGTGGGGTCGCGTTCCGGCTATACTTCGACGCCTTTTCGGACCGTCATGTCCGAGGACCGGTATGCGCTTTCACCTGGCCGAGCGTGGGTGATCGGCGAGCGATCGTTTTGCAAGCAGGAGGCGTCATGGCTGCAGGCCAAACCCAAGTTGCGCAGCAGTACAACTACGACATCATCAAGAAATTCGCCGTCATGTCCCTGGTCTGGGCGGTGGTGGGCATGGCGGCCGGCGTCTTCATCGCCGCCCAGCTGGCGTGGCCCGCCCTCAACTTCGACATCCCCTACATCACCTTCGGCCGCTTCCGCCCCGTGCATACCGGCGCGGTGATCTTCGGCTTCGGCGGCTCGGCCCTGTTCGCCACCTCCTACTACGTCGTCCAGCGCACCTGCCAGACCCGGCTGTTCGCACCGGGCCTGGCCACCTTCACCTTCTGGGGGTGGCAGGCGGTGATCGTGCTGGCCGCCCTGTCCTACGTCATGGGCTACTCCCAGGGCCGTGAGTACGCCGAGATGGAGTGGCCGATCGACCTGCTGATCCTCCTCGTCTGGGTGGCCTACATGGCGGTGTTCATCGGCACCCTGATGAACCGCAAGCAGCCGCACATCTATGTGGCCAACTGGTTCTACCTGTCCTTCATCCTGGCCACGGCGCTCCTGCACGTGTTCAACAACCTGGCCGTGCCGGTGGGCCTGTTCACCCTCAAGTCCTACAGCCTGTTCTCCGGCGCCCAGGATGCCATGACGCAATGGTGGTACGGCCACAACGCCGTGGGTTTCTTCCTCACCGCCGCCTTCCTGGGCATGATGTACTACTTCGTGCCCAAACAGGCCGGACGCCCGATCTACTCCTACCGGCTGTCCATCGTCCACTTCTGGGCCCTGTCCTTCATGTACATGTGGGTGGGCACGCATCACCTGCACTGGACGGCGATCCCCGACTGGAGTTCGACCCTGGGCGCCACCTTCTCCATCATGCTGCTCTTGCCGTCCTGGGGTGGCATGATCAACGGCATCATGACCCTGTCCGGGGCCTGGGACAAACTGCGCACCGATCCCATCATGCGCTTCATGATCGTGGCCCTGTCCTTCTACGGCATGTCCACCTTCGAGGGTCCGCTCATGAGCCTGAAGGACGTCAATGCCCTGTCGCACTACACCGACTGGACCGTGGGCCACGTCCACTCGGGGGCGCTCGGCTGGGTGGCGATGATCTCCTTCGGCGCGATGTATCACATGATCCCGCGCCTGTGGAACACCCGGCTCTACAGCGAGCGTTTGGTCAACGCCCACTTCTGGGTGGCCACCATCGGCGTGCTGCTCTACATCACCGCCATGTGGATCTCCGGCATCTCCCAGGGCCTCATGTGGCGCGCCTTCGACGAGTACGGCAACCTGCAGTACTCCTTCGTCGAGTCGGTGGCGGCGATGCATCCCTTCTATGCCATGCGCACCATAGGCGGCGCTTTCTTCCTCACCGGCATGCTGATCATGGCCTACAACTGCTACATGACCATCCGCCAGGGCGTGCGCGAGGCCCGCGTCGCCGAGGCCCGCGTCAGCGCGGCTGCGGCCTGATCAGGGGAGTCCCAGATGTTCAAGTTCAAGCACGAAGCCCTGGAGACCAACACCGGCCTGCTGCTGGTGGCCACCATGATGGCCATCAGCGTCGGCGGCCTGGTCGAGATCGCGCCCCTGTTCCTGATCGAGGACACCATGGAGAAGGTGGAGGGGGTGCGCCCCTACACCCCGCTGGAGCAGATGGGGCGCGACATCTACATCCGCGAGGGCTGCTACACCTGCCACTCGCAGATGGTGCGGCCCTTCCGCGACGAGCAGCTCAGATACGGCCACTATTCCCTGGCGGCCGAATCCAAGTACGACCACCCCTTCCAGTGGGGTTCCAAGCGCACCGGTCCCGACCTGGCCCGGCTGGGCGGCAAGTATTCCAACGAGTGGCACGTCCAGCACCTGATCGCGCCGCGCTCCGTGGTGCCGGAGTCGGTGATGCCCAACTATCCCTGGCTGCTGGAGACGCCCCTGAACTACGCCGACATCGGTGATCGCATGCGCGCGCTGCGGGCGGTGGGGGTGCCTTACTCCATCAACCAGGAGGAGTACGCGCGCAACGTGAAGGACTTCGGCGTCGAGATGGCGGCCAAGTTCCACATCCCCAATGCGCGCGAGAGCCTGGTCGCACAGGTGAGGTCCGGCAACTATGACGGCGACCCCACCAACGTGAGCGAGATGGACGCCCTGGTCGCCTATCTGCAGGTGCTGGGCACCATGGTGGACTTCAGCAAGATCAAGCCCGAGGAACTGGTCAAGTTCCGCTAGCCGCATGCTCGAATGGTTTTCCCACGCCGAAAACACCAAGCCCCTGGGTCTGGTGATCTTCTTCGTGACCTTCTGTCTGATCGTGCTCTGGGTCTATGGCAGCAGGAAGCGCGGCGCACGGCTGGAGGAGCACAAGCACATCCCCTTCCTCGATGAGGCGGAAGAAGTCAAGGACGACAAGCATGGCTGACGAGAAAACGAATCCCGAAGGCCCCCAGACCACCGGCCACGTCTGGGACGGTGACCTGCAGGAATACAACAACCCGCTGCCGCAGTGGTGGATCTACGGCTTCTATGTGACCATCGTGTTCGCGCTGGTCTACTGGGTGGTCTACCCCTCCTGGCCGCTGGGCGACGGCTTCCTCAGGGGGATCAACACCATCACCTACAAGAATGCCGAGGGCCAGGAGGAGACCTGGCATTGGAACACCCGCGCCAAGCTGCTCGTCGAGACCCAGGAGGCGGCCAGGCGGCAACAGCCCTGGTTCGAGCGCATCGCCAAGCTGCCCTACGAGCAGATCGCCGGCGATCAGGACCTCGCCGGCTTCGTCCAGTCGGCCGGCCGAGCCCTGTTCAACGAGAACTGCGCCGGCTGTCACCAGGTCGGCGGGGCCGGCAAGATCGGCCACTACCCCAACCTGACCGACGACAACTGGATCTACGGCGGCACCTACGACAAGATCCACGAGAGCCTCGTCAAGGGCCGTCACGGCTACATGCCGCCCTTCGCCGAGGCCCTGAGCCGGGGCGAGATCGACGCCCTGGCGCACTATGTGCTGTCGCTCGCGGGCGAGCCGCACGAGGCCGCTCGGGCCGCCGAGGGCAAGACCCTGTTCCACAGCCATGCCGGCGCCTGCTACTACTGCCACGGCGATGACGCCAAGGGGCGTCAGGACGTGGGCGCGGCCAACCTCACCGACCGCATCTGGCTGTGGGCCGACGTCCCCGCTGCCCCGGATGTCCCGTCCAAGGCCGCCCTGGTCAGGCAGGTCATCGCCGGGGGTCTCAACCGCGGCAACATGCCGGCCTGGGAAGGCAGGCTGACCGGGGAACAGATCAAGGTGCTGACCGTCTATGTCCATCAGCTCGGCGGTGGACAGTAGCCGCATCCCGCGACACGGCGGCAAACCCCGGTCCGCCGGGGTTTTTTTCTTTCAGGGTCCGGGTATCCAAGGCAGGTGAAGTGGAACAGATCAAGACCCAGGAACTTCAGCTCTACGCCAAGCGTGCCGCCGTCACGCCCCGCTCGATCAAGGGCCGCTTCCGCAACTTCAAGACCGCCGTACTGCTGCTCGGCTTCGCCGTCTATTTCGGTCTGCCGTGGGTTCCCTGGGCACGTACGGATGCCCCCCCGCAGAGCGTGCTGTTCGATATCCCGGGCCGCCGCTTCCTCATCTTCGACCTCGCCATCTATCCCCAGGACATCTTCCTGCTCTCCCTGTTGCTGTTCGTCTCGGCGGTCTTATTGTTCTTCGTCACCGCCCTGGTGGGCCGGGCGTTCTGCGGCTATTTCTGCTTCCAGACCCTGTGGACCGACGCCTTCATCTGGATCGAGCACTGGCTGCAGGGCGAGCGGCCGCAGCGGCTCAAGCTTGCCAAGGCGCCCTGGCGCAGAGGCGAGAAGCTGCTCAAGGTGGGCGGCACCCGCGTGGCCTGGTTGGTGTTGTCGTTCTGGACGGCCATGACCTTCGTGCTCTACTACGGCCATGCGCCGGACCTGCTCACGCGTTTTTTCCAGGGCGAGGCGGCCGCCGCCGCCTACATCGCCGTGGCGACGCTGACCGTCACCACCTATCTGGCCGCAGGCGTGTTGCGCGAGCACGTGTGCATGTTCATCTGCCCTTATGGCCGATTCCAGAGCGTCATGTACGACCCGGAGACGCTCACCGTGCACTACGACCGCCGGCGCGGCGATGGCGCCGCCGGCCGCATCGCCGCCCGCACTGGTCTGCGCTCGCGCGAGGAACGACAGGCCAGGGGGCATGGCGACTGCATCGACTGCGGTCTGTGCGTACAGGTCTGCCCGGTGGGCATCGACATCCGCGACGGCCTGCAGTATCCGTGCATCGCCTGTGGGCTGTGCGTCGACGCCTGCAACCAGATCATGGACAAGCTGGGATTCCCCCGCGGCCTGGTGCGCTACGACTCGGAGAGCAACCTGGCCAGACCGGTGCCCGAGTCCCCGCGCCTGGACTGGAAGCGGCTCAAGGTCATGGGCTATGGCGCAGCCCTCGTAGCGATGACCGCGGTCATGGCCTATGACCTCGCCCACCGGCAGGGCTTCGAACACAGCATCCAGCAGGTGCGCCAGCCCCTCTATGTCGTGCTCTCGGACGGCAGCATACGCAACCGCTACGAGATCCGGCTGACCAACCTCTCCGGCGTGGCCGATACCTTCAGCGTGTCGGCGCGTGGTCTGCCGGAAGGGGCCCTGGACCTGGGCAATTTCCAGCGAGTCACCCTGCGCAACGGCAAGAGCGTCACGCTGCAGGCCAGCGTCAAGCTCGATCCCGAGACGGCCGCGCGCATCACCGAGTTCGAGTTCGTCATCCGCAACGGCCGCGGCGACACCGTGGTCGATACCGCACACTTCTTTACCCGGAGGTCGGGATGAACCTGCTGATCACCCTCTTCGGCGGCATGCTGGTCACCGCCCTGCTCTATGCACTGGGCAGAAGCCTCAGGCTGTCCAACTTTTGGGCGGCGTTGTCCGCCGGCGGCCTGACCTGCTTCGCCTACCTGGCGCATGTAGTGGCGGGCAGCCTGCCCGGACTGGATGTCATCACCCTGCACCTGGTGGCCTATCCGACCGTGTCGGTGCTGCTCTATCAACTCTATGGCGAAAAGGCCCGGCATAAGGCGTCCATGCATTGGGCGCCCAAGCTCATGATGGGATTCTTCGCCGTGCTCACCGTGCTCTACGGGGGCTTCGTCCATGTCGCCAGCCAGGGCCTGCCGCCGGCCCTGGCCGGCTGGCTCCTGCCCGGCGCCAGTGGCAAGGCGGTCTACACCGGCTTTGCCGGCGTGGTCGAGCACGATCAGGACGCGGCCAAGGGCATCTCACATCACCTGAAGATGGAAGACCGTCTGGCCAAGCAGGGCTGGCGGCTCGAAGTCGTCGGGCTCAGCGACGTGCGGGCCGACCGTCCGCTGCCCGTCAGCGTCCATGTCCTGGACCGGAGCGGGCGGGGTGTGGACGGCGTCGATATCCGCCTGAGCACCGGCCGGCCGGGTCAGACGCCCTCCGCACCCGTGCGTCTGCAAGGCGATGGCGAAGCTGGCTATCACGCCACCCTCGCCCCCCTGGTGGCGGGCAGCTGGGTCGCCTATCTGAGCCTGGAGGGGCCGGATGCGCGGCCCATCGAGCTGGAACACACCCTGCAGGTGCGCTAGCGCACGTCCGACTCCGGCGTCTTACCCCGCCCGCCTCCGTGCGCTTCGATCTGCTCGCCAGCGATGGCGCCGCCCGCCGCGGCTGTCTGCACACGGCCCATGGCCGCATCGACACGCCGGCCTTCATGCCGGTGGGGACCTACGGCGCGATCAAGGCGGTCACGCCCGACGAGGTCCGCGGCCTGGGCGCGCAGGTCGTCCTGGGCAACACCTTCCACCTCTGGCTGCGCCCCGGCCTCGAGGTGATCGCCGCCCACGGCGGGCTGCACGGCTTCATGGGCTGGCAAGGCCCCATCCTCACCGATTCCGGGGGCTTCCAGGTCTGGAGCCTGACCCATATGCGCAAGATCACCGAGGAGGGGGTGCGCTTCGTCTCGCCGGTCGACGGTGAGCGACTCATGCTCAGCCCGGAGAAGAGCATGGAGATTCAGCGCGTGCTCGATTCGGACATCGTCATGATCTTCGACGAATGCACGCCCTATCCCGCCGACTGGGACACGGCGCGCCGTTCCATGGAACTGTCCCTGCGCTGGGCGGAGCGCTCCAAGCAGGCGCATGGCGACAACCCCAACGCGCTGTTCGGCATCGTCCAGGGCGGCATGTACGAGGACCTGCGCGAGCGCTCGCTTGCGAAGCTCATGGACATCGGCTTCGATGGCTATGCCCTGGGTGGGCTCTCAGTAGGCGAGCCCAAGGCCGACATGCGCCGCATCCTTGAGCACATGTCACCGACGCTACCGCAGAACAGGCCGCGCTACGTCATGGGCGTGGGCACACCGGAGGACATCGTGCATGCGGTCTGCCAGGGCATCGACCTGTTCGATTGCGTGATGCCCACCCGCAACGCCCGCCACGGCGTCCTGTTCACCCGCCACGGCGAGCTGCGCATCAAAAACGCCCGCCATCGCAGCGACACCGGGCCCATCGATCCGACCTGCGACTGCTACACCTGTCGCCATTTCAGCCGCGCCTATCTGCATCACCTGTTCCGCGCCGGCGAGAGTCTTGCCGGCCGGCTCAACACCCTGCACAACCTGCGCTATTACCAGGTGTTGATGCAGGAGTTGCGCGAGGCCATCGTCGCGGGTCGCCTGGCGGATTATGCGGCGGCCTTCCATGCGGCCCGGCGAACGACTTAAGCGCCCGTGCTAGAATTGCGGAATTTATAGCAGGAGTCGCCCCATGCTGATTTCCCCCGCCCATGCCGCCCCGGCCGAGCAGCCGGATCCCTTTCTGAGCTTCCTGCCGCTCATCGTCATCTTCGTCGTGTTCTGGTTCCTGATCATCCGTCCGCAGATGAAACGGGCCAAGGAACAACGCAAGATGCAGGAGTCCCTGCAAAAGGGCGATGAGGTCGTCACTGCCGGCGGCCAGCTCGGCCGGGTGGTGGACATCAAGGATCAGTATGTCACGCTGGAGCTCGCCAAGGGCGTGCAGAGCATCTTTCAGCGCGGCGCCGTCCAGACCGTCCTGCCCAAGGGCACGATGAAAGACCTGTGAGGTCGAGGCGGGGGCTTGGGCATCGCCCCCCCCACGCCAGATTCCGCCTCCCCCTCACCCCTCACCGCCTCACCCCTCACCGCTCAGCATGAACCGCTACCCGCTCTGGAAATACGTCGTCATCGCCGTCGCGCTGCTGATCGGCCTCACCTACACCCTGCCCAATTTCTACGGCGAGGTGCCGGCGGTTCAGGTCTCGCCGGTGCGCACCACCGAGAAGGTGGACGCCGCGCTCATGCAGCGGGTGGAGGCCGCCCTCGCCCAGGCCGGCATCACGACCCGCGGGGTCGCCATGGATGCGCGCAGTGTCAAGGCCCGCTTCGCAGACACCGACACCCAGCTCAAGGCCAAGGATGCCCTGCAGCAGGCCCTGGGGCCGGGCTACACGGTGGCGCTCAACCTGCTCTCCGCCTCGCCCGAGTGGCTCACGTCCATCGGCGCGCTGCCCATGTACCTGGGTCTGGACCTGCGCGGCGGCGTGTATTTCCTGCTCCAGGTCGACATGCCCAAGGCCCTGGAGAAGGCGGCCGAGCGCTACCAGGGCGACATCCGCACCCTGCTCAGGGAGAAGAAGGTCCGCTATGCGGGGCTCGCGCGCGAGAAGGACGTGGTGACCCTGCGCTTCCGCGAGGCGGCCCCGCGCGAGGAGGCGAGGAGGGCAATCGCCGAGGCCTATCCCGAGCTGGAGCTGCGTGAGAGCGGAAGCGGCGAGGAGTTCCTGCTCGTGGCCACCCTCAACAAGACCGCCCAGATCAAGACCCAGGACAGCGCCCTGCAGCAGAACCTGCTCACGCTGCGCAACCGGGTCAACGAGCTGGGCGTGGCCGAGCCGGTGATCCAGCAGCAGGGGGTGGACCGCGTGGTGGTCCAGCTGCCCGGCGTGCAGGACACCGCCAAGGCCAAGGAGATCCTCGGCCGAACCGCCTCCCTGGAGGTGCGCATGGTGGACGAGGAGGCGATGCAGGACCCGGCCCGGGTCCAGGCGGCGGTGGCCGGCGGCCAGATCCCCTTCGGCGCCGAACTGTATTTCGAACGCAACGGCCAGCCCGTGCTGGTGAAGAAGTCGGTGGTCCTCACCGGCGAGTACATCACCGACGCCCAGGCCGGCTTCGACCAGAACGGCCAGCCCGCCGTGCACATCAACCTGGACGGGCGGGGGGCGCGCATCTTCAAGAACGTCACGCGCGAAAACGTCGGCCGCCGCATGGCCATCCTGCTCATCGAGAAGGGCAAGACCGAGGTGGTCACCGCGCCGGTGATCCGCGAGGAGATCGGGGGGGGTCGTGTCCAGATCACCGGCATGGACTCCGCCGAGGAGTCGCGCGACGTCGCCCTGCTGTTGCGCGCCGGGGCCCTGGCCGCGCCCATGGAGATCGTCGAGGAGCGCACCGTCGGCCCCTCGCTGGGCGCCGACAACATCGCCAGGGGCTTCGACTCCACCTTGATCGGCTTCGCCGCCATCGCCCTGTTCATGATGGTCTACTACCAGCTCTTCGGCCTCATCGCCGTACTGGCCCTGGGCACCAACATGTTCCTGCTCGTGGCGCTGTTGTCCATGCTGCAGGCCACGCTCACCCTGCCGGGCATCGCCGGCATCGCGCTCACGCTGGGCATGGCCATCGACGCCAACGTGATCATCGCCGAGCGCATCCGCGAGGAGATCCGCAACGGCATGTCGCCGCAGGCGGCCATCGCCGCCGGTTACGACAAGGCCTGGGACACCATCCTGGACGCCAACATCACCACGCTGATCGCCGGCTTCGCCCTGTTCTGGCTCGGCTCCGGGCCGGTGCGCGGCTTCGCGGTGACGCTGTGCCTGGGCATCCTCACCTCCATGTTCAGCGCGGTGATGGTCTCCCGCGCGGCGGTCAACCTCACCTACGGCCGGGCCAAGCGCCTGACCAAGGTCTCGATCTAGGGAACGGACGATGAGCCTCGAACTCTTCCGCCTGAAGCGCGACATCCCCTTCATGCGCTGGGCGCGCAGCACCATCTTCGCCTCTGTGGCCTTCATCCTCGCCTCCATCGGGCTGCTCGCCTTCAAGGGGCTCAACCTGGGCGTGGACTTCACCGGCGGCACGGTGATGGAGATCGGCTACCCGTCCGCCGCCGACATCCCCGCCATCCGCGACCACCTGGCCCGACATGGCTATGACGACGCCCAGGTGCAGACCTTCGGCGCCTCCACCGACGTGCTCATCCGGCTGCCGGTCAAGGCGGGCGTCACCTCGGCCCAACTGTCGGAGAAGGTGATCGTCGTCCTGCGCGCGCAGGAACCCAGGGCCGATCTGCGCCGGGTCGAGTTCGTCGGCCCCCAGGTGGGCAAGGAATTGTTCGAGGACGGCGCGCTCGCCCTGCTCGTGGTCTCCATCGGCATCGTCATCTATCTGGCGCTGCGCTTCGAGTGGCGCTTCGCCGTCGGCGCCATCTTCGCCACGGCCCACGACGTCTTCATCGTCCTGGGTATCTTCTCCCTGTTCCAGTGGGAGTTCTCGCTCACGGTGCTGGCGGCCGTGCTGGCCGTGCTGGGTTACTCGGTCAACGACACCGTGGTGGTGTTCGACCGCATCCGCGAAAACTTCCGCAAGACGCGCCTGACCGATGTCGCCGCCATCATGGACAACGCCAAGACGGCCACCCTGTCGCGCACCATCATCACCAGCGGCACCACCCTCATGATGGTGCTCTCCATCCTGTTCCTGGGCGGCGAGGTGCTGCACGGCTTCGCCATGGCGCTCGCCATCGGCATCGTCGTGGGCACATACTCTTCCGTGCTGGTGGCGAGCCCCGTGGTCATGTGGCTGGGCGTGTCGAGGGAAGATTTCATCAAGCCGGTGAAGCAGGAGAGCGGGGCGGTGGTCTGAGCGGCAGACAGCCCGGGGTGTCAACGACATTGGAGGTCGAGTATGCGTAGCGCGCGAGTCTTCACCTTGCTTCTGATCCTCGTCCTGGGCACGCCGGCGCAGGCCGCCCAGGCCACCCCGGACAAGGTCATCGCCGGTTTCGCCTCGCCGGAGAGCGTGGTGGTGGCCGGTGACCATGTCTATGTCTCCAACGTGGGCGAGAAGCTGGAGCCGTTTGCCAAGGACGGTGACGGTTTCATCTCCAGGCTGGACCGCCAGGGCAATGTGCGCGAGCTCAAGTGGAAGAGCGGGCTCGATGCCCCCAAGGGCATGATCGCCCACAACGGCGTCCTCTACGTGGCGGACATCGACCGGGTGCTGGGCTGGCGCATGAGTGACGGCAGGCAGGTCTTCGAGCTGGACCTGAGCGCCACCGGCGTGCGTTTCCTCAACGCCTTCGCCGCCTACAGCGGCCACCGGCTGCTGCTGTCGGCCACCGACCAGAACAAGGTCTACGTCATCCACACCCGCCATCCCCGCTTCGAGGAACTGCGCTTCGACATCCCGCCGCAGGGGCCGAACGGCCTCGACCTCAGCGGCCAGACCCTGACAGTGGCGGAGTGGGGCACCGACGACCGCCCCAACGGCAAGGTCCGGCAATACCGGCTCGCTGGCAACCAGGCCAGCCAGGCCCAGGTATACGAGCTCAGCCCGCCGGGCCTGTTCGACGGGGTCGTCAGCCTGGGGGGACAGCGCTACGTGCTATCCAACTGGGTCCGCTTCGAGCCGGCGGGGGTGCTGCACTGGCTCGATACGCGCACCGGCCGGCAGGCGCTCATCCAGGCCCCGGTCATCGCGGGACCGGCAGACCTGGCCCTCGACGGCAATGTCCTCTGGGTACCGGCGATGCTGGAGGGCAAGGTCTACCGGCTCCAGTTGCACATCCGTTGACGGCATGCGTCGCATCGGCGGCTCTTGATCCCCTACTGCACCGCAGGCGGGCCACGACCGGGCGTCCTGTTGTCGATGGCATCGGGTTAGGTGGAACATCAGCCAAAGTGTTTGTCTGCAGGACCCTACCCAGCCATGCCCCCGCTGTTGATCGCGAAGACCGCCCAGACGTTGCAGGATTGCGCCGTGCGCTGCGGCGACTTCGAGGACTGGTTCGTGCGCGGCCTGGGCTTCGCCCCCTCCGAGGTGAAGGTTGTCCATCTCCCCGAAGGCGATCGGCTGCCGCCGCATTGCGCGGTGCGCGGCATCGTCATCACCGGTTCCCACGCCATGGTCACCGAACGCGCGCCTTGGAGCGAGGACCTGGCTGGTTGGGTGGCGCCGGCGGTGCCTATGGGCATGCCGGTCCTGGGGGTATGCTACGGTCACCAGCTCCTCGCCCATGCCCAGAGCGTGCTGCGCCTGCCGGAGCAGGCGGTGCACCTGGTCGGCAACGACTACGAACCGCACCATGCCTTCCGCATCGGCGAACGCGCCTGGGGCGTGCAGTTTCACCTCGAGTTCGATACCCACATCATGCACACCTACGTCCAGGTCCGCGCCGCCCGCTGCGAGGATCCGCAGCGCGACTGGGAGGCGATCCGCGCCACCGTCCGGTACCCAACACCTAGAGCTCGACGGTCAGCTCCATCGCCTTGCCGTCGCGCAGGATGCCCAGCCGGATGCGTTCGTTGCGGCGGAAATCGTCCAGACGGGCGAGCAGGCGACTGGCACTGTCCACCTCCACGCCTTCGACGCGCTGGATGATGTCGCCCGGATAGAAGCGGCCGTCGGCATCCACCCGGCTGCCGCGCAGCCCCGCCGCCGCGGCCGGGGAGCCGGGCTCCACGCGCAGCACCACGACGCCCCTGACGCCCAGCCGGCGGGTGATCTGACGGTTCAGGTTGTCGTCGATGGCGATGCCCAGGGTGGGCCGGGTGTAGCGGCCGGTGGCGATGAGTTCCGGCACGACCCGGTTCACCGTATCCACCGGCACGGCGAAGCCGATGCCGGCCGAGGCCCCAGAGGGGCTATAGATCGCCGTGTTGATGCCGATCAGGCGCCCGGCGCTGTCGAGCAGGGGGCCGCCGGAGTTGCCCGGATTGATGGCGGCGTCGGTCTGGATCAGGTGATCGATGGTGCGGCCGTTGCCGGAGATCGATCGATCCAGGGCGGAGACCACGCCGGTGGTGAGCGTCCAGTCCAAACCGAAGGGGTTGCCGATGGCGAACACCTTCTGGCCCACCTGCAAATCGGCGCTGCTGCCCACCGGCACCGGCTGGGGCCGGTCCATGGGCACCCGTATCCTCAGCACCGCCAGGTCGTGGTCCGGGCTCGTGCCCACCAGGCTGGCGGCATAGTCGCGCCCGTCGTTCAGACGCACCCTTGCCCCGGAGGCCCCGGCGATGACGTGGAAATTGGTCACCACGTGGCCCAGGTCATCCCAGAAGAAGCCGGAGCCGCTGCCGCGCGGGACGTTGAAGACGTTGCGGGTCCAGGGATCCATCACCTGCTGCTGGGTGGTGATGAACACCACCGAGCCCTTCGCCCGTTCGAAGATCTCGATGGTGCTCTTCTCGTCGGCGGCGAGGTCGCCGCGCGGGGTGACCGCGCGGGGCACCGCCGCCGGGCCGGTCAGCGCACGCTCGATCCAGGGCAGCAGCTGCCAGATCAGCAGCACGGCCACCACGGCCACCGAGACCCAGAACAGGCGGCGCAGAAAGGTGTCTTCTCGGTTCATGGGGAGGGGGTTCCTGGGATCATGGCCCGGCGATTATCCCAGATTGTCCAGTTAGGCGCGGGCCGGGCGCAGGTCCGTGCTGGGTCGGGCTTCCGCCCGATTCGTCGGCCTGAAGGCCGACCTACAACCTCATGATCCGTCCGGAGCCGAACCCGGCAATTCAGCCCGCGCCGCCGCCCAGGGCCTGGTACAGGCGCACGCCGTTCACCAGCCTGGCCCTGCGGGTCTGCACCACCGCCTGCTCGGCCGCGTAGAGGTCGCGCTGGGCATCCAGAACCTCCAGGTAGCTGGTCAGCCCGGCCTGATGGCGGGCCTCGGCCAGCCGCAGGCGTTCGCCCTGGATGCGCGCCTGGGTCATCAATGACGTGAGCTGTTCCGCCAGATTGCGCCGTGCGGCCAGGCCGTCGGCCACCTCGCGGAAGGCCCGCTGGATGACCTGCTCGTATTCGGCCACGGCGGCGAGCTTGCGCGCCTCGGCCAGGTCCACCCCACCCTGGGTGCGGCCGGCATCGAACAGCGGCATCCTCAGGGCCGGCTGGAGCAGCCAGGTGCCGCTGGCGGCGTCGAACAGGTCGGTCAGGCCGCGACTGGCGAGCCCGAGGGCTGTAGTCAGCGTGACGGTGGGGAAGAAGGCGGCGCGGGCGGCGCCGATGTCGGCGTTGACGGCCCTGAGCCGGGCCTCCGCCGCCAGCACGTCCGGGCGGCGAAGCAGCACTGCGGCGGGCAGGCCCGGGGCCAGATCGGCGACGAGGTCCTGCGCATCCAGACCGCGGACCGGCGGCAGCGGGCCCGGCGCCGTCCCCACCAGCAGGTTCAGGGCGTTCTCGGCCGCGGCGAGCTGGCGCCGCAGGGCGGCGAGTTCACTGCGGGCGACGGCCAGCGCCCCGTCGGCCTGGAGCAGATCGAGGTCGCCGGCCAGGCCCACATCCCGCCGCCGCGCCACGATCTCGCGTGACTGACTGCGGCTGGCCAGGGTCGCCTCGGTCAGCCGCTGCCGTTCCGCGAGTTCGAGCTGCAGCAGGTAGGCCTCGGCCACGTCGGCGATCAGGGTCAGACGCACGGCACGGGCCGCCTCCTCGCTGGCCAGGTAGCGCTGCCGCGCGGCCGCGTCCACGCTGCGCAAGCGGCCCCAGAGGTCGAGCTCGAAGGCGGGGGTCTGCACACCGACCTCAAAGCGCCGGGAGACGTCGCCGTCATTGCGCTTGGTCGAGGCCGCGGCGGCGAGGTCGGCAGTGGGGCTCAGGGCGGAATCGACGATGCGCAGCTGCGCGCGCGCCTCCGCGATGCGCGCCGCGGCGATGCGCAGATCACGGTTGTGCAGCAGGGCCGTCTCGATGAGTGCCTGCAGTCGCGGATCGGGATAGGCCGCACGCCAGTCGGCGGGAATACGCGCCTCGGCGCCACGTTCGATCGCAGCCGAGGCGGGCCAGTCGGCAGCGATCGGCGGCTCGGGACGCTGGTAGCCCGGCAGCTGGGCGCAGCCTGCCAGGCCGACGGTCATGGCCGCGAACAGGGCGGCGCTCAGGGTGCGCAACCTGCATTGCGGCTGCGGATGCGCACTGATCCCCGCGTGAGTATGCGTGGCCGAGGTGCACCCGTGCGACACGGCGCCCCGTCCAGGGCCGTGGCGCTCATTGGCCATGCGTGGCCTCCCGCGCATGCGTGCGCTCCGGGAACAGCCGCCGCACGATCAGGTAGAACACCGGCACCATGAAGATGGCCAGCAGGGTAGCGGCGAGCATGCCGCCGATCACGCCGGTGCCGACGGCGTTGCGGCTGGCCGCACCCGCCCCGGTCGAGATGGCGAGCGGCAGCACGCCCAGGATGAAGGCGAAGCTGGTCATCAGGATGGGGCGCAGGCGCAGCCGGCAGGCCTCCAGGGTGGCGGCCGTGAGTTCCCTGCCCTGCTGGTGCAACTGGCGCGCGAACTCGACGATGAGGATGGCGTTCTTGGCCGACAGTCCGATGATGGCCACCAGGCCGACCTTGAAGAACACGTCGTTGGGCAGGTCGCGCAATTCCACCGCCAGCACCGAACCCAGCACGCCCAGCGGCACCACCAGGATGACGGCGAAGGGCACCGCCCAGCTCTCGTACAGGGCGGCAAGCGCCAGGAAGACGACCAGCAGCGAGAGGGCGAAGAGGATGGGGGCCTGGGCGCCGGCCAGGCGTTCCTCGAAAGAGGTGCCCGACCACTCGAAGCCGAAGCCCGGCGGCAGCTGGGCAGCGATGTCCTGCATGGCCTGCATGGCCTCGCCGGTGGAGTGCCCCGGCGCCGGGTTGCCGGCGATCTTCATCGATGCATTGCCGTTGTAGCGGTCCAACTTGGGTAGCCCGACGATCCACTCGGGCTGCGCGATCTCCCCGAGCAGCACCACCTGCCCGAGACGGTTGCGCACCGGCAGCCGCAGCAAGTCCTCCGGTGTGGCGCGCAGGTTGGCCTCCGCCTGCATCTGCACGCGCAGGATGCGCCCCTGGCGCACGAAATCGTTGACGTAGGCCACGCCCACGGCGGAGGAGAGGGTGTCGTTGAGTTCCGCCATGTCGATCGACAGGGCCTGGGCCTTGGCCCGGTCGATGCGCAGGAAGACCTGCGGCCCCGGCTCCTGGCCCTCGGGGCGCACGCCGGCGAGCCGGCCGTCCTGGGCGGCCAGCCCGAGGACCTGGTTGCGTGCCTCCAGCAAGGCTTCGCGGCCCAGGCCCGAGCGGTCGAGCAGGCGGAAGTCGAAGCCGCCCACCGCCCCCAGCTCGGGGATGGGCGGCGGGTTGACGGCGAAGACCATGGCCTCTTTGATGCGGGAGAGCTGGCCCATGGCCCGGTCGATGACGCCGCGCGCCGACTGCCCGCGGCCCGGCCGCTCGTCCCAGTCCTTCAGCCGCACGAAGGCCAGCGCCGCGTTCTGGCCGCGACCGAAGAAGGAAAAGCCCACCACGCCGACCACCCGTTCCACCTCGGGCTGCTCCAGGTAATACTGCTCGACCTGAGAGAGCACCTCCACCGTGCGTGCCTGGGTGGCGCCGGCGGGCAGCTGCACGAGGGTGATGAAATAGCCCTGATCCTCCTCAGGCAGGAAGCTGCCGGGCAGGCGCGTGAACATCCAGCCGGTGGCGACCACCACCGCCAGATACACCACCATCCAGCGTCCCGCGCGCCGCAGCATGCCTGCGGTCAACCCGACGTAGCCCGTCCGCACGCCCTCGAAGGCGCGGTTGAACCAGCGCTTTTTGTCTTTTTCCACATCGCCCGGCTTGAGGAACGTGGCGCACATGGCCGGGGTGAGCGACAGGGCCATCAGGACGGAAAAGCCCATCGTCAGGATCAGCGTGGCGGCGAACTGCCGGTAGATGGCGCCGACCGAGCCGCCGAAGAACAGCATGGGCATGAACACCGCCGAGAGCACCACCGAGATGCCCAGGATGGCGCCCAGGATCTGATCCATGGCCTTGAGCGTCGCCGGCAGCGGCGCCAGGCCCTCCTCGCGCATGATGCGTTCCACGTTCTCGACCACCACGATGGCGTCATCGACCAGGATGCCGATGGCCAGCACCATGGCGAAGAGGGTGAGCACGTTGATGGAGAAGCCGAAGGCATAGAGCCCCGCCGTCGCCCCGGCGAGCGCCACCGGCACCACCACCGCCGGGATCAGGGTGGTGCGCCAGTGGCCGAGGAAGACGTACATCACCAGGAAGACCAGGATCATCGCCTCGCCCAGGGTCTTGACCACCTCGAAGATGGAGATCTCCACGAAACGCGAGGTGTCGTAGGGCACGGTCCAGGCGATGCCCTCGGGGAAGAAGCGCTCGAGCTCGGCCATACGCGCCTTGACCGCGCGCGCCACGTCCAGGGCGTTGGCGCCGGGGGCCACGCGCACGGCGATGGCGGCATTGGGCTGGCCGTTCAGGCGCGCATAGCGTTCGTAGTTCTCCGCCCCCAGCTCCACGCGCGCGACGTCCTTCACCTTCACCGTGGCGCCGTTGGGCAGCGCCCGCACCACCACCTCGCCGAACTCCTCCGGCGTGGTCAGTCGCCCACGCGTGACGATGACCGCGTTGACCTCGGCCCCGGCCGCGGCCGGGGCCTGATTCAACTCTCCGGTGGCGAGCTGCACGTTCTGCGCCTGCAGCGCCCGCCGCACGTCCCCCGGCGTGAGGCCGTAGGCGGTGAGCTGCTCGGGCTTGAGCCAGATGCGCATGGAATACTCGGTGCCGAACAGGATCGCCTCGCCCACCCCCGGCACGCGGCGCACGGGTTCCAGCACGTTGGCCGCGGCATAGCTGCCCAGGTCGATGGCGGTCTTGCTCTTGTCCGGCGAATAGATGGAGACGAACAGCAGGTAGTTGCGCTGCGGCTTGGTCACCGTCACCCCCAGCCGCCGCACCTCTTCGGGCAGACGCGGCTCGATGCGGCGATAGCGGTTCTGCGCCTCCACCGAGGCGAGATCGACGTTGGTGCCGGGCGCGAAGGTCAGCGTCACGCTGCCCGCCCCCAGCTCCGAGGCCGCCTCCATGTAGAGCAGCCGCTCGATGCCGTTCATCTCCTGCTCGATGAGCCGGATCACCGTGTCCTCGACGACCTGGGCCGAGGCACCCGGATAGGTGACGTTGAAGGCGATCTGTGGCGGCGCCACCTGCGGATATTGCGACACCGGCAGGTTCTTGAGCGCAATCGCGCCCGCGAGCAGGATCAGGATGGCGATGACCCAGGCGAAGATGGGCCGGTGGATGAAGAAGCGGGCCATCAGTTCGCCGACTTCGCCGGGACTGGTTTCACCACCGTGCCGGGTCTCGCCTTCTGCACGCCCTTGACGATGAGCGTCTCGCCGCCCTGCAGGCCGTCCTCGATGATGAAGTCGGTCCCCGCCATGCTGCCGACCCTGACCGGTCGCGGTGTGGCCTTGTTCTCCTCACCCACGAGCAGCACGAACTGCCCCTGCGGACCGGAGAGCACCGCCCGCTGCGGCACCTTGATCACGTCCTGCGCCACCGCCTGCGGCAGCCGCACCCGCACGAAGGTGCCCGGCAACAGCTGGCGCTGCGGGTTGGGGAATTCCGCCTTGAGGGTGATGGCGCCGGTGGTCGGGTCCACGCTCATGTCACGGGTCAGCAGCCGGCCCTTGCGCGCATAGGGCTGGCCGTCCTCCAGGATCAGTTCCACCGTCTGCTGCGCGCTGGGCTTGAGCCTGCCGGCGGCCAGGGCGGCCTGCAAACGCAGCAACTCTGCGTTGGGCTGGGTGAACAGCACGTGCACCGGGTCGAGCTGCTCGATGACCGCCAGCAGACTGGCCTCGCCGCGACCCACCAGCGCCCCTTCGGTCACCAGTGCGCGCCCGATGCGCCCGGCGATGGGGGCGGGCACCGTGGTGTTCTCCAGATCCAGCCGGGCGCGGGCGAGCTGGGCCTCGGCCTGTTTGAGCTGGGCGCGCGCCAGATCCACCTCCTGCTGACTCACCGCCTTGATCGGCAGCAGGGACTCCAGACGGCCGAGCTGGAGGCGTCGCACATCGACTTCGGCCTCGGCCGCCTGCGCCGCGGTGCGGTAGGTGCGATCGTCCAGCCGGAACAGCGGCTGGCCGGCGCGCACGTCCGAGCCCTCGACGAACAGCCGCTTCTCGACGATGCCCTCCACGCGGGCACGCACCTGGGCCGTGCGCAGCGCCTCCACACGACCCGGCATCTCGGGCGTCAGCAGCGCGTCACCGCGGGCGACCGCGATGACTTCCACCTCCGGCGGCGGCGGTCCACCGGCCCCGCCGGGGCCGGCTCCCCCGGGTGTCTGCGCGTCGCCGCCGCAGCCGGCCAAGGTCGCCAAGAGCGCCAACAGGGGCAGGAGTCTGCTGAGCATGAAGGGTCCTGAGACAGTCGTTGTTCGGGTAGGGGGGGTTCGAACGCCCCCTCGATCAGGTTATGTCCGGAGGCGGGCACTATAGTTCACTGCGGGGGCCGTGACGAGGCCCGCTGCGGAGCGCGCAAGGGCCTGACGCCGGGGCGGTCTCGTGCGCTGGCTGCCTCATGCCGGCGGCCGGGTGCGCCTGCAGCCATGCGATGAACCCGGATCGTCCACAGGGCTATTGCTCCGGATAAATCAAGGATTTGTAGGTCGGCCTTCAGGCCGACAAGCCGTGCCGAAGCCCGTGCCACGGCCCCCGTGGATGATCGCGGACGATGGCAGTCACCCTCACGCCCCCGTCCGGGTCAGACGGGCGGCGAGCCAGGTCAGGCCCACCGCCACCGCCATCAGGCCGAAGGCGATGCCCACCCGGCTGACCAGCTGCGGCGCCAGCAGCAACAGGCCGCCCAGCTGCAGCATCATCAGGCCCGACATGAGTTTGAGCAGCCGTCCCTCACGCTCGGTGAGCTTGCGCGACCCCAGGGTGCGGGCGAAGACGACGACGATCAGCGCCAGGGGCACCACGTAGATCATGTTGTAGGCGGCGAGGTAGCCATAGCGCGTGGCAGTGGTCAGGTCGGACAGGGTCAGCAGCCGCGTGTAGACCATAGGGAAACCCGCGGTGCACAACAGTTCATAGAAATTGGCGGCGACGGCGAGGAACAGGGTGGCCGCGAGCATGGCGGGCAGGTGTTCCGCGTTGAGGATGGCGCGCGCCCGGCGGAAGAGGTCCGGCTTCTTCGATTCCGGGATGGACAGGGAGAGGCCGCGCTCGAACAGGAAGAAGTCCTTCACGTTCACCAGCCCCACGAACACCGCCAGGGCACCCGCGGCCAGGGTCACCCAGGCCAGGTGGCCGAAGAGCTGGAAGACATTGAGCCAGGCCGCCATGAAGGCGAAATACATCAAGCCCGAGACCAGCACGAACACGCTGCCGACGAGGAGCATGCGGCTGCGGCTTCTCTGGTGCGCCATCATGGAGAGCAGGAACAGCAGCACGAAAAAGGCGCAGGGATTGAAGGCGTCCAGCCCGGCGAGGACCAGGGTGAGGGCCGGCAGGGACAGGCGCGCCGGGTCCACGTCGCCCAGCACGGGCAGGCGGATGACGGACGGGGCCTGGGCGGGGGGCGACGCGCTCGTCACGGTGCCTGATGCCAGGATGCGCGTGCGGCACTCGTCCAGACGCTGGCGGAGGTAGGCGCCGGTGGTCGCGTCGCTCTCCCAGCCGACCACCATTTCGCCGCAGAACAGGAAGGCCGGCACGGACGCGGCCTCGCCGCCCAGCCCGCGGGCCATGGCCTCGTAACGAACGATGTTCTCAGGCTGCCGCGTCAGTTCCAGGGCATGCAGCCGCACCCAGGGCCGCGTGCGCGGGATCGCCTCGACATGGGGGTGGGCCGCGGTACAGTGCGGACAGGTCAGGGCCCAGAAAAAATAGAGCTGCACCTCCGGCTGACCGTCGGCGCCGGTGCGCACCCAGAGGCCATCGCCATGCGCCCACGGCGAAAGCGCCAACAGCAGACCGACGAAAAGGAACAGCCAGGCTGTGCCGCGCACCGCCCTGGGGTCACCCATGACCGAAGGGCGCCTGCGGGCGAGGCGGCCAGGATCCGAACGATCCCCATGCGTAGCCCGTCCGCCCGAAGTGGACCAGTTGTGATCGCTGCGGAAATGAACCCGGATGCTCGATCGCGCGGTAGGTCTGGCTTCAGCCCGACTCGTCGGCCCGAAGGCCGATCTACACCCCCTGGAGTCATCCGCAGCCAAAGCCCCAATCGACAACCCGGAATGAAAGCGGGCGGACACGCTCGCACCTCTCTCGTGGCAGGATGATCTCAGTCTAGTCCGCAGCATCGGCGCAGGCGACATCACCCCGTATGGATCTGGTAGGACGGTTGCCGCGCGCACGGTCACGACGCTCCCCTCCACCTTTGGGGGAGGGGGTGGGGGAGAGGGATCGTTCATGGCCACAGCCTGCGTCTTTCATCGGCAGGGCGGCCATTCGGCCATCAACGGTTGGCACCCGGCTCAAGCGCCCGTTTTCCGTTTCCATCGAAGGCCACGAAGCTGTTCGAATGGGTCTTGTACTGTCCCCGGTGGCGCGCATCCTTTTCGCTGTGGCGCAGCAGCGCTTACACCACTTCCAGGGACACCACCATGAGGCGTGTCTGCAAGCTTGCCGGGCTGTTCCGTCCCGATTCGTCTGGTGGGGTATGCTGTACACATAAGAATTGTTGTTGGAGGTGTATGCCATGCGCACAAACATCGTACTCGACGACCATCTGGTGGCCGAGGCCATGCGTCTGACCGGGGCTGCCAGCAAGCGGGAAACGGTGGACCTGGCACTGCGTGAGCTCGTCGCCCGACGTCGGCAGCGGGAGTTCCTGGAACTCGCAGTCCAGGGTCTGATCGCGCCCGACTACGACGTGCGTGCGGTACGTGAGGCCATGGGCCGTGGTTCTGGTCGATAGCACGGTCTGGATCGACCTGCTCCGCAACCGCGACAGCGCGCCAGTGGTTCGGCTGCGTGCGCTGCTCGCGGCGGGCGAGGCAGCGGTGGCGCCGGTGATCGTGCAGGAGTTGCTCCAGGCCGCGGCCCACGTGGCTGCCGGCGCGTTGTACGCCCGTTGCCGTTGGGCGGGCATTACGCCGCGTCGCCCGCACGACTGCCTGATCGCCCAGATGGCCGTGGAGCAGGGGGTGGCTTTGCTGCACGACGACAAGGATTTTGAGGCGATTGCCAGCGTCGAACCCCGGCTGGCGCTGCTGGACGGCGGCCCGTAGGCACGGCCATTGGGGCATCTCGATAAACCGACGCGAGCATGCCGAGTGCAAGGCGGACGCAGCCGTTGCGACCGGGACATGACAAGGCGTCAGGTGAGGCAGCCAGCACCGACCGACGCAGCAACGGGTCGTACAGCAGGTCTTGCGAGGTGATGAAGGGCTGAAGGCCGCCTCAAGCTCCCGTCCAGAAAGCCACCCCCCGGAATATCTGGTGCGATTACACAGGCATTCCAAAAGCAAAAAGGCCTGCCGGTGTCGAAACCATGCAAGCCTTTGATTTTTTTGGTGGCCAGGGGCAGAATCGAACTGCCGACACGCGGATTTTCAGTCCGCTGCTCTACCAACTGAGCTACCT
>OGCL01001261.1_pt1 | contig 22343 bp, 16 predicted proteins | sample 1570041 | NCBI WGS metagenome assembly OGCL01 (sample SAMN06266162, study PRJEB24511) | hot springs metagenome | isolation source: Hot spring water | place: South Africa: Limpopo | collected 2015-06-22 | reverse complement strand
AAGCCTGGCAGGTTGGCGAGCATGCTGCCCAGGCTTTCGCTGGTGCGAGAAAGCTGGCCCACCAGGGAGTCCATTGCGTTGTATTGGGCATAAAGGCGGGTCTGCAGGCTATCGATGCGCTTGTTCAGGCTTTCACGCTGAGAGTCAACGCTCTTCAAAGTATCGCGCAAGGCGCTATCGCGCTGCTTCAAGACACCATCGGTCGCCACATAGCTGGATACGAAGCCAGATAGACGCCCTATTAAGCCGTCACTGCCTGTGAGATAGCTACCCACTTGATCGAAATTGGTGTCGAGCGCCTTGGTCAGCGTGGCGTCATCGAGAGACAGCTTGCCATCCTTGCCCGTTGTAATGCCCAGATCTGCCAGCGCCCGAACGCCACTCTCTCCACCGCCAGTCATCTTGACGATTTCGTTACGCAAACCGGCGAGAACGTTGCGTACCGTCGAGTCGCCCACCAGAGGGCCCGCTACGGGCTTGGAACCTTCCACTTCGACAACCGCAGTAAGCTGGGCCGAAGACGTGATCAAGGCGTTGTAGGCATCGACGAACTTCTGCAGGTTGCTCTTTACGCTCGACTTGTCGACACCAACGGTGAGATTGATGGTCTTGCCATCGGTCAGATCGGTGGCACTCTGGGCCGCAACGAGATCAAGCGTAACGCCTTCGAGCGCATCCTCGATCTTGTTGCTATCACGTACCAGTTGCAGTCCGTCGATGGTGAGCTTGGCCGACTTGGCCTGACTGATTACACCGCCCACTCCAGTGTCCGAGCTGGGCTTCAGGAAGGAGCCAGCATTGTCGGGGTCTGCGACAGGCGAGAACGCCTGAGTCGTCAAGGCATTGCCGCCGGTCGTTTCACCATCTTCGGTAACCGCTACCTGGATGTCATTGCCTTCACCAGTCTTGGTCGAGCTCAGCACCAAGCGGGAACCGGAATCATCGGTAATGATGGTGGCACTTATACCGCTGTTTTTCCCGGCTTCGTTTATCGCGTCGCGCATGCCAGCAAGCGTGTTGTTGGCGGCGGTGACATCGACACTGATGCTGGTACTGCCAGCGGAAATTTCCAGCGTACCGCTGTTGAACGTAGCCGGGGCGTTACCCACACCCGAGACAGACTGCAGAGCAACCTTGCTGCTGGCAGCCAGTTGCTGAACCTGAACGCTGTAGGTGCCTGCAGGCGCAGTTGTGGCAGCAGTAGCCTTGAGCACGCTGCTATTGGAAGTGCTGGCAGTGCGGGACTCGAACAGGGAAGGCTTGTTAAGCGTATCGAGGGCCGTCTTGAAGGAATTCATCGCCCCCATGAGGGTGCCAATCGCGGTGATACGGGTAGTGGTCTTCTTCTCGAGATTATCGAGCTGGTTGGTTTTCGGAGCCTTCTCGGCATTAACCAACGCCGTAACAATCTCGTTGATGTTGAGACCCGAACCGATTCCCGTAATACCTGCCATGATCTTGCACCTCGTCAAAAATTCGACTGCACCCTGTCGATTGAAAGGTATCAGTCAAAACTCATGCCAAGACGTATCGTTATGCCTCGGCCTTGAACAAAAGGCTGCGTACTTCTGACAGATTCTCTGCCAACTTCAACGCTTCCTCCGACGGAATCTGGCGGATCACATCACCCGACCCAGCATCCGTTACCTTGACAACCACACGCCCAGAGCCGTCATCGACTGCAAAGTTGATGCTGCGACGAACCGACTGCACGAATTCCTGAATGGTCGCTACCGCATCCTCGACCTGTTCACGGCTCACCTCCTGAGCAGGAGTGACCGCGCGCGCAACAGATTGGTCGTCAGCAGGCGAAACCGCTGTGATATCGGAAAAGCCTTGTTTCTGCCGTGATTCAGCAGCACTGGAGACGCCACCATCACGGGCAATAGTAGAATTGACCTGGGGCTTTATTGAGCTGACGTCCATAAATTACTCCTCAGAATGAGGTAACGGGGAGAAGAGCCAGGCCCTTCCCCCCGTAGTCTAGCGCCTTTGACCTTAGCCCAGCAGGCTGAGTACGGCCTGCGGCAACTGGTTGGCCTGAGCCAGGATCGCAGTGCCGGCCTGCTGCAGAATCTGATTCTTGGTCAGTTCAGAGGTTTCAGCAGCGAAGTCAGTGTCACGAATCCGACTACGAGCAGCGGAGGAGTTCTCAGCGATGTTCTGCAGGTTCGAGATGGTGTTCTCGAAGCGGTTCTGCACGGCACCGAGCTGAGCACGTTGGCTGTCGATGTTGGAGATCGCACCGTTGATGATACCCAGTGCATTCTGCGCACCTATCGCAGTACTGATGTCGATGTCCTTCACGCTATCCAAGGCACTGAATCCATCGGTAAAACCATCACCACTGTTAGTAATCTGGAAGGCGCTGGATGCCTCAAACTGGATCTGACCATCAGCGCGAGCGCCCCCGTTGGCGACAATATCCACTGCACCACCAACGTCTTCACTACCGTCAAAGCTCTTGTTGGTCAATGTTGCCAGATTGCCCGTGCCGCTACCGATGGCAAATTCGGTAATCTCAATTTTCTCGCCCGTGTTGCTGGTCAGCTCGATTTTATCGCCTTTGGATACAGCGGAGATACCAGTCTTACCAGTCTCCTTGTTGATTGCATCAGCGAGCGCAGAAAGGCTGCCTGTGTCAGTGACAACCGCTGAAACGACTGAAACCTCACTGCTCGCACCCGCCAATTTGAAGGACACGGTGCCAGAAGCGGCCAAGTCGCCAAGCTCGGCCACAGTGCGCGCATTGGCAGTGACACCAGTCTCATCGCTCTTCGAATTGATAGCTGCAGCGATATCACGAGCAGATGAATTTGCGCCATAACTTACAGAAACCGAGCCACCGGAAGCATTAGTGGTGAACTGGGAGGTAATACTGAAACTACCCGAAGCACTTCCGTATGCGGAAACACCGGAGGTTCCAGCAGCACCAATAGCGGACACGCCGCTACTATCAGAGGTCACTCGATTGATACCGATACGATCAGTCGCAGCAGAACCAATAGAAACACTGATTGTTTCGTATGCATTGGCACCAACCTGGAAGGCTTGAGAACCAAAGCTACCGTCAAGAATCTTGCGGCCGCCGAAACTGGTGGTATCAGAGATACGATTCAGTTCCTGTTGCAGCTGAGCCACTTCACCCTGAAGGGCGGAACGCTCGATAGCGCCGTTGGAACCGTTAGCCGATTGCAGGGCCAGGTCACGCATACGCTGCAGAATGCCGGTGGACTGCTGCAGGGCACCTTCAGCGGTTTGCGCCAGGGAGATACCGTCGTTGGCGTTACGGGTCGCTACGCCCAGGCCGGAGATCTGGCTGGTCAGGCGGTTGGCTATCTGTAGGCCTGCAGCGTCGTCTTTGGCGCTGTTGATGCGGTAGCCGGTGGACAGACGCTGGAGGGAAGTATCCAGGCCTTTGGACGATGTGTTCAGGTTACGCTGAGTGTTGAGGGACGCAACGTTAGTGTTGACTGTAAGGGCCATGGTATTGCCTCCAGATGACCTTGAGTACCGATTGTCTGAGCTTGCGAGCTCGGGCCTGCATGCTCAGACGCCCAGAGAGTTCGCATTCGATCTCTTTATCGGCGCTTGCCTAAGGAGCTTTAGAGATAATTTTCAGCTTTTTTTTATTCTTTGCAGTCAAGCGCTTAACCAGCCACACGCGCCTTATCGACGACTTTGACTGAAATCCGTCGAGCGCCATTGCAGCACCCGACGGATTGTCCATCCCGATCAGTCCGGCATCCACGCCCTACGCCAGCGTTCCAGGTTCTCGCCTTCAAGCATCCACTCACGATAAACGGCGTTGCGTAGACGATCACCGGCCTGGGCGGCCGCATCCAGGTCGCTGATGTGCATGCGGATCGCGTCGACCCAGTCCCGGAAGCGGTTCTTCACCCGCGTCACCGGCAGGTCTCCCTGATAGCAGACAAGGTCGCTGCACACCACTGGGAAGCCGCAGGCACCATACTCCAGCAGACGCAGGTTGCTTTTGCATTCGTTGAAAAGGTTCTGCTCTACCGGGGCTAACGCTAGATCCAGATCCAGGCTCGCGAGAGCAGCCGGATATTTTTCGATTTCAACCCCTACATGCACCTCATGAACATAAAGTCTGATCCTATCTGGACACATCCCAAAGAATATCCACTCCACCTCATTGGCGAGTTCCTTTACTACGTCGACAATAAGATCTAGGTCTCCTGTATGACTTATACCACCAGCCCAACCGACCCGAGGTTTGCGGCCACGACGTCGCTGGCTTTCCAACCCCTTCCACCACTTCGTCGGCAGGCGGTTCTCGATTACGCGGATGTCACCATGCAAACCGGCGAACGCCTCCGCCAGCGGCTGGGTGGACACCACGAAGCGGTCGACGAACTCCAGGCCGCGACGCAGAGACTTGAGGATATCGCGGGGCATCTGATCCCGATGCACGCTTTTCAGCGGCAGGTTAGGTAGATAATCGTCCAGCTCGTAGACCTTGAACGCTCGCGAGAAACGCTTGAGACGGCGCATGGCCTCCAGGCGATCATCGCCAATCTGGCGCTGCAACACGACCACGTCCGGGTCGTAACGCTCCAGGTCGGTTACCTGCAACAACCCCATGGACAGAGTGCCATCGGCCAGCCCGTGAGACTTCAGCGCTGAGAGCGGCTGGATGACGCGGTAATGACCACAGCCCCAAGGATCGGCCGGGTGAGCCAATACCACCGGTAAAGGCCGCCAACTCAGGGGACGCCAGGTCAGAGACACGTCGCTTTCCAGATCGAAGCCCCGCCCGTTCAATGCCAGATTGCGGTTGTAAGCACGGTCGTTTGCTAATTGCGGTAGGTAACGCTCGTAAAGCTGGTCTTCTGCCGTTGTGCTGGCTCGCACCTGCTCCGCCTCATGCAGGATGATCGCGTTTGCCGCCCAGACCGTCAGATACCCGGCATCGCGCACGCGCAGGCAGAGATCCACATCGCGGAAGGCATTCAGCCTGGCATCCATCCCGCCAATCTGGCGGAACACTTCGGCACGCACCATCAGGCATTCTTCACCGACGGCGCTGTAGTTCTGATCCACCTGCAGACGGTGCATATAGCCCGCCGCATCCATCGCCTCACCTGCGAAGGCCGCAGTCGCCGGGCCGTTGACACCCAACAGCAGCCCAGCCTGGGAGATACGCCCGTTCGGCGTCAGCAGCTTGCCGCCGACCACACCGACCTCCGGCCTCTGAGCGTGGTTGAGCAACTCACCCAGCCAGTCAGCATTGACGATGGCCGCTTCGCCGGAAAGCAGCAGCAGGTATTCGCCACGTGCCTGCTCCGCAGCGCGGTTCTGCGCGAGCCCAGCTTCTGCGGGAAACACGCGAACCTTGTCGTCACCGAGTAACGCCACCTCGCGCAACCAAGCGCTGACGTCAGCCCGCGTGCCGCTATCGGCCAGCAAAAGCTCGTAATGACCGTAGGCCGTCTTTTCCAGCAAGCTGTCAGTGCAACGCTGCAAAGCGGCCAACGGCACATCCGTGGCAAGAATGATCGACACCAAAGGAGCAGCGCTATGGCCGTAGTGCACCCGATAACGCCCCGGCAAGCCGGGCAGCACCTGAGCCTGATAGCCACGATTACTCAGGTGACGCTCGATCACCCGGCGCTCGTCAGGATTGTCACGCAGCGTAGGTGCTTCGGTGATCAACAGCGGTTCATCGATATGCCCCAACCCGGCCAGGCCTTCCTGCTCGATGAGACGGGTCAGCAATTCGAACTCGAAAGCCCCGGGGAACGCGGCATCGAAACCACCGGCTGCAAGGAACAAGTCGCGGCGATACAACCAATGACGCGCCATCACCATCGGGAAGCTGAGCAGCAGATCCAGGTTGAAGCCCGGCAAGAAGGCCCCACCCAGGCTGCCGTCCGGCAAGTATTGCAGCTGATCACCATACACAGCGCGGCATTCGGGGTTACCAGCCAGCTCGAGCCCGGCGACCATCAAACCGCTCTGGGTGAACTCATCGCCGGCACGCGCCAGCATGAACCACTGGCAATCGCTCGCCTCTACCGCGCGGTTGATCTGCTCGACCAGGGGCTCATCGGTCATTTTCAGGAAATGCAGCTTGTCCGCCGCCGAAGTGGCGGGCACATCGGCCGGAGTGATCACTAGGATACGCAACGTCGCATACAGGCAGCGCTCGCCGAGCAGGCTCTTGAGCGTAACCATCAATGCCTCGGACTGCCCCTCGGTATCGAGCACCACCACACCGATCAGCGGCCCGCCCTGGTGAGCCTGTAGGTAATCGGCGATCAAGCGGTTCTCGATAGGTGTCGGCAGCCTCTCGCGCAGCCAGCGCTTGAGGTTGAACTCGGACGACTCACTCGGCGACACACCGAGGCGCTCCAGAGCCTGCTGACGTTTCCGCCGTATGGTTTCCTGCCCAAGGTCGGAATGACGCGAATACAGCTCTCGATAGATCGCCGGATAATCCTTCAGCGCTTGCTGGGAGCGCCGCTCAGGATCATTGCTATCCTGGCGCATGCGAACCTCCACCGTTTCACGCTGAATGTGGTGGAACGAGCGACGAGCGCAGAGGCGCATGAGGAAGTCCCAATCCTCAAGGCCCGCCAAGGACTCATCGAAATCGCCGACCTCGAGCGCCAGAGCGCGCGGACAGGCAAAGGTATTGATTGGAATATAGTTATCGACCAGTAGCCTGTCTTTTGAGTATTCGCCGTGGGGATAGCGCTGCTCACGCCCCAATTCAATACGTTTTCCAGTCTCGATTTTCTCGAGGATAAAGACCGCATCCGTGTATACGACGCTATCCGGATGAGCCTTCAGGGCTGCTGCCAGTTCTTGCAGGTGATTGGGCAGGTACAGGTCGTCATCATCCAGAAACACGACATACTGGCCACGCGCCAGGCGCAAGGCGGCATTGCGAGCGGCGGCAGGCCCCTGGTTACGCCCCTGGCGCACATAGGTAATGGGGAAGTCGTAGCCTGCAAGCAACGACTCGACTGCCACACCATTATCATTGACCACGATCAACTCGAAGTCTTTTAAACCCTGCCGATCAACACTTGTCAGCGCATCCTTGAGTAGCTCAGGGCGATTATAGGTCGTCAGCACTACCGAAAACAGAGGGCTGTTTTCATTCTGATCAGTACGACATTTCGCCAATAGATCAAAGAAATAGGCAGAGCCGCAGCTTGGCTCATGCCTCAAAATTTTCTCAATCCTACCCCACCAGGCTGCCTTATTATCCAATAAAACAGTTGCCGCACGCGCAATATCCGAAACATCAAAATACAACGTATTACGAAATACAATTGACGCCCATTCCAGTGAACTATACGAGCTATGTCTAGGCACACGCGTCGTCATGACTTGACTCTGGACCTTCTGCCCTTCACGCAGCAGCTTTAGCGTAAAATCCCAGACCCTCTCCCCTAGAAAAAGAGATGGATTATAGCCGCCAGCCTTTTCAAACACAGATCGCCGGCAAAATACCGAACACACCTGCATCGCATTTTCTTGATGGACAATAGCATTTTCCATACCACTTTCTGGAAAAACAAATAACACCGCCCCAATAGCAGGATGCTTATCGAGAAAGTCTCGAGCATTTAAAACATCCTCGCGACAAGGAAAACCATGCCCCCCGGCAAGCAGAACAAAATCGCAAGATGAAAAAGCAACTCTCTCGTTCACACCCACAGCGACTTCAATATCGTCCACATCTAAAAACAAAGACGATGGCAGGCTCGACAATACAGCCTGAATATTTTCGTTGCTCCCACCTGAACCCACGATCACGTTCGAAAAAAGATCTACCCCCGACTCGATACTGCTTACTCCGTGCTCCAGCTTGAGCAACGCGTTATCCAGCCTCTGCTGCAGGCGCGCATGATGAAAGTGCCCGTATTGGCTCGCGCGTCCTTTAAGATGATCTGCGATTCGCCCTGCAGACTCCATGCACTCAGCTAGAACCTTACCTAAATATTTTTCAACTATATAAAGATGCGTGTACAGCGGTTCGAGCGAGGAATAAAAATTATTTCGAGAATACTGTTTATCATGTATCCGATAGCACGAACCGGGCAGAGGCTCAAAGGCAAAATTCTTGTACTTGCCAGCCAACCGCACAAAGAACTCCCAATCTGCGCCACCCCACGCTTCGATATCGAAATACAGATCATCACTTATCTGATCACGATCAAAAATGGCCGCACACAACGTCACGTAGCAGTCATGCACAAGCAAATCAGCAAATTCATCACGTCCGCCATAATAAGCGGCCTCTGCATAGCCGGAATGCTTTTGAGCACCGTGCAGCACACCACACGAATCCATCATAATGATCGGAGAATAAGCCAATACGCAGGACGCATTTCTCTTGAGCGCACTCATCAACCGCGAAAAGTGCCCAGGCAATAAACAATCGTCGGCACTTACCAAGGACAGATATCGCCCACTCCCTACACGCAAGGCAGCATTGAAGTTCAAGCACGCGCCGATATTCTCTGGATGCCTGACAAGACGAATCCTTTCATCACATAGAAAGCCAGATACCACCTCCACAGTTTTATCCGTAGAGCAGTTATCGAGAATAATCAATTCAAAATCCGAGTAATCTTGATCCAGAATACTCTCAATACACCTGGATATATAATTGGAATAATTATAAGAAGTTACGACAACCGTCAGGCTTGGCTGCTGCATAGCATTCCTCGCAGGGATATTTTTCATACCTCGATGGCACACCGAGGTTGTTATAAGTTTCAAATCCTTTTCAAGTATCCTTCCGGCGCCACGCTGATCAGCAGTTTGTTGTCCATTCGTTCATCCACCTGGAATTCCGGGTGGCTCGTCAGATACTCGCGCACCGCCGACTTCGGACTGTTGCCCTTGCCCCATGGCCGACCGGCCTGCAGCTCGTCGGGTGTGTCTTCCACCACGGTATCGAATACCACGCAGTAACTGCCCGGCGATACCAGAGGCGCGTAAGCCTGCAGTTCGGCCAGCACATGTGCGTGGGTGTGATTGCTATCCAGCGAGACCAATACCCGCTTACCACGGGCAGCCTGGCGCACCTGTTCCACCACTTCCGGCGCGATGCTCGAGCCCTGGATCATGTCGATACGACGGGACATCGGATGTGCCTCGATGGCCTCTCGGTTGTGCTGGCGAATATCGATGTCGATACCCAGCACCCTCGCGTCACTGGGCCCGCCGCAAGCCGCGTTGAGCTCCAGCAGCGAGGCGAAGAGAATCAGCGATCCGCCATGGGCGATACCGGTCTCGATGATCAGCTCCGGCTGCACGGCCCATACCAGCTCCTGCATGGCCACGATGTCCTGGGGGTACTGGATGATGGGCCGGCCCAGCCAGCTGAAGTTGTAGGAATAGCGGTACTTGCCGCCTGCCTCCAGCATCCAGTCCAGAGACCGCTGTTTGAGACCTTGATCCTGGCCGGCGGCCTCGATGTTGCGTTGCACTTCCGCTTGAAACTCGTCGTTTGCGCTCACTTTGTGTGCTCTCGCTCGATGATTTCGACCTTGTCGATACGGCCGCCGATCTGGGCGCCGATATAGAGGTTTTCCCACAACCGCGGCTCGTCGTAGCCGGCCCGACGCATCGCCGCGACCGTCTCGTCGATATCGTAGGCCACCCGCTGCAGGACGATGCGCGAGCCGTCGAACAGGGCAAAGGCCGCGCGCGGATCTCCGTCGCGCGGCTGACCGACCGAGCCGGGGTTGCAATAGGTCTTGTCGCCCAACGACGCCAGGACCTGGACATGGGTATGCCCTGAAAAGTAATAACGCCAGGCGCCGCTCAGCTTGTCCGCAGACACCCGGTACAGGTACTGATCGCGCGGGTCTTCCCAGCCACCATGAACGAAGCAGGCATCGCCCTCTTCGTACTGAGAGCTCAGGCCGGCCAACAGCTCGACCTGATCAGGACGCACCACTCGAGCCTGGTGCTCCAGCAAGGATGACACCAGCCGCGAACGAGGACAGCCGGTCCCTTCCGTCAGGTAACCGTCGTGGTTACCCAGCAGTTGCACGGCGCCGCGCTGGGTTAGCAGGTCGATGCATTTCTCCGGCTCGGCGTAATAGCCGGTCACATCGCCCAGAGAAATCACCCGCGTGCAGCCGAGCCGATCCGCCTCGCTCAGTACCGCACGCAGGGCCGGGAAATTGCCATGAACATCCGATATCACCGCAATCATAAGTATTCGATGTGATCCTCTATGTAACGGGTACAGCTGGCCGCGCGCCATTGCGTAAGCGCAGGGCGCCGAGCACGACAGAAGTAATCGATGCTCATGGCCGCCTCGTTGAAGCCAAGCGCTGCGCGCAAGGAAATCGATGCCGACAGGCGCGGATTGATCTCCAACAACCAGGCCTGGCCATCGGCCTTGCGAAACTGATAATTGGTCGGCCCTACAGGCCGGAAATGAGCGGTCAATGCCTCGCAAGCGCTCTCGATCAGGGCATCGCTTGCGACGCTGCGCGCTCTCCAGGTAGCACCGCCGGGTCCCAATGTGCGCTGCAAGATGGCTGGCCGACTGGAGGTACCGTCGCCATAACCGAACAGACCCACGGTGTACTCCTGGTCGGCACTGCCGACCAGTCGCTGCAGCATGAAGTTGTCGCCCAGCTTTCGAAGCTGGTACCGCAGATCGTCCTCATCCTCTACCAGAGCCTGACCACGGCCACCGGAGCCCCGCCGCGGCTTGCACAGCAGCGGCGCCGGACCGAGCTGCGCGATGGCTTGCGCCCAGTCGCCGCATCGGCTGGTGGCGATTGCCGGCAGCCCCGCTTCGAGCAGCGCCTGGTGCAGGCTCCATTTATCCCGCGCCAGCTCGATCAGGCGGCTGTCGTTGAGCGCCACCGCCACCCCGGCCGAAGCGAACAATTGGCGGCGTGCATCGAAATGAAAGACATCCTGCTCGATGGCGGGCAGCACCAGGTCAATCGCTTCGCGCTCGATGAGTTCGAGGAGGAAGCTGTCGTAGGCAGGATCTGCCTCCGCCACGGGTGGTTTGACATAAAAACCGTCGCAGGCATGACGACCGAAGGCCAGTGGGTCTCGATCAAGGCCGATGATGCTCACCTCTGGCAACGGACGCAGCGACTTGACCACGCCCTGGCCGATGATCGCGCCCACACCGGTCACCAGCACGCGCACACCAGCAGCCTCAAGTGACATCGAACACCTCGAAACGTGCGGCATATCCACCATCGCGGATAGCGCGCAGGCCATCGAGCAACGGTGTGAACGTGAGGCCCAGCGTCGCCAGCTCTGGTGACGCGGGCGGGAAATACGCCGGCCAGAACGCTGTCTTCTCCTGGGCGATCTGCACCTCACCGCCCTGCCCGAAAACTTCGTAGGCATGTCGAGCAAGACTCAGGTAGCTCTCGCTGTGCGGGTGGCAAACGTGCAACACACCCTCTGCGCCAGCCTCGCTGGCCAACGTCATGGCGGTGACAGCATCGCACACGTGCACGAAATTGCGCGGCGCATCCCCCGGGGGCAAGCGCAGCACGCGGCCGCTGCGCGCGTAACTGACGATGCGCCCGAACCAGCGCTGATGGCGTATGCAATCGCCGCGCTCGTCGTAGAGCTGGGCGAAACGCAGACTGACGAAGGTTTGCCCGCTTTGCGCCAGCGCCCAGGCCAGAACACCCTCGGCCCGCGCCTTGGATGCACCGTAGCTGCTGGCGAAGGCCGCTCCCTCGCGTCGCGCGGACGATACGCTTCCGGCGTACACCACTTGCCGACAGCCCGCAGCACGCGCGAGCGCCACCACCTGATGAGCGCCGAGCACATTGACCCGGTCGTTGAGCCAGGCCCCCTGGGGTGAGTCGTCGCCAAACGCCGCGGCACAGTGAAACAACACATCCGCCTCGACAGCGGGAAACTCCGTACACAAGCTGTCGCAGCCCAGCTCCAGCAGCACCTCGCAGTCGCCGGAGCGCCCAGCGCCGATCACCTGCCAGCCTTGCGCGCGCAAGTGCTCGCTCAGCCGACTGCCGACCATCGAGCCTGGACCCACCACCAGCGCTCGTTGCATCAGGCCACCCGCACTTCCATCAACAGCCCCACGCAGAGGTCGGGGAAATCCACCCCCACCTCGCACATGGCCTGCAGGTTTTCCTCGAATTCGGGCATGGTCTGCATGTAGCCGAGTGGCAAGGGCTTGAGGTAGATGCCCTCCTCCCAGGTAATCCGATATCCCTCCGCTTGCAGCAGTGCCTTGAGCGTGTCGCGGCAGAACTGACGCTGATGGCCCAGGGCATGATCATTGGCATTGAGCTCATAGATGTCGGCGATCTTGCCCATCGCCAGTCCCAGGCGCCGGTTGAGCGACTTGGCATTGGGCACCGCAACGTAGAGGCGGCCACCCGGGCGCAGGTTGGCGCGGAAACGGCGCAGAATCAGGCCTGGATCGTCCACATGCTCAAGGATGAAACCCATCATCACCACATCGAACTGCTCACTGCTGGCGAAGTGTTCGAAGTAACCCTCCACCAGTTCGATGTTCAACCCCGGGTGGTTTTCCCGGAACAGATCGATTACCACCGAAGAGCCCTCGAGCACCACGTGGCGCTGGAAATGCCGATTGAACAAAGCCGTGGTGTAACCGTGGCCCAACCCCAGCTCCAGCAGCGAGAGCGGAGCCTTGCCTTCGAGACGGCGCAGGATGCGCGGCGGGTACCAATTGAGAATCAGCTCGTTCTCCAGAGAGGTCACCGCTCCCGGTTTGTATTGCGAGGTCACGTCATTCAGCTTGTTCATGCCTGATCTCTTGCTGCCAGCGCATGGCGCCAGTGGGTCACACCCGACTCGATGAAGGTTCTGCCGTCCCGCCCGCAATTGGCTACCAGGTCGAGCACGGTGACATAAGGGGTGAAGGGCGGAAACTTCTGCGGATATTCGCGCTTGCGGTAGTCCATGTAGCAGACCTCGATACCCGCGCACTCGAAGGCATCGTGGTCCAGATAGTTCAGGGCACCCATTCCCGTAACGTAGCGATCACCGCCCAGGTGCGCCACCACCCCCTGGATCAACGCGCTCTTGCGTCCCTCCACCGCCAGTTGCGAAGAGCGGTGCAGACGCTTGCCCTCTAGCAGGCCGAAATACTGCGCTACCGTTTGCATGCCCTCGATGAGCAGATCACAGAAGCCCAGATCACGACGCAACAGCACCGCTTCGGCCAGCCCGAGGGCGTCATGCATATGGGGCGTTCCGGCCAGCGCCAGGGCCAGGGTACGCAGATGCTTGTCGCGCCATCCTGACTCCTCGGCGCACTGCAGATCGCAAATGCGCGCCTCACGCCCGTGCTGGCGCAGCGGCACCGTAAGCCAGGCACTGCCATCGGGCGTCTTGTACTGCACTCGGTTGATGAAGCCGCGAGCGAACTGGACATCGTCAAAGATCACGAAATCATCTGCCAGTCGCCACTGCTCGAACATGCCTACCCAGGGGAAATACATCGGCTGGGAAATAACCACCGTGCTCATCGCCACGCCTCGGCGTGCAACGTCTCGACCACGCTGCAGATGCGCTCGATGTCCGCCTCGGTCATGTCGTGAAAGCTCGGCAGGTTGATGGCTCGCTCGGGGATGCTTGCCGAATGACCGCCAGCGGCAGGTATGCGCCCCTGGAACATCGGCAGAGCCGAGAGGGGATAGAAGAAGACGCGGGCGTCGATGTTGTTCTCGGCGAAACGCGCCAACAGGCGCTCGCGAGTGATGCCCAGCTCGGAGTCGAAGACCACCGTAGGCATCCAGGCGCCGATTCGGGTGCCCTCGGGCTCGGGGTTCAGGCTCAAGCCGGGCAGACCACCGAGACGCCGACGATAGTTCGCCATGATGGCGCGCTTACGCTCGATCAGCTCGTCGATACGCTCGGTCTGGGCGCAGCCGATCGCGGCCTGCAGGTTGGAGATCTTGTACTTGAACCCCAGCAGATCGGGCCAGAACTGGCGTGTCTGGCCTTTGAGCCGACCATGATTGGACAGCCCCAGCACCCGTTCGAAGAGGTCGGCGTCGTTGGTGACGAACATGCCGCCTTCCCCGGTGGTCATGGTCTTGGTGCCGTGGAAGGAGAATACGCCGAAGCGCCCCATGCTGCCGGCGCGCTGCCCCTGCCACTCGGAGCCGATGGCCTCGGCAGCGTCCTCGATGACCGCAATACCATGTCGAGCACCGATGGCCAGCAACTCGTCCATCGCGCAGAGGTTGCCATACAGGTGAACGGCGATGATCGCCCGAGTGCGCGGCGTTATGGCCTGCTCCACCTTCGCCGGGTCCAGGCACCAGGTGTCCTCGCAGATGTCGACGAACACCGGCGTCGCTCCCAGATGCACGGCCGGCGCCACCGAGGCGATCCAGTTGCTGTCGGCAAGGATCACCTCATCGCCCGGCCCGATTCCGAGTGCGGCCAAGCCCATGTGCAAGGCCCCGGTACAGCTGGAGGTGGCGATCGCGTGCCTGACCCCCAGGTGATGGCCGAAGGCCGCCTCGAAGCGTTCGATGTATTCGTAGCAGCGTGGCCCCCAGCCGTGCCGGGCCGCATCGGTGACGTACTGCACCTCCAGCTCGGATATCGAAGGCTGGGTGTACTGGATGCGCGACTTCATTTCACCTCCAGGCACGGGATGGCGGTGACGAAGCGGCCGCCCCACTGGCGAATGCGCTCGTTCTGCGCCATCACCTCGTCGGCAATGTTCCATGGCAGGATCAGCAGCAGATCCGGGCGCACCTCATCCAGTTGTGACGGCGAGAGGATGGGCACGTGACTGCCCGGTAGATACTTGCCCTGCTTGGAAGGTGCCGCATCGAACACCCAGGGCAGCAGGTCAGGCTTGATACCGGCGTAGTTGAGGATGGTATTGCCCTTGGCGGCAGCACCATAGGCAGCCATCCGACGCCCGGCCCGTTTCTGCTCGAGCAGGAAGGCAAGCAGATCATTCTTCAATCGGTCGGCGCGCGCCTGGAAACCTCGATAGGTGGCAGGATCGCGCAATCCGGCCTGCGCCTCGGTACTCAGCAGCGCATCGACTGAAGCCGAGCGTGGCCGTGAGTCGTCCTGATGCGAAGCGTGAACGCGCAGGCTGCCGCCGTGTGTAGGCAACTGCTCGACGTCATGGATACGCAGCCCGGCAGCCTCCAGGACGCGCTCCACGCTATACAGAGACAGGTAGGAAAAATGCTCGTGGTAGACGGTGTCGAACTGCACCTGTTCGATCAGGCGCAACAGGTGCGGGAATTCCAGGGTGAGGGTGCCACCGGGCTTGAGCACCGCTTTCAACCCTCGGGAAAAGTCGTTGATATCCGGCACGTGGGCAAAGACGTTATTGCCCAACAGCAGATCGGCCTGCCTGCCCTCCTCGGCCAGCCGCTTGCCGAGCGCCTCGCCAAAGAACTCTCGCAATACGGGAATCCCCAAACGCTCTGCAGCATCGGCGGTACTGGCGGTTGGCTCGACACCCAGGCATGGCACGCCCGCCTCGACGAAATTACGCAGCAGGTAGCCGTCGTTCGAGGCCACCTCGATCACCAGACTGCCGGCTCCCAGGCGCAGCGTTTCGCGCATGCGCTCGGCGTAGGCACGAGCGTGAGCCAGCCAACTGCTGGAGGTAGAGGAAAAATAGGCGTAATCGGCATCGAACAATTCACCGGAGTCGGCGTAGTCCTCGGTCTGCACCAGCCAGCACTGCTCGCAAACCCAGAGCCGCAGCGGGTAATAGCGCTCGGGCCGGCTCAGGTCCGCTTGCGTCAGATAGGCATTGGACGGCGGCGCGTGACCAAGATTGAGGAAAGATTGCCGCAACGGAGCTGCGCAGTGACGACAGTTCATGGTGCCAGTCCAATGAAGTCCGGGGTGAGCAAGGGATGTTTTCGGTCGCGTGCCGACAGGTCGCGCACTGGCAACGGCCAATCGATGCCGAGGGCGGGGTCGTCATGACAGACCCCGCCCTCGGCATCGGGACAATAGAACTCGGTGTGCAGGTAGAGCATCTCGCTGTCCTCCTCCAGCACCTGGAAGCCATGGGCGCAGCCCTCAGGGATCACCAGCAAACGCCGATTCTCCGCGCTCAGGGTCTCGGCATGCCAGCGCAGGAAACTCGACGAACCGCGGCGCAAATCCACCACCACGTCCCAGATTCGACCGCGGATGCAGCGCACCAGCTTCATCTCCGATCGGGGGAAGTGCTGGAAGTGCAGGCCACGCACTGCACCTACCTGGCGGGTCAGCGACTGATTGATCTGGACGATACGACGCTCACCCAGCAAGGGCGCCAGCTCATCGGCGCAGAACAGGCGTGTGAACGAACCCCGTTCGTCACGATGAACATCGCAGTCGACGCGCATCAGGCCGTCGATAGAGGTGGTGCTCACCGTCAGGCCCATACGCAGCCGACCTGTCGCGCCGCGTTGATGAAATGCAGCAACTGCTCACGGGTGCAGACTTCGCCTCGCTCATGACTACGGCGATACCATTCGGCGGTCATCTGTAGCGCAGTGCGCAGTGACCAGACCGGGGCCCAGTGCAGGCCGGAACGGGCCTTGGCACTGTCCAGGTAGAGCAAACGCGCCTCGTGCAGACCGTCGACGCTGGCGGCCTGCCAGTTCAATGCAGGCCAGTGCTCGCGCAGGGCCTGGAGAATTTCCGCCACGCTGCGGTTGGCCTCGGGCGCCGGTCCGAAGTTCCAGGCTTCGGCACAGCTACGATCCCCCTCAAGCAGTCGCTGGCCCAACAGCAGATAGCCGGACAAACATTCCAGCACGTGCTGCCAGGGACGCGTGGAGGACGGCGAACGGATCTGCAGCGTCTGCCCGGTCTGTACTGCGCGGACCAGGTCGGGAATCAGGCGATCCTCCGCCCAGTCGCCGCCCCCGATCACATTGCCGGCACGGGCGGTCGCCAGCAACGGGCCGGACTGCTGCCAGAAGGATTTACGGTAACTGTCGCACACCAGTTCGGTCGCGGCCTTGGAGGCGCTGTAGGGATCGTGGCCGGCCAGCTCATCGCACTCGCGATAACCCCATGGCCATTCGCGGTTGGCGTACACCTTGTCGGTCGTAACCACCACCACCGCTGCAACGCCTGGCGTAACGCGGCAGGCTTCGAGCAGGTTGGCGGTACCCAGGACATTGCTCGACCAGGCATCCAATGGCTGCCGGTAGGAGGGACGCACCAAGGACTGGGCGGCCAGATGGAAGACGATCTCCGGCTGCTGCTCGGCTAGCAGGTGCTGCAGAGCGCAGGCGTCGCGAATATCGCCACGCCGATCGGTGACGGGCAGACGTAGCGCTGCCCAATGATCAGCATTGCCGTCCTGTTCGCAGGGCAGCGAAAAACCCACCACCTCGGCGCCCAACTCGACCAGCCAGGCGGCGAGCCAGCTGCCCTTGAAGCCGGTGTGTCCGGTAAGCAGCACCTTGCGCCCCTGGTAACTCCGAGCGAACGCCGTCATTGCCAGATTTTCCAGGGTGCCTTGCCACTGACCCAGAGGTCGTTGAGCTGATTCTTGTCACGCAGGGTATCCATCGCCTGCCAGAAGCCTCGGTGACGAAAGGCCATGAGGTTTTCCTCCTCCGCCAACCGCATCAGCGGCTCGCCCTCCCAACTGCTCTGATCACCGTCGATGTAGTCGATGACCGAAGGATTCAGCACGAAGAAACCACCGTTGATCCAGGAACCGTCACCTGCAGGTTTTTCCTGGAAGGAACCGACCCGGTCACCGTCCATATCCAGCGCACCGTAACGACCTGGCGGCTGAATGGCCGTAACCGTCGCCGGTTTGCCATGCTGCTTGTGGAAGTCGATCAGGGAGCGGATATCGATGTCGGCCACACCATCGCCATAGGTGAAGCAGAACGGCTCGTCACCCAGATGCTCGCGTACCCTGCGCAGCCGCCCGCCGGTCAGGGTGTCTTCGCCGGTGTTGACCAGCGTAACCCGCCAGGGCTCCACGTAGCGCTGATGGACTTCCATGGAGTTCTTCGACATGTCGAAGGTCACGTCGGACATGTGCAGGAAGTAGTTGGCGAAGTATTCCTTGATCACATAGCCCTTGTAGCCCAGGCAGATCACGAAATCCTGGATGCCGTGATGGGAGTAGATCTTCATGATGTGCCAGAGAATCGGCTTGCCACCGATTTCGATCATGGGCTTGGGCCTGAGGTGGGATTCCTCACTGATCCGTGTGCCCAGTCCACCGGCAAGAATGACCGCCTTCATCGCTACTCCCCTGCCCCCGGATATTCGACCAATCGTCAATTAGTCGGCATTTTGTTGCCCGATATACAGGTATAGCAACAAGCGGGCCAGTCTAATCGGGGGCGTCATATATCCAAGCGACAAGAGCTAGCGTGCCGGACCACGAGCGGTGACTACCACGAATGAGACACGCTAGAGCGCCCCCATAAGCACCACGCTCATGAATGGCTGACCCTGCAAGGAAAGAGAGGAAGCAAATTCAACGCAACTGATTGAACAGATTCAGCCCGGCGATCTTCACATAACTCTGCTGCGCAGCCTCGAGAATGATGGTCTGGAACGACAACCGCGACAATGCCTCGGCATAGTCGAGTTCGCGCAGCTCGGCCTGCACGGACTTGTTCACCAGAGTCACGTCCTCATTGTCGACACTGGTGGTGTCGATCATGTTGAGGCGCGCGCCGATCTCGGTCTGCACTTCCAGCACGCTGCCCATGCCGTTGTCGAGGTTCTTCAGGGCGATGGCCACCTCGTTGCGCACGGCCAGATTCCCGGCCGGCGAGGTGGGCGACGACTCCAGCGCCTGACGCAGTCGGGAAATGGTGTTGAGGATGCTGCGCTGTTCCTGGAACTGGGGCTGCACGCCGAACTGGTCGCCACCGCCGGCGCTGGCCGGGCCGGACAGCGTGAACTCGGCGCCATACACGGTGAAACTGGCCGGATAAGGACCAGTGACGGTACCGGTGGTCAGCACCGGACTGTTCGGCCCGACGGGCTGGGCGAAGACCTCGTAGTTGCTGTCGTCGGTGAAGCGCAACACCACGCCGGAGGTGGGGAACTGGCTGTCGAAGACGTTCTGGTTGACGATGTTGCCGCCCGCCACGACTGCCGCCGAACCGTTGGTGGAAGCACGGGTGACGGCGAACTCGGTTGGCGCGGACTGCAGGGTGAAGCTGTGGGTACCGATACCCGGCGAACCGGCGGTGGCAGGCGGCTGGATGTCGGCCAGCAGGCTGTCCAGGTTCAGCTCGTTGTCGCCCTGCTTGAGCACCACATCGAGCTGAAAGCGCATACCGCGGAAATTGATGACGTTGCCGCCGTTGACCAGCGGATCGATCTTGCCGCCCCCCGGAATCTCCGAGGTCACGTCGGCGCCGCTGGCGTCGTAGATGCGGAACTCGGTACCACTGACGAACGCCAGCGAATAGGGTTCGCCGCCGCGGAAATCGGCGTTGAAGGCGCGATTGTCCTCCACCAGCCCGGGCGAGATGAACACCCGTTGCTCGTTGGCCGGCACGGCGGAAATGGTGGTCGCCGGCAGCGGTGGCGACGGCAGCGCCGGATTGTTGACTCCGTTGGCGTTGGCCACGCGGTTGGCGTTGGTCACGCTCTCGAACAGGCGCTTGCCGTTGTCGTTGATCGCCACGTTGGTGGAGCTGGCCACCTGCAGGGTGCGCTGCCCTTCGTCGCCGAAGTAGGAATAGGTGCCGTCCGGGTTGCGCACGAAGGGTTCGGTCTTGCCCAGATTCCCCGCAAACAGGTACTCGCCCCGGGCGTTACGGCTGTTCATCAGATTGAGTAGCTCGGCCTCGCGCTCGGCAAGCTCCTTGGAAATGGATTTCCGGTCTTCAGCCGACAGGGCTCCACCGCCAGCCTGTACGGCCAGCTCACGCACACGCTGGAGCACGGTATTGACCGAGTTCAGTGTGGTCTCTTCCTGAGTCAGACTGTTCTTCGCGGCTGTCAGGTTGTCGCTGTATTGCTTGAGCACCGCCTGTTGCTGCTCGAGCTGCAGCAGGCGCACCGAGGCCACCGGATCATCCGCCGGGGTCAGGATGCGGTTGCCGCTGCTGATCTGCTCCTGGGTGCGAATCAGGTTCGAATAGTTGCGCCCAAGGCCGGAAACGCCGTTATTGAACGCCTGAATGGATGAGATGCGCATGACCATGGGGCTTGCCTCTTGCAACGCCTGTCATCTGTACAGGCCGCGCTTTCCCGAACTCGGGAAAGCGACTATCAGAATGTGTTGATCAGAGTATCGAACAGGTTACGCGCAACTTGAATGATCTGCGCGGATGCCTGGTAGTACTGCTCGAACTGGATCAGTTTGGCCGCTTCTTCATCGAGATTGACCCCGGAAACCGAGTCGCGGTTATCGGTGGCCTGCTTGAGAATTGCGCCGGTCGCCTCGCCGTCCACTCGTGCCTGGCTGGTGAGCGTACCGACCCGTTCCACCAGGTCGCCATATGAGTCGGAAAAGCTCGAGCCCGTGGTATCGGGCGCCGCAGGATTGACCCCGATAACGGCTTTGTTCTGCAAGTTGACCAGATTCAGCGCATTACGGTTATCCGATACGCCGTTGGTATTGAACGATACCGAGAAGTTGTCGCCGCCAGAGGGTCGACCACTGATGGTCACCTGATAGTCGAAAGCCGCGGGAACCGCAGGTGGGTTGGCCGGCACGCTAATGGTCAGCGCGTTATCCTGCCCCGGAACGATGCTGCCGGTGTCGATCACGTTGCCGTTGATATCGACCACGTCATAGCTCTGCGTCGCGCCGCCGCCAGCGCCCATCACGATGCGCAGCGGCGGCGCGTTACGCAGGCTGGTCTCCAGATCCGCCTGTGCGGCCGGATCGTAGATGTTGATTTCGGTCAGCAGCTTCGGCTGGGTAATCTTGCCGGTGCCGATGTTGGCCGGGCTGGTTTCGGCCTTGAGCGGCGCAGCGAAAGCCAGTTCCTCGGGATTCTTCATGTCCGCACGAACATCACGGCCGGCGTTGCGGGTCGGCATCACCAGGAAGCGATCACCGGCAGCGAAGGTGCCACTGGCCACGCCGATGGAGAAACCGTCCACTTCAGGCGCAGGCACGGTGGTGATGTCGAACGTCGCCGGGGTCGGCGGAAACAGCGTGCCATCGGACGTTCGGCGAATCACGTACTCGGTGGCACTGGTGAATTGCACCTCGTAGTCACTGGTGGTCAAGCGCGAGGTATCGGTGATCGTGACATTGAGGTTGGCGTTCGGGTCGCTGTTGCCGACGCGCGCCAGGCTGCGCTGGCTGAGCAGCGCAGGGTCATTGATCGAACGGAACAGCTCGTTGCCGAACTGACCGTTGAGATCCAGCCCCTGCCCCAGTTGCCGGTTGATCTGGTCGGCGACCGACAGCGCCAGTCGCCCTACGGCATTGAGCGAAGTGTCCAGCACGTCTTCGCGATAGCGAAGCAGGCCGCCCATCTCGCCACCGGTGATCAGCGAGGTGACGTTCTGCCGCGAATTGCCGCTGACGAACTGCACCTCCTGCCGCAGCGGATCGGCCTGCCCTGGCACCACTTCGAGCCGGGCGGCCTGCTTGCCGACGACCAGCGGCTGGCCAGAGCCGATGAACAGGTTGTAAGTGTTGTCGTCCTGAGGAACGACCGTCACACCAACGAACTCGGAAAGCTTGCGCACCGCCTCTTCACGCGCATCGAGCAGATCGTTCGGCGCCTGCCCGTTGGAAGCGGCCACGGCGATCGCGTCGTTGTATCCTGCGATAGCGGTGGCCAACTGATTGACCTGATCGGTAACCGCCGACAGTTGCTTGTTGATGAACGCGTTCTGCTCGTTCAGACGGTCGTAGACGGTATTGAAACGCTTGGCCAACCCTTCCGCTTCCGACAGCGCCAGCTGCCGCGCAGGTATGTTGGCCGGGTCTTCGGCTGCGGTCTGCAGGGCCGAGAACAGTTTCTGCAATGCCGGGGTGATCCCGGTGTTGCTGCCGGCGAGCAAAGAGTCGAGCTGGTTGATCTGGCTCAGGTACGCCTTGGTGTCGCTGTTCAGCGCCGTGCTGCTGCGCACCTGGGTATTGAGGAACTCGTTGTAGATGCGACGAACATCAGTCAGGGTCGTACCCGAGCCGATATAGCCCGCGCCACTGAACTGCGGCGTACGCGTGGCCTGAATCGTCTCCTGACGGGAGAAGCCAGGCGTATTGACGTTGACGATGTTATGGCCGGTAACAGCCAGCGAAGTCTTGTTAGCCGCCAGGCCCGAAAGGCCTATGTTCAATAGGTCAGCCATGATTCAACCTCAAGTCCTTGTGGTGGCGCTATCGGCAGCGGCGATTGCTTGATAGGTCTGCATCT
>OGCL01001260.1_pt1 | contig 22360 bp, 14 predicted proteins | sample 1570041 | NCBI WGS metagenome assembly OGCL01 (sample SAMN06266162, study PRJEB24511) | hot springs metagenome | isolation source: Hot spring water | place: South Africa: Limpopo | collected 2015-06-22 | reverse complement strand
GGGTTTCCCCACCTGCGGTGAGCCTGTCGAACCGCACCCCTGCCTGTGGGGCGCCAGCCGCTCCCAACAGCGGTTGGCCAATGGGGAAACCGCCCCCGCCCTGTGGGGAGAAGCGGGGAAACCGGGTTTCCCTACGCCCCCGCCCTGTGGGGAGAAGCGGGGAAACCGGGTTTCCCCGCGCCCCTGCCCTGTGGGGAGGCAAGCCCCCAACGCCGGGAGGGTCAGGGGAAACCGGGGTTCTCCTGACTTTAGCAATTGGCCGTGATCGGCAGGTAGAGCCGTCGGGGCAGATCGCGGCTCTGCTCGGGCAGCGCCGGTTCCTCCTCGGCGGCGCTGGCCCAGTTGATCGGCCCCGGGTCCACGCCGTTGACCAGTCCGAGCGGCTGGAACATCTGCGCGGTCATGCCGGGGAAAATTGCTCCCAGGTTCGGGTTCCCCAGGCGCCTGAGAATAATCTCGCCCAGCACGACCCGAAAATCGGTGGTGATCCGCAGATCCTGACCCTGGTCCAGGTCTTGCAGGCCGGGCCAGGAGCCGTAGACCTGCCCGCCGTTGACCCCGCCGCCGAGGACCAGCATGACGTTGCCGTGACCGTGGTCGGTGCCGTTGCTGGCGTTGCGCCCCAGGCGCCGGCCAAACTCGCTCATCACTACAATAGTTAAGCGGCCCTGGTAATCAATCAGGTCGCTGTACAGGGCAAACAGGCCCTGGGAGAGCATCCCCAGCCGGTCGGGCAGGTAGCCGTTGCCGTCGCTCTGGGCCTGGTTCTCGTGGGTGTCCCATCCACCCAGGTCCACCGTCGCGATGCGCAGCCCCTGCTCCATCTTCACCAACTGCGCGACGGTGCGCAGCGCATTGCCGAAGGAGCCGGTGGGGTAGGTGACGCCATCGCGCGGGGTGTAGGCGCCCGGATTGGCGGCGCGAATGGCCTTGATCGTCTCGATCGTGCGGCGACCGGCGATGTCCAGGGGGTTCAGGCCGCTGCCGGGGTAGAAGCTCTCCAGCGTGCGCATCAGCGGATAGTTCTCCTCGGGGCGGTTGTAGCGCCAGTAGCTGTTGATGGTAAACGAACGGGGGTTGGGCATCGCCACCGCATCACGGTAGGCCAGGAGCGAGGCCGGCGTCTGATTGCCTGCTGAGACCGCGGGCAACAGCCCGGTGCGCAGGCCGCTGGTTTGCAGATGGCGGGTGATCCAGCCGCTGGCGGTGGTCTTGTTGCCTGGCGTCCCACGCTCGATGTAGTCCATTGCATCGAAATGGCTGCGCGTATCGTCGTCGAGACCACAGGCGTGAACCAGGGCCAGCCGCCTGGCGTCGTAGAGTTCCCTGAGGTGGGGCATTTTGCTGTTCAGGCCGAAGCTGCTCGTGCCGTAGGAGGGGTTGCGCGGCTCGATCCGCAAGGGCGCGTTCTCGCCCGTCAGGGGCAATGCCAGCGGGCCACGGGCCTGGCGATAGGCCGGGTCGTCGTAGGGACAGAGTAGACTCAAGCCGTCGCACCCACCGCGCAGGAAGACGACCACCAGAATCTCATCATTGCCAGCGGCGCTTACCGGGTCGGCGAAGACGAGCTGGCTGAGCCGACCGGCTGCCAGGGCAGCAATCGCCGCGCTGCATCCTACCAGAAACTCTCGTCGTGTAACTTCCACGATCTGTTCCTCCTGATCTGCGATGAAATGGAGTTTTCCGGGAGGGCCTGGTGTAGCTGTGGGAGGGCCTGGCCCGCCCGAACCCTCCCCTTCCGGCACATAGAGAACATAAGGCCGGGCGGAGGGGGGAACCCGCCCGGCCCACTGAGGGCGACCAGGGGGGGAAGGTCAACCCTCCAGCAGAACGCGCCAGGCACAGAACCTAGCGCAGGTTGAATTCGGGGCTCATTGCCAGGAGATGCACCATCGTGCGCACCCGATCATGGACACCCTCCATCGCGCCCCAATCTGGAGCGCGTGGTGTCGGGCGCGGCGGGGCATTGGGGTCGCCGCCAAAGGCGAGAAAGTTTGTCAGTTCTGCGCGAACCCGCGGCGTCAGCTCGAACCCGCACAGTCGCCTGCTCCAGTCGTCCACGATCTGGCGACACGAGGCATTCAGGTTGGTCTGTGCAATAATGTCAATGGCTACGTTGCCGCCCCACGACTGGGTCATCGAATAGAAGCTGTTCCAGCGCGCCAGCAGGCTATTCGTGTTGGCCCAGTAACTGGCCGTATCCGGGTGGCCGGTTGGCGTATCCCAGTCGAAGAGCTGGTGGCCGCTCTGGTCGGCATTGTAGAACAGACTGCTCCAGTAGCCGCCGCGGGTGGCATCGCCATCAACAGCCTCCACATCGGTGGGCAGCCGGGCGTCCGTCGCGCGGAGAAAGGCCCACAGGGCCTCGAGCGGCCGGCGCATCTTGCGCCCGAAGGTGGCGCGGCACTCAGGCGAAAGCACAATCGCGCGCACCACCTGGCGGATCTGGTCGGGCGACCGACGATGGGCCATCCAGACCTCGACCGCCGCGTCAATCACCCGCTGCGGTGGATCATCGGCGATGAGCCGCCGGGCGAGTTTGGTGCAAATATGACGCGCCGTGCCGGGGTGGTCGCAGAGCAGACCGAAGATCTGCTGACCGTCATCTAGAGCGGGCTGGTTGCGCCTGATGTTGGGCGCCGGCGGGATGCCCGGCGCCGGACGCACGGCCAGCACCGTCTTGGGGTTGGTGTCGTGCCAATCGCTGAGGATGTAAAACTCGCCGGTATTGGGGCGACCGTCGCGCCCGTTGGCGATCGTCCAGCCGGTGAAACAGCGAGCCGCTTCGTAGACGTCGTCATCAATGTAGCCGCGCGGAAAGGTTTCGTTACCGTAGCTGATGGTCTCGATCAGGCCACGGTTGTCGTAGAACTTGAGATAATTGTCAGAGCCAAGGGTGTGCAATTCGAACAACTCGCGGGCGTAGTTCTCATTGCCGCCTTCGCCCCCGGCTACGCGATTGGTGGCGTTGTCGAGGTAGAGCATCATGGCGACGCTCTTGCCCACTTCCTCGACAAAGGTGCGGAAATTCCCCAGGGCATGAGTGCGGATCACGCGGTCGTAGGCCGGCCAGGTGGCGGCAATGTTCCCATCGGCAGTGGCCTTGACGTTGAAGTGGTTGTGCCAGAAGTCTACCAGCACCTCGTAGAGTTGCCGCCGGCTATAGACCGCGCGGATCCAGGTGGCGACGCGCACCTCATTGAAGGGACGGACCCGCTCGCTCCAGTCCATGGCCATACCGCTGTTGGCGCGGGTCCATAGTTCGGCGGTGCTGGCGCCGAGCAATTCGAGGGGGCGAGCCTGGTTCACGGTACCATAACGGATCTTCAGGCGCGTGGCCGCGATCTGCTGCTCACACGCGCTATCGTCAATCGTCGCCGGGTTGAGTTGCTGGTCAACCCAGCGCTCGTAGCACTCGTCAGGAGTAGCGCCGAGGGCATTGAAGGCAGCAAGATCCTGAGCGCGCATCCCATAGGCGAGCCGGTTGAGCGCAACGCTCGCCGGAGAGGCCGGGGGCAACACCTGGCAGGCCGCCAGGGCCGGCGCCGGCTCACCAACCAGCGTGTGCGCGGTTGCGGCAGTGGTTGCCAGAGCCACGCTACCGCCAAGCAGGTTCCGTCGAGTCAGCCTCATAGAGCCTCGTTTCATGCGCTGAGCGAGTTGTGCAATGCCGACGCTTGCGCCGTTGGTGATGTAGCGCGAGCTGCGCCGACGCTGCCACCGCGCCCCGGCCCATACTCCCGGCGTTGGCGCCCTCGTGAAGACCTGCGCGGTGGTCATTCGGGCGGGCGCAGTGTTAGTATAAAATCGGTTAAATGATTGACAAGGATGACAATGGTCCCGACCCTTCGGCGCTGTTGGTGAGACAGGTCGTACGAAGCAGGGTCGGCGCCGCGCGCTCAAACGGCTGGGGGTTGCGGGCTTCGAAGGGTATCACGAGACCGCCGCGTTCACAGCATGCGAGGATCATGGCGCCCGCGCGCGGCTGCCGGGTTGGCGCGCCTCCGTGGAAGAATCAGGCATGCCTTAAGCATTCGTTTATTCGTTTATTCGTTTCCCATTCGTTGGCGCATTTCGTTTCCCATTCGTTGGCGCATTTCGTTTCCCATTCGTTGGCGCATTTCGTTTCCCATTCGTTGGCGTATTTCCCCCCTCGCATCAGGAAGCCCATCCCAGAGCAGGTAAAAACCCTTGGAAAGGGCGCGGGCCGCGCGTTCTCAAGGAGGCGTATCAGCCCGCGACCCGCTTCGGTCACTTGCCCCGGCAGGGGTTCTATGCTACGATGGTCTACTGTCCCATGCAGGAATACGCCAGGCTCATAGCCCGGCCGTCCGCGCGGCTGCACTGCTTCCTGCGGCGTGCAGACGGATGCGAGGGGGGCAGATGGGCCAACGAATGGGAACCGAATAAACGAATGGGTGGCGCGAAGAAGTCCCCGGGCGACCCGGGGGCGAGGGCGTCTTCTCCACACTCAGGTCAGCAACGCCAGAAGCATAGCACAGGAAGGGCGCGTCGTCCCTGCGACCCTCCCTGTTGCAGCTTCAGTTGAGACGTATGAAGCACACAGGCCCGGATATGGACTGGATCGTCGTCCGCGGCGCCCGCGAGCACAACCTGAAGAACATTGACGTGCGACTGCCACGCAACCGGCTCGTGGTAATTACCGGTCTATCGGGTTCGGGGAAAAGCTCTCTGGCCTTTGATACGATCTTTGCCGAGGGACAGCGCCGCTACGTCGAGAGTCTTTCGACCTATGCGCGTCAGTTTTTCGGACAGATCGAAAAGCCTGATGTGGACTCCATCACTGGCCTTTCGCCGGCCATTGCTATTGATCAGAAGAGTGGCAGCCGCAATCCTCGCTCAACCGTTGGCACCGTCACCGAGATCTACGACTTCTTGCGCCTGCTGTTCGCGCGTATCGGCCACCCCCACTGCCCACAGTGCAACCGCCTGCTGACCCGCCAGACGCCGCAACAGATTGTTGACGCCCTCCTGGCCCTCTCCGATGGCAGTCGGATCCTCGTCCTCGCCCCGGTGGTGCGGGGCCAGAAGGGCGAGCACCAGGCCATCTTCGACGACCTGCGCCGACGCGGTTTTGTGCGCGTGCGCGTTGATGGCGAAGTGTACGAACTGGACGAGCCGCCGAAACTGGAGAAGTACCGCCCCCATACCATCGAGGCGGTGGTGGACCGCCTGGTGATCCGGCATCCGCCAGGGGACGTTCTGCCCTCCACCCACCCCGACCGCGTGCGCCTGAGCGACTCAGTCGCAGCGGCGTTGAAACTGGGCGCCGGGCAGATGGCGGTACTCATCCTCGGCGGCGAGGAGTTGACCTTCTCCGAGCAGTTCGCCTGCCCCATCCACGGCCCCGTGAACCTGGGCAGCCTGGAACCCCGCGACTTCTCCTTCAACAACCCCCAGGGCGCCTGTCCGGTGTGTGGAGGACTGGGAGTGGTACAGGAACTGGACCCGGCCCTGGTACTGCCTGATCGCAACAAATCGCTGCGCGACGGGGCGGTGGCGCCGTGGGCCGAGGGAGGCCGGACCAACCGGCGCTACTACGACGACCTGCTGGGTTCGCTGGCCGAGCATCTGGGCTTCTCGCTCGACGTGCCGCTGCGCGCCCTCCCACCCGAGGCGGTTGGCGCGCTGCTCTACGGCACCAACGGCGAGGCGGTGACCCTGCGCTACCACATCGGCGGCAAGGCGCGTGAGGTGCAGGCGCCCTTCGAGGGGGTCATCCCCAACCTGCGGCGGCGCTTCGCCGAAACCCGCGACGACGCCGAGCGCGAGGCCCTGGCCCGGTACATGACGCCATGCACCTGCAGCGCCTGTGAGGGCGCCCGCCTGCGCCCGGAGGTGCGCGCCATCACGGTGGCCGGGCACACCATCGCCGCGATCACCCGGATGACTGTGGCTGAGGCGCTGCGCTGGGCCGAGGGGTTGATCGAGGCCATCGGGGGACGGAACACGGGGACACGACCGCAGGAACCTGAAGGCGGGAACAGGGACAGTGGAGCGCTCGGGTCGTCCGGCGAGGCGGGGGCCGCAGCGGGTTGCGACGCCGGGGAGACGCGCCATCGCCAGGAGCCTCAGGCCAGGCTCAGCGAACGCGAGAAGCTGATCGCGGCCCCGATTGTCCGCGAGATCCGCAACCGGCTGGCCTTTCTCTGCGATGTTGGCCTGGGCTACCTGGAGCTGGACCGCTCGGCCGTGACGCTCTCCGGTGGAGAAAGCCAGCGCATCCGCCTGGCGACCCAGGTCGGCGCCGGGCTGTCCGGCGTGCTCTATGTGCTCGACGAGCCGAGCATCGGGCTGCACCCCCGTGACCACGACCGCCTGCTGCAAACGCTGCTGCGCCTGCGCGATCTCGGCAACAGCGTGCTGGTCGTGGAGCACGATGAGGCGACGATCCGCGCCGCCGACTGGGTGATTGACATCGGCCCCGGGGCGGGCGAAGCCGGCGGCGAGGTGATCGTCAGCGGCCCCCTGGCGGAGGTGATCGCCGAGCCGCGCTCGTTGACCGGCCAGTACCTCAGCGGCAAGCGCCGCATTCCCGTGCCGCCACGGCACCGCAGCGGCAACGGCAAGCGCCTGGAGATCCGTGGCGCGCGCGAGCACAACCTTCAGGGCATCAACGTGAGCATTCCCCTGGGCGCCTTCGTCGTTGTCACCGGCGTGAGCGGCAGCGGGAAGAGTAGCCTGATTATGGACACCCTCTACCCGAAGGCGGCCCAGGTGCTCCACGGCGCCCGGGGGCGCGCCGGCGCCCACGATGCCATCCACGGCCTCGAACACCTCGACAAGGTCATCAGCATTGACCAGAGCCCGATCGGGCGCACCCCGCGCTCCAATCCCGCCACCTACACCCGGGTCTTCGACCCGATCCGCACCCTCTTCGCCGCCACGCCCGAGGCCCGCGCGCGCGGCTACGATGCCTCACGCTTCAGTTTCAACGTCAAGGGCGGTCGTTGCGACGCCTGCGACGGCGAGGGGCTGATCCAGGTCGAAATGCAGTTCCTCCCCGATCTGTTCGTGCCCTGCGAGGTCTGCGGCGGGACACGCTACAACCGTGAAACCCTCGACATCCGCTACCGCGGCAAGACAATCGCCGAAGTGCTGGACATGACGGTGGAGGAGGCAGCGCTCTTTTTCGCGCGGGTGCCGGCGATTAACGACCGCTTGCAGGCCCTGCGCGACGTTGGGCTGGGCTACATCCGGCTGGGCCAGCCTGCCACGACCCTTTCCGGCGGCGAGGCCCAGCGGATCAAACTGGCGAGCGAGCTGGCGCGGCGCTCCACCGGGCGCACCCTCTACATTCTCGATGAGCCGACGACGGGCCTCCATTTCGCCGATATCGAACAGTTGCTCTCGGTGTTGCAGCGGCTGGTGGACAGCGGCAACACCGTGGTGGTGATCGAACACAACCTGGACATGATCAAAAGCGCCGATTGGGTCATTGACCTTGGCCCCGACGGCGGCAGCGGCGGCGGGCGGCTCGTGGGCAGCGGCACCCCTGAGCAACTGGCGGCCTTGCCCGCCTCCTACACCGGCGCCTATCTGCGCGCGCACCTCGGGCCCCCCCTCGGGGCATAGGGCTGTTTCAGCGAGTGCGCGGGCATCCCGCCCGCAATGGCCTGGAGGCGGGCAAGACGCCCGCGCACCTCGGGTAGCGCCTTATCCCGGATGCGAACAGGTACTTCAGGCGATCTGTTCGCGATCCAGGCCGACGCGCTTTTGTCTGAACGGTCCACGTATCCCTTCTTTTACGGTATCATGCTTGCAGGTGGCCCGTGCAGCCGCGCCACGAACCACCGGGATGCCAGAGGGAACTGGCGACGCCGCATTGTCCAGCGCATCTTCACAGCGCTCCACCGCAATTGTGATGAACGTGGCGGGAGGGGGCATGGGAGGGCGAAGCCCTCCCCGCAAAAAACTATCCATCACAACCTGGTTGGCAAACCGGAAGGTGTGGAGCCGGGTTCAGTATTGCAGGATCTCCTGATGAGCGCGTCACATGACCGGGGGCGCTCGCCCGAACCTGCGGGGCCACTGGCCGCGCCCCTCGCTATTGACCCCCGCGCCGCCGCCGCCGCCGACACCGCCAGCGCTGCTGCGGTCTTCGACGACTATCGCGGTCGGCTGGACCCCGACACGCTGCGTCGGCAGGAGGCCGATCTGGCCCTGTTCGCCTTCTTTCTCGGCCAGGTGCAGGCGATCCCCCCGGCGCAGGCGCCCGCCTTCGGGGCGCGCCTGGCCTACGATCCCCTCGCCTGGGCCAACGTTACCCACGGACTGATAGCGGCCTTCCTGCGCTGGCAGCTCCAGGAAGGCTACGCCATCGGGTCGATCAATGTGCGCCTGGCCACTGTGCGGCGCTACTGCGCCCTGGCCCACGCCGCCGGGGTGCTCTCCACCGAGGCCCTGGCGCTGATCCGCACCGTGCGCGGCTACAGCGGGCGCCAGGCCCGCGCCATCGATGCCCAGCGCCGCCGCGCGGCCACGCCGACCCGCGTCGGGGCCAAGAAGGCCGCGCCGATGGTGCTGACCCCGGCGCAGGTGCGCGCCCTGAAGCGGCAGCCCGATACCCCCCAGGGCCGCCGCGATGCGCTGATCATCTGCCTGCTGGCCGACCTTGGCCTGCGCGTGGGCGAACTCGCTGCCCTCGAGGTTGGCGCGCTTGACCCCGTTCGCGGCACCCTGACCTTCTACCGCGAGAAGGTTCATACTACGCAGACCCACCAGCTCAGCCGTGATGCGCTGGAGGCTGCCCGAGCCTACCTCGCCGCCGACGCCCTCGCCGCCGGTCCCCTGCTGCGCGGCTCGCGCAAGAATGGGGAGCTGTGGGGCGCTATGTCGGCGCGGGCCATTCGGGAGCGGGTGGCCATTCTGGGCGAGCGGATCGGCATCACCGGCCTCGCGCCACACGATTTGCGCCATACATGGGCCACGCGCGCCGCCCGGGCGAAGAGCGACCCGTTTGCCCTGCGCGACGCGGGCGGTTGGAGCAGCCTGCTGATGCCCGGTCGCTACGTGCAGGCCAGCGAGGTGGCAAATAGTCGCATTTCCCTCGATGACGAAGATAGCTGAAATCGGGGAAACCGGGTTTCCCCGCGCCCCTGCCTGTGGTTTAAGGGTGGACAGAACATCCGCTAAACGAATGCGAACGGCGTGCCGGACTGTTCCAGGGGGGCGCGCCAGCCCATCAATATCGGAGCAATCAGGTATAGGGCCGGTGTCGCGCAGCGCCCCCAGGAGGCTGGCGCTGCGCGAAGCGCGGATCGGAACAGGCGCAGCCTGCCGCCCGCATACAGGCCCAAGGCGCCGCTCCGGGCGCCCTGGTCAGGAAGCGTGGTGAGCCTGCTCGAAATCGATCGGCTGCGCGTGGTCTACCCCAATGGCCACGAAGCGCTGCGCTCGGTGTCGTTGCGCGCCGGGCGCGGTGAGATTGTTGCGGTGATCGGGCGCTCCGGCGCCGGCAAGTCAACCCTGCTGCGCTGCATTGCGGGGCTTCAGCGTCCCACCGCCGGCAGGATCGTCCTCGCGGGCGAGGATATTGTCACTGCGGGGCCGGAGCGTCTGCGAGTGATCCATCGCCAGGTGGGGTTCATCTGGCAGGAGTACCATCTGGTTGAACGGCTCTCGGCCTTCGCCAATGTGCTGATCGGGCGGCTCGGGCACAACTCCAGCCCGGCCAGTCTGCTGGGGTACTTCAACCGCCATCACCGCGCCGTAGCCGCGCGGCAACTGGAGCGGGTCGGGTTGCTGGAGAAGGCGCGACAGCGCGCCGACCGTCTCTCGGGGGGCGAGAAGCAGCGCGTGGCAATTGCCCGCGCCCTCGCCCAGGAGCCGGTGCTGCTCCTGGCCGATGAGCCGGTCGCCAGTCTCGACCCGGAGCTGGCTACGCAGGTGCTCGGCGATCTGAGCCGTATCGCCCGCGAGGATGGGGTGCTGACCTTGATGAACCTGCACCAGGTGGCGCTGGCCCGCGCCTTCGCCGACCGGGTGGTGGGGATCGCCCGGGGCGAGGTGGTCTATGATGGCCCGCCGCAGGGTCTCGATACGCTGGCCCTGGAACGGATCTACCGCTTCGATCGCCCTGCGGTAGAGGCGCTGGAGCAGGGAGCCGAGACAGCTCATGGCCGCTGACACACCGCCGCGCCACTCGTCCGCCCAACGCGAGCAGTTGCTCAGCCCCTGGCCGCGCCTCACCCTGCGCCAGGCGCTGGCCATAATCATCACGCTGGCCGTGCTGCTCTGGTCACTGCGCGGCAGTGGGGCGAGCCTGGGCGCGCTGATCGAAGGCACGCCCACGATGCTCGACTTCCTGCGGCGTATCTTCCCGCCTCGCTGGGACGTGCAACCGGTGGCGCTGGCCGTGCCCGGCGCGCCCGAGGCGCAGATCGTCATCCCCTTGCCGCGGGTTGTGCCCTACATCGTCGAAACGCTGCACATGGCGCTGATCGGCACACTCCTCGGGGTCGCGCTCTCCTTCCCCTTCGGCTTGCTGGCGGCCCGCAACCTGGCGCCACACCCCCTGGTGTACCACGCGACACGCCTGCTCCTGAACATCAACCGGGCCATCCCCGATATCCTCTTCGCCCTGATCTTCGTCGCAGCCGTCGGGTTGGGACCCTTCGCCGGCGTGCTGGCGCTGGGAGTGGGGGCCATCGGCGCGCTGGGCAAACTCTACGCCGAGGCCATCGAAGCCATTGACCCGGGGCCAACCCTCGCCGTGCGGGCCACCGGGGCCAGCCGGCTCCAGACCTTTGTCTACGGCGTGTTGCCCCAGGCCCTGCCGCTGATGGCCTCCTACTCGCTGCTGCTGTTCGAGCACAACGTCCGCTCGGCAACCATTCTGGGCCTGGTCGGCGCTGGTGGAGTGGGCTTCATCCTGACCACGTACATCAGCCTTTTTCAGTACCGCGAGCTGATCGGCGCGCTGATCCTGATTATCATCATGGTAACGCTTATCGATTGGCTGAGTGGCCAGCTCCGCAGGCGGATCATCTGAAGATTGGGGAAACCGGGTTTCCCCATCCCCCTCCCTGTGGGGGGTGCCAGCCGCTCCCACCAGCGGTTGGGACATGGGGAAACCGGGTTTCCCCATCCCCCTCCCTGTGGGGAGGGTTTCACCTGATGTGAAAATGTGGTGATCCCGTTTACGGTGGGCAGCACTGTCGTCTTTCCCGCTGACCGCTGTGGCGGGTGGGCCTTGCGCGCTGGTTGTACAACGAGCAAAACGGGGCGGAATGTGAGCATCCATCGCGATGAGCGCTTGATGCAGGAGCTGCGCGAGCGCCAGGTGACCCCGCAAGGGCGAGCCAAACTGCGCGAGCGCGTGCCGGTGGAGCATAGCCTGGCCCATATCGGTCACTGGCAGGGCGACCGTGCCCGCTATCGGGGCGAGCGCAGGAACCTGTTCAATTTGCGGCGTACGGCCGTGATTCATAACCTTCACGTCATTGCCCGCGCGCCGGCCGTCGCCAACGCGGCGTGAGAATACTCTACCGGCGCTCTAGATGGCGCCGCGGGCGCACCGGTCTCCGACTCACCCGCGGCGCCGCCTGCGTTCACCCCAGACTGACCAGGCACGTCGCCAGTTTGCGCCGATAGGCCGCACCGGAGAGCTTCTCCCAACGGGCGGGCAGATCGGCGCCCAGGTGGGCGGCCTGCTGCTCGCGCTGCGCCAGGTAGGCCGCCACGGCGGGGCCGGTCTGCGGATCATCGGCGTGGGGCGCGAGTATGTGCCGGGCCACGCTGATGTCGTTGAGCACCCCCAGGTGATCCTGAAAAGCCATCAGCGGCTTGATGACCTCGTCGGCGTGAGAGCCGAGGGTCTCGGCGAAGAACTCGAGCACGTAGCGCAGACGCTTGCCGTCAATGCGCATGGCGTGGAGTTCTTCGGCATCGGCGGGCAGGCCGCTGCGATCGTGGGCGCGCAGGATCTCGTAGTGGCGCCAGATCGTGCTGCCGGCAAGATCGCGCACCCGGGGATGGTTGTCCCAGCCATCGTGTTCGTTCATCAAGGTGGCGAAATCGCGCAGAAAGGCGGCGTAGGCATCGCTTTCCAGGAAGGCGATCAGCGCCGTGAAGGCCGTGCTGCGCTCCTCGCGGAGCCGCTCGATCAGCGCCGCGACCGCCGGCTGCACCTCGGCTGGCAGCGTGGGCGCCCGCTCCTCCAGGTCGGCCAGCAGCACATCACGGTCGCGGACCGGTCCGGCGACGCCGGCCAGCCGTCCCAGACCCTTGCTGGAGGCGCGCAGGCCGCCCGGTGTGAAGACGGGGGTCAATAGACGTAAGGTGGCGCGCAGACGGCGTGTGGCGACGCGCAGATCGTGGACCGACTCGATTGGCGCATCGGCGCGCACCTCACGCTCGGCCAGGCGCAGGCGACGCAGATGGCGGCGCAGCAGTACCCGGCCCAGTTCAGCCAGAGGCGCCTCGGGGGCAGCGTACCAGGGCTTGAGGAGGGCCACTTCCTCCGCTTCATCCGCGGCCGGCTCCTCAGGCGTGCCAGGCGCCGACGGGGCCATCACGCCGCCCTCCGCTTCGTCGGCGACCGCCGCGTCAGGCGCGCCGGGCGTCGGCGGGGCGGGCGTCTCCGTTCCCTCTACCCTGGCGTAGAGCGGCTCGCCGAAGACCTTCTGCCACAGATCGGCTTTGGCAATTGCGCGCGCCCCATCCTCGGCGGCACAGGGACCGCTGAGGGTCAGCATCAGGCCATCGTCGGCGGGCGTTACCGCTAGCAAGCGGGTCGTTTGCGACTGGCTGTAATCCAGACCATCGGCCACGCGCAGAATGGCGGAGAGGCGCAGGGCATCGCGCTGCCCGCGTCTGCCCAGGGCCAGATAGGCCGGCTCAAGCTGGGGCCGCACCTTCTTGCGGTGGAAGGCGACCATGCAGGCGACGATGGCGCGCTCGCGGGGCGAGAGTTGTTCGATCCCCTCGTTCAACACGATGTCGCGCCCGACCAGGTGGTGCTCGGGTGGGTCGGTTGTCATGCCGACATTGTGGAGCAGGGCGCCGATTTCAAGCAGGCGACGCTGGGCGGGAAGCAGCTCGTAGCGTTCGACAACGGCGTCGAACAGCTCCAGCGCCAGATCGGCCACCTGGCGTGCGTGAGCCACATCAACGCGATAGGTGTCGAGAAGTTCGTTCACATCTGGCATAGAGCTTCCTCCTGAGTTCAGTATGCTGAGGCCGAGGTAAAAATAGGGGAAACCGGGTTTCCCCAGGCCCCTGCCTGCGGGGGCGTCCGGCGCCCCACCACCGATTGGGGGAAAGGGAAACCGGGGTTCCCCTTCGCGCCTGCCCGGGGCGGATTTGCACGCTTCCGGCCACGGAGTCGGGGGCAACCCGCTTGCCCCACGCCCCTCCTGGCAGGAAGGGTCGGGCGGGTGTAGCGTGCTCAGACCTTCCCGTTCAAGAACGTACGGGATGCCGAGGTGCGGAGACGAAGGCCGTGGTAGGGTGCACGACAGGGGCGTGGTACAGCCGGAGTTCCCGTATGTTCAGAGCGTGAGGGCGCGTTCCAGCTTGCTGCGCGGCTCAGGCGTCAGCGCGACGAGTGCGGCCAGTTCACCAGCCAGGGCGCTGAGATCGGCAGTTGTGCCGGCCTCACACAGTTCAATCTCCACCTCGGTGAAAGGTCGCTCGCGCGCATTGGCCCGCATCACGCCGCGATCGAGACAGAGCTCGGCAACCGGGGCGCCCTCCCGCGTGATGTGCAGCACGCGCCGCTCGGTGCGGATCGCCACGCGGGGGAGCAGAGGCGCGCCAGCGGTAAGGGCGAGCGCCAGGTCCCGCGCGATGCCGGGGGGCCAGGTTTTCGGATCGGGATTGGCGCCGGGGAACTCGAACTCGGCCCGGCGATGCACCCCGTCATCGCTGACGTCGGCAGGCCCCTTGAGGGTGATCAACGAGCGTTCGCCGGTGCGCCGCACCCGCAGGCCATGGCGCGCCGCCGCGAGCCGTCCATCGGCGGTGTCGTAGTAGACGTTTTCTTGCATTTCCGGGACCGGCTCCGGCGTGACCACGTAAGGACCCAACTGCTTGAGCGCGGCGAGGGTTTCCAGGTCAGCGCTGCTTACGGCGAATTTTGCTTCAATCTCCATTGCTTTGTTCGCGGAAACCGGGGTTCCCCGTACTACTCCCTGCCTGGCGGGAGGGTTGCGAGCGTTCTGTCCCCTCTCAGCCCTCTGCTGAGGGGATGCGCCTGGTTCCCTCCCCAGGCGGGGGAGGGCCTGGGAGGGCTTCGCCCTCCCAGGAGAATCTCTCTTCACTCCTGTCATACGGGGCGCAGTCGCAAGAATATCTATCAGGATACCATATTTTCCTGAACCAGGATCGAAACAGCGTTTTCGCGACAGAGCTGTTGCAACGTCCTCAAACCCCGACGTCGGAGGCGGATCTGCAACAGCCCTGGTTTCCGGGAGGGCAGTGCCCTCCCGGACCAGCTTTTGAAGAACGCGCCGGACGCATGCCTCAGCGAGCAGGCGAAGCAGCCCCGGCGAAGGCGCGAAACTGCCCGATCACCCCGTCCGGATCAGACGCCGCGCGAGTAGTCGCGGTGACGCTGAAGTAGACATCCACCCGCGCGCCACTGGCTTTGCCACGGAAGTGAACTCCGTAGACACCGGGCAGTGAGTCGGGCTGGATCTGGAGGTCGAGGGGCGGGCTGTAGCCAATGCGCCCCTGGGCATCGGCAACGGGGTTATCGGGGAACAGCACGTAGGTCCCCGACGGGTCGGTGATCCAGAACTCAAGAGGCTCGCCAGGACGCAGACCTTCGCCGCGGATCTGCACGACACCGCCTGGTCGGGCCTCGGCTGGCGTGGCGCTGCCGCGATTATTGCCGGGCAGCGGCGTCCCCGGTCCCGCCACAAAATCGCGGGTCAGGCTGAAGGCCGCGGCCACGGTCACGCCACTGTTCCGGCCGCGGGCCACCGCCGAGTAGATGCCCTCAGGCAGCCCGCTGGTGGCCACGCTAACCTGGGCCGTGGTCCCATCACGGCGCACCCGGGCGGGATCGATGGGCGCGGAGCGACCGGTCGGCCCGGTGATCCAGGCACTCACCTCTTCGCCGGACTGGAAGCCGCGAGCCAGGAGGACAAAGGTTGCGCCGGGGGGTGCGGCGACCGGAATGATGAACCCATCGCCCTGCCGGCCAAGGGAATCGTGCGCAACGCGACCCAGGCGGTTGGGATCGCCCGGGGGCGTGACGCGGGTAACGCGGAAGTAGCCAACCGCCTCGCGCCCGCTGCTGACGCCGCGGGCATTGAACGACCAGAGACCTTCGAGCGCATTCTGGGCGGCAGTAAAGTTGATATTCTCGCCTTCGATTGTACCCCGGTTGTCGGCAGTGGCCTGGAAGCCGGCGCCGAAGGTGGCCTGGTTGGGTGCGGTGACCCAGATCCCAACGCGCTCGCCGGCGAGGAAGCCGCTGGCGATGAACAGGAAGGTCGTGCCGGGCGGCCCGATCTCCGGCGTTACCCGGGCATTAATGCTGGGCGGGAGCGGCGGGAGCGGGGGCGGCGCGGGCACCGGAGGTGTGGCAGTGGGACCTGGGGGCGGCGCGGGCACCTGGCGCTCCGGGGGTGCCAACCGGCGCCCCAGGGTACTGATCAATACCCGGCGTCCCGGAGGAAACTCGGGCCAGTACTCGAAGCGCGCCTTTTCGAAGTACTGCACGGTATGCCAGCGACCGCTTTCGAGCTGTTCCTGGATCTCATTGCTGATGGGGAAGCCGAAAATACGCTCGGCGCCGCGGGTCTCCCAGATCTCCTTGAAACCGTACTGGATGATGGTCTGAGTCTGAGGAATATAGCGGCGGTCAGCGGTATTCTGGATAGGGGGCGATTTGGGGAAGATCCGCCCCTGCGTGATTTCCAGACCCAGGTTCCCTAGTTCCACCACAGGCGTGCTACCGCCCTGGGCCAGTTCAAAACGCGCCCGCTCGAACCACTGCGTGATACGACCATTGGGACCGGTGAACTCTTCGGTGATGGGAAAGCCGAAGATCTCAACCCCGCCATTGGCTTCCCAGAAAACGCGAAAGGCCCCGCGCAGGGTATGCTGGGTCTCGGGGAAATAGCGCACATCGGATTGGGCCCGGAGCGCGGGCAGGCTCCCCAGCAGCAGGGCGAGCGCCAGCACCACCCCCGCCAGGAGCATAGCCAGGCGGCGTAGCGGTTGTGCAGCCATGCGGTCCTCCTTCTATCAGGCGCGGTTCCAGAGACGGGGTCAACCGTGGCGGGGGTGGCCCGCAGGCGCGCCCGGGTATCCGCAAGGTGATCCCGTGAAGACCAGCGAGGTGAACCACAGTAGTGTCGCGCGTCACTTTACGGGTGATCCGCGATCATGGGCTTTATCATAGTCTTTTTTCATGCGATCTGTCAAGCGTGTATGTGGAGGTACGTGTTCAGATTTGGGGTAATACCATTTTGGATTTTAGATTTTGGATTGTGGATTGCCACGCTGGGCAGCACAACGCCTGAAATCGCTTCAGGCAATGCGGCATCATCAACGGTAATTGGTATAAGGCGTCAACCCGGGTGCGCGGGCGTCCTGCCTGCAATGGCCTGGAATGCGGGCAAGATGCCCGCGCTCCCAGGAGAAGTGTGAATACGTACATGTGGAGCCCTCAAGGGCTGACAGGATGCGCACGGGTTTTTTCCCTGAGAGGGCTGCGCCCGCCCAGACTCCTCCCTCGGAGAGGGGTATGGAGAAATCCGGGTTCCCCATACTCTGACATGATAGAGACAGTTTTTTGGGGGAGGGCTTGGCCCTGCCAAACCCTCCCGCGCGGGGTGCCGTATCCCGGGGCATGTCCAGGCGGTGTATGGGACGAGAGGCAGGCTCCGGAGGGAGAGATGCTTATTCGTCTGGCAATCGCCTGGATGCTGGGGATCGTCATTGCCGAGCAGGCCCGCCCCCCAACGGGCTGGCTGTGGGCTGCGGCGGGGGTGGGGCTGGTCATGGCGCTGGCCGTCCGGGGTCAGCAGCGGGGCGCGCTACGCCTGGCGGCCCTCGCGCTGCTGTGCGCGGCTCTGGGCGGGCTACGCTACATGGGCACGCTGCCGGCCCTGGGGCCGCAGAGCGTGAGCAGCCTGAGCGAGCGAGGCGAGGTCGTGCTCACCGGCAGCGTGGCCGGCGAGCCACGCCGCAGTGAGGAGCAGCAGCGCGTGGTGCTCCAGGTCGAGACGGCCACGGTAGAGGGAGCGACCGCGGCCTACGAGGGGCTGGTGCTGGTGGTATTACCGCCCTACCCTGCCTATGCCTACGGCGATCGGCTCGAGGTTCGGGGCGCGTTGCGCCGTCCGCGGGGCGCAGAGCGGCCCGGCGAGTTCGATTACCGGGCCTACCTGGCCCATCGCGGCATCTTTGTGATGATGACCAAACCCGAAGAGGCGCGCCGGCTGACGGGCCAGGACGGTCTGGCTCCCTTGCGGGCCGTGCTTGCCTTTCGCGCTCATTGCCAGGCGGTGCTGCTGCGCACCTTGCCCGAACCCCAGGCCGCCCTGGCAATCGGGGTCGTTCTTGGCATTCAGTCAAGCATCCCCGACGAAGTGTACCGAACCTTTTCGATCACCGGTACGAGCCATATCCTGGTAGTATCGGGATGGAACTTCACGATTGTGGCGGGGATGCTGGGAGCGCTGGCGGCACGCCTGCGCCTGGGGCGAGGGGCAACCCTGGCGCTGGCGCTGGCGGTGATGTGGGTCTATGCCGTGTTTACCGGCGCCTCGGCGGCGGTGCTACGGGCGGCAGCCATGGCCAGCCTGGCCGCCGTAGCCCGCGCCACCGACCGCAGCAGCGAGCCGTGGCATCTGCTCCTCGGCGCGTGCTGGCTGATCACTCTGGCAGACCCACACACGCTCTGGGACCCGGGGTTCCAGCTCTCGGCGCTGGCAACGGCCAGCCTCTTCGCCTACGGCACGCCGGTGGCGGCGTGGTTTAACCGGCGGCCCTTCAACTGGCCGATGATGGCTCCGGTCACAGAGGCACTGGTGGCAACATTCGCTGCCCAGGCGCTCACCCTGCCGCTGATCTTATACGCCTTTGGCAACCTCTCGCTGGTGGCGCCACTGGCGAATATCGTGATCGTGCCGGTGGTGCCATTCGCTATGGCTCTGGGCGCACTGGCGCTGGTAGGCGGCCTGATCTGGCTCCCGTTGGGGCAGTGGCTGGCCCTGGGGGCATGGCTGCCCTTCACCTGGATCGCCGAGGGGGCGCGCCTTCTGGCCATGCCACGGTGGGCTAGCGCGCAGGTGCCACCATTCCCGCTGTGGCTGCTCCTGGGTTGCTATGCCGCCATCGGGCTGCACTGGTGGAGCAGGCTACGCACCGCGGGAGAGAGCGCCTGAGGTGAACATACGGGGAAACCAGGTTTCCCCATCCCCCTCCCCGAGGGGAGGGTTTGGGAGGGCGAAGCCCTCCCGAGAATAATTATTTTCATTCCGGCGTTGTGCGGCGCAGCCGCATGTGAGGTGAACATACGGGGAAACCGGGTTTCCCCATCCCCCTCCCTGCGGGGAGGGTTTGGGAGGGCTTCGCCCTCCCGAGAATAATTATTTTCATTCCGGCGTTGTGCGGCGCAGCCGCATGGATGACTGAGGTGAAAATAGGGGGAAACCGGGTTTCCCCATACCCCCGCCCACGGGAACGTGAACATATGGGGCAACCGGGTTTCCCCTCGCCCCCTCCCTGTGGGACGACAGGCCCCCGGAAGCACACTGCGTGGCGCGGGTATGCTATACTTGGCGCGCTGTGATGACGAACGCGATCGATCTTACGCCATTGATCCAGGCCATTCACGCGGCGCCCCAACGCCTGGTGTATGTTTTCGCCGGAGCAGGGAGCCTGGCGCTGCACTGGCTTCACGCCGTCGCCGGCTCGTCGCGCACGCTGCTCGAGGCCCGCGATTGCTACGCGCCCCGCAGCCTGGCGGTCGTCCTTGGTGCGCCCCCGGCCCGTGCTGTCAGCGTCGAGACGGCCAGCGCAATGGCCGATTGGGCCTGGAAGTACGCCGCCAGCCTGGCCGAAGGCCCCTGGCCGCTGCTCGGGGTGGGTTGCACCGCGGCGATCGTCACCGACCGGGCGCGCCGGGGCGCCGATCGGGCGGTGGTCGCCGTGCGCTCGGCCAGCGCTACGCGGATCTATGAGCTGCTCCTCGCCAGGGAGCGCCGCGACCGGGCCGGCGAAGAGGCGCTGATCAGTCGCCTGGTCGTCCTGGCGATCGCCGAAGCATGCGGTCTGGGAGCAGTGCATCTGGACCTGGAGCCGGGTGAGGCGCTGCATCTGGCGGGGATGGCCTGAGATGAACAGAGGGGAAACCGGGTTTTCCCACCCGCGGTGAGCCTGTCGAGCCGCGCCCTCCCGATGGGGCGGGTTCGGGAGGCCGCAGTCATCCCCGGAAAGATCCGGTTCATTCCAGTGATACGTGACGAAGACGCATTGACGCCTGGCAGTGGAGCACCTGCAACCTGTGCCTGAACGCGATACCGAACCGACAAAAAGCCCGGATACCCCTATGGGGTCTGCCCTGCAACCTGTGCCTGAACGCGATACCGAACCAGAGGGTGTCCCCGTCCCTCCTGCGGAGCGTGACCCGTTCCCGATTGACGAGGTCATGGCTACCCTCCGCGCGACTATGCCGGCGTTTCAACGGCCGCTGATCGACCAGATGGGGATGGAAGGGACCACCCCGTTCCGGGTGCTCATCGCGACCATTCTCAGCCTGCGCACGAAGGACACGCTTACCGCCGTGGTCGCTCCGCGCCTCTTTGCCGCTGCGGATACGCCGGAGGCGATGCTTGCGCTCGGTGAGGAGCGCATTGCCGAACTGATCTACCCGGTCGGTTTTTACCGGAACAAGGCGCGGAGCATTGTGCAGATCTGTCGTGTGCTGATCGAACGCTACGGCGGCGCGGTGCCGGCTGACCTCGACGCGCTGCTGGAGCTGCCTGGCGTGGGGCGCAAAACGGCCAACCTCGTGCGTACCGCCGGCTTTGGCCTGCCCGGTATCTGCGTTGACATCCACGTGCACCGGATCTGCAACCGCTGGGGCTATGTGCAGACGAAGAACCCCGACGAGACGGAGCAGGCGCTGCGGGCGATACTTCCGCCTCAGTACTGGATCGAGATCAACGGTCTGCTGGTGACCCTGGGGCAGAATATCTGCCTGCCGGTGTCGCCGCGCTGTTCAGTGTGCCCGGTGGCAGCGACCTGCGCCCGTGTCGGCGTGACGCGGAGCCGGTAAGGGCCTGGAGGGTATCGGTTGCACCACGAAGGCACGAAGATCGTGCGGATGGGCGGCGCGGACGTTTCCCTGTAATACCATTTTAGATTTTAGATTTTGGATTGTGGATTGCCACGCTGGGCAGCACAACGCTTAAAACCGCTTCAAGCAATGCGGCATTATCAACGGTAATTGGTGTAAGTCAATGCTGCTTTTTCGCCTCCAGGTTGTCATTCCCGATGCTGGACGGTGGCAGAGCCGCTCCGGCGGGCCGCGAGCAGGGCGAGAGTCGCTTCGTGCTTCTCGCGAGTAATCGGGTAGAACCAGGTGAGGATCATCCCGCAGATCAGAATGAGGGTGGGCACCGGGCCGAGCATGAGGCGGATAGCCAGCCGGGCCGAGTCGGGCTGCAGGTCGGCGGGAAGGTTCTCGTTGAAGCCAGCGACTTGTAACCCCAGCCCCACCAGGAACAGGCCCAGGGCCAATCCCAGTTTCTGCAGCAGCACCATGAAGCCGTAGAACATCCCCTCGCGGCGCTGACCAGTCTCCAGCTCGTCCAGTTCAATCACATCGGGCATCATGCTCCAGGGCACCAGGTAGGCAGTGGCAACCCCGGCGCCGGCGATCACCGCCAGGATGATTGCCAGGGTGATCTGTTCAGGTTGCAGAAAGAAGAGAAACGCCTGCACGCCAATCCAGATCACGCTACCGACCAGGTACACCGCCTTCTTGCCGATGCGCCGGCTCACCGCGCTCCAGACGAACAGAAACACCAGCGCCGATCCCTGCACCGCCAGGAGAAAGGTGGTGATCAAATCCGGCCGGCGCAGCCAGAAGGTGATGTAGAAGGTCAGCACTGCCGAAGTGACCTGCACGGCCAGCCAGGAGAACATGTAGATCCCAACCACGAACAGGTAGGGCCGGTTGCTGAAGACATAGCGAATCTGCTCGCCCAGGGAGAGATCTCTGGCCTCGGGGTCGGGTTCGTAGCGCTCGCGGGTACCCAGAAAGCACCACAGGAACGGCAGGGCGATCAGCGTGCCCACCACCGCGCCGGCCACCAGGTATCCGGTTTGAGGATCATCGGGGTACCGTCCGACAATCGTCTGGTGCAGAATGCCACCCAGGAGACTGCCACCGATACTGAAGGCGAAGCGGTAGGAGTTCAGGGCGGTGCGCTCATCGTAGTCGCGGGTAAGTTCGGGAGTCAGAGCAGTGTAGGGGACATTAACAATGGTGAAGGCGGTGTCGAAGAGCAGGGCAATGATCAGGTAGTAGATGAACTTGCCGGTGACGTCAAAGGGCGGAACGATCCACTGGAGGAAGAAGAGCAACCCGAATGGCGCCGCGCCGAAGAGCAGCCAGGGGCGCCGGCGTCCCCAGCGGGTGCTGGTGCGGTCAGTCATCCAGCCGATGATCGGGTCGTTGAGCGCGTCCCAGATCTTGACCACCAGGAGGATGGTACCGGCCAACCCCGGAGGCAGGCCAGCCACGGTGGTGAGGAAGAAGAGCTGGAAGAACCCGGCGACGATGGTGGCGATGGCAGGCCCCAGGTCGCCGGAGCCAAAGGCGAGTCTGGTGCTCAGGGGCAGGCGTTCGTGGACAATCAGATCGGTAGGGACGGCGGGCCCGGTCATGCTGGCTCCTTGTTGCAACCTTGCGCAGCCAGGTGGTCTGTCACGATGGTTGTGGTCGATACGGCGAGAGTGGGTGTGGGAGAGCTTTGTCCTCCCGGCAAGCACCTGTTCATCACAACCAGGTTGACGAGCCACGAGGCCCAAACGTCGGCATAGCGTGGGCTTGTTCATCCAGGCGACTCGGACGAATGGAGAGCCAGACGAGTATAACAGGTATCCTTTAAGCCCGCCAGCAGAGATGACCAGGGGGGCCGGACGGCATCGCCACGGGGCGGTGGGGCGCGCCGGGGTGGCGCGGGGGCGACCGCGGGGCGCGCGGCATTGTCGCGGGGCAATGGGGCGGCACGGGGTGGCGCGGGGGCGACCGCGGGGCGACCGCGGCATTGCCGCGGGGCGGCGGGGCACGCCGGGGTGGCGCGGGGGCGACCGCGGGGCGCGCGGCATTGTCGCGGGGCAATGGGGCGGCACGGGGTGGCGCGGG
>OGCL01001259.1_pt1 | contig 22360 bp, 19 predicted proteins | sample 1570041 | NCBI WGS metagenome assembly OGCL01 (sample SAMN06266162, study PRJEB24511) | hot springs metagenome | isolation source: Hot spring water | place: South Africa: Limpopo | collected 2015-06-22 | reverse complement strand
TCCAGCGCCGGGTTGCGGTGCATGAAGTCGTACAGCTTCTTCGAGCCGAGCGCGAAGGTCGCCAGCATCTTGCCGCGGTGGTAGTTCTTCTTCAGGTTGTTGACGACGCCGGCTTCGACCAGGGTCATGATGCCGTCACCGACCATTTCGGTATGGATGCCGAGGTCGTGCTTGTTGGTCAGCTGCATGACCACGGCGTCGGGAATGCCGCCGTAGCCGATCTGCAGCGTCGCACCGTCGGGAATCATTTCGGCGACGTAGCTACCGATGGCCTCCTGGACCGGGCCGATCTTGGGCAGGCCGACTTCGAGCAACGGGTCGCTGCTTTCGGTCAGGGCGGCAACCTGGGAAATGTGGATGTGGCAGTCGCCGTTGGCGAAAGGCACGTTGGGATTGACTTCGAGCACGACGGCGCGCGCCTTCTCGATGGCGGCCATGGTGTAATCCGGGGCCAGAGACAGCGAGAAGAAGCCGTGTTCGTCCATCGGCGAGGCCATCGAGAACACCACTTCCGACGGCGTCAGGCCGCGCTTGATCAGCATCGGCAGTTCGGAGAAGTAGGCCGGCACGAAGTCGATCCAGCCTTCCTGGCCACCCGGACGGGTCGCGCCGCCGAAGAAGTAGGCGCTGTGGCGGACGTGCGCGGTGGTTTCCGGGTCGATGTAGCCGTACTTGCGCAGCGGCAGGATCTGCGACACCTTGATGTCGCGGTAATTGCGGCGTGCGTCCGAGAGCGCGGTCAGCAGGCTGGGCGGCTCGCCAACGCCGGTGGGAACGACGATGGTGTCGCCATCCTTGAGCACCTGGATGGCGTCGGCGGCCGACATGCGTTTGGACTGGTAGAGTGACTGGACGGACATGCTGTTCTCCTGAGTTTTGTTTTTTGGTCGTGACCGAAGTCGATCCGCATTGTCTGCGTAAACCCCGGGAGAATCAAACCCCTTCCATGCCGCAGCGCAGCATTCAAACCTTGCGATTGCTCCCGGCGACCATGCGGATCTCGAACAGACGGCACTCGAGCGGTCCGTTGAACAACGGCGTCTTGCGGCTGGGCTTCAAGCCGACCAGCTTGGGCAGGCGCAGGTCGGCGGTGAAGAAGAAACAGTTCCAGCCGGCCCAGTTGCGCTTCAGCGCCGTCCCCAGTTGCGGGTAGAAGGCCGCCAGTTCGTCCTGTTCGCCGATGCGTTCGCCGTAGGGCGGATTGGTGACGAGAATGCCGGTTTCGTTGAGCGGGGCGATTTCCAGGATATCGCCCTGGTCGACCGTGACGATGTTGCCGAACCCGGCTTCCTGCAGGTTACGCCGGGTGGCGCGCACGGCGCGGTCGTCGTTGTCCCAGCCCCGGATATCCATGCGTTCGGCGGGTTTGACGCGCGCTTCGGCGGCGGCGCGGATGCCGGCCCAGGCCAGGGCATCGAATTTCTTCAGCAGTTCGAAGGCGAAACCGCGATCCAGACCCGGCGCACGGTCGAGCGCAACCTGCACGGCTTCGAGCAGGAAGGTGCCGCTGCCGCACATCGGGTCGATCAGCGGCATGCCCGGCTGCCAGCCGCTCAGCTTGAGGATGCCGGCGGCGAGATTCTCCTTCAGCGGCGCATCGACGCTGGCCTTGCGGAAACCGCGCTGCCACAGCGGCTGGCCGGAAGTGTCGAGGTACAGCGTGCAGGTGTTCTCGGTCAGGAAAACGTGGATGCTGACGTCCGGATTGCGCGTCTCGATGTTCGGACGCTCGCCGAGGTCCTCGCGGAAGCGGTCGCAGACGGCGTCCTTGACGCGCAGCGTGACGAAATCGAGCGACTTGAGCGGGCACTTGATCGCCGTCGTCACCACGCGCATCGTCCGCGACACGGCGAAATGGTTGGGCCACAGCTGACGCACGGCCAGCCGGTAGATGTCGTCTTCCTTGGCATACGGCCCGGTGACAATGTGCCAGAGGATACGCGTGGCCAGCCGCGATTCGAGGTTGGCGCGGTAGCAGACCGACCAGTCACCGGAAAAATGCACGCCGCCGTGCGTCGTCTGCAGGTCGTCGGCGCCGACGCCGCGCAGTTCTTCAAGCAGCAGTTCTTCGAGGCCGCGCGGGCAGATGGCGAAATATTTGTTCATGTCAGAAGGGCTTGAGAACGACGAGGAAAAGGACAATCAGCAGGATCACCACCGGCACTTCGTTGAAGAACCGGAACCAGACATGCGAGCGCGTGTTGCGACCGTGGGCGAACTCCTTGAGCAGCCGGCCGCAATACAGGTGATAACCGACCAGCACCAGCACCAGCGTGCTCTTGGCGTGCAGCCAGGCGCCGGTGAAGCCGTAGGCGAACCACAGCCACAGGCCGGTAGCCACGGCAAGGGCGCCGAGCGGCGTCATGAACTTGTACAGCTTGCCCGCCATCAGCAGCAGGCGGTCGCGCTCGGCGACGCTGTCGGCCGGCACCATCGCCAGGTTCACATAGATGCGCGGCAGGTAGAACAGGCCGGCGAACCAGGAAATGACCATCCAGATGTGCAGGGTCTTCAGAACGAGCATGCGTTTCTCCTTGAGACGGCCTCGGCAATCCCGACCTCGACGGTCGGGTAGGCGAGACTCGGTTTTAATTCTGTTTTCAGGCGACGATTGCCGATGCGTCGCGATTCGCGCATGAACGACAACTGCAGCGGCGACACGACGGCGGCCAGTTCCGCCCGGGGCAGGCGCGGCGGCCGCGGCAAGGCGAAGGCATCGGCGACCCTGTCGAAGTAGTCTGCCATTTTCAGGCAGGAATCATCGACCGCATTGTAGGCCCGATTGGCGCCGCCGCGCCGCATCGCCGCGCGGCAGGCAGCGGCCAGGTCGTCGGCGTGGATGTGGTTGGTGTACACGTCGTCGGCCTCGATCAGCGCCGGCAGACGCTTTTCCAGGCGCTCCAGCGGCAGGCGGTCGGCGGCATAGATGCCGGGTGCGCGCAGGATGCTGACGACGACGCCGCGGCGCCGGCCCCAGGCGCGCAACTGCCGTTCGGCATCGACGCGGCGCCGGGCGCGCGGATTGTCGGCGGCGAGGCGCCGGGTCTCGTCAATCAGGGCACCGGCACAATCGCCGTAAACCCCTGTCGTGCTTACGTAAATCAGGCGCCGTGGTAGACTTCGCGCCTTGTCCAGCGCGGCCAGCAGATGGCGGGTGCGGGTGTCGTTTTCGCCAGTCGTTGGCGGCGGTGCCAGATGCAGGACGATGTCGGCCAGGCCGCCCAGGCGATCCAGGCTGTGGCGTGCGTCGAGATCACCGGACACCGGCACGGCGCCGGCGCGGCGCCACTCGGCGGCGCGTCCGGCATTGCGCACCAGGGCGAATACCCGGTATTGCGGGGCGAGTTGGGCAAGGATGCGGCGGGCGACGTCCCCGCTGCCGACGATCAGGATTTTTTGCACGCCGGCATTGTAGCCGACGACCAAGGGGAACCGATGCGCTACCAAGTCACAGTCCAGCCGAGCGGCCGCCAGTTCGAGGCCGAAGCCGATGAATCCCTGCTCGACGCCGCATTGCGGCAAGGGCTGACCATGCCCTACGGGTGCAAGGACGGGGCCTGCGGCGCCTGTAAAGGCCAGGTCATCGAAGGCAGCGTCGATCATGGCAAATCCCAGCTTTCCGACGAAGACAAGGCCGCCGGCCAGGCGCTTTACTGCTGCACCCGGGCGACCTCCGACCTGGTCATCGAATGCAGGCAGTTGCGCACGGCGCACGACATCCCGGTCAAGACGCTGCCGGCACGGATCGAGAAAATGAACAAGCTGGCACCGGACGTGATCGAGATGTTCCTGCGCCTGCCGGCCAACGAAAGCCTGCAGTTCCTCGCCGGCCAGTACATCGACATCCTGCTCAAGGACGGCCGCAAGCGCAGCTTCTCGCTGGCCAATGCGCCCGGCGAAGGCAAGCTGCTCGAACTGCACATCCGCCATGTGCCCGGCGGTTTCTTCACCGAGCAGGTGTTCACCACCATGAAGGAACGCGACATCCTGCGTTTCAACGGCCCGCACGGCGGCTTCTACCTGCACAACGAAGCTGCCAAGCCGGTCATCCTGCTGGCCGGCGGCACCGGCTTCGCGCCGATCAAGGCCATCGTCGAGCAGGCCATCGCCGACGGCTACCCGCATCCGCTGTACATCTACTGGGGCGCCAAGGCACGTGTCGACCTCTACCAGGAAGCCCTGCCCGCGACCTGGGCCAACGCCCACGCCAACATCCACTATGTGCCGGTGCTCTCGGAACCGGCTGCCGGTGACGACTGGCAGGGCCGCACCGGCTTCGTCCATCGCGCCGTGGTCGCCGACTTCCCCGACCTGTCGGGCTTCCAGGTCTATGCCTGCGGCTCGCCGGTGATGATCGACGTCGCCCGCAAGGATTTCGTCGGCGAATGCGGCCTGCCTGAGGAAGAGTTCTTCTCCGACGCCTTCACCTTCTCGGCGACCTGAGCATGTTCGGCGTCGCCGACTATGGCGCCTTCGTGGTTGCCGTGCTGATTTTTCTGGCCATTCCCGGCCCGGGCAACCTGGCACTGCTGACCTCGACCGCCAAGGGCGGCGTGCGCGGCGGACTGGCGGCGACCCTCGGCGTCATCCTCGGCGATCAGGTGCTGATGTGGCTGGCCGTCGCCGGCGTCGCTGCGGCGCTGGCCGCGCACCCGGCGATCTTCACCGCCATCCAGTGGGGCGGTGCCGCCTACCTGGCCTGGCTCGGCGGGCGGATGCTGCTGGCCAAACCGGGTGCGGCACCGATCCTCGACATCAAGCCGCGCCACTACCTGCGCCAGGCGCTGCTGATCACGCTGCTGAATCCCAAGGCCATCGTTTTCTACATGGCCTTCTTTCCGCTCTTCGTCGATCCGGCGCGCCATCTCGGCCTGCCCACCTTCGCTTTCATGGCGGCCAGCATCGCCGTGTTGACCTTGCTCTACTGCGTCACAGCGATCGCCATCGCCCGCTGGTTCGGCGCCCGCCTGCAAGGCGGTACGACAGCCGCGCGGGCGCTGGAAAAACTGGCCGGCGCCGCGCTGATCGCTTTCGGCGTCAAGTTGCTGAGCGGCCGATAACGTCAGATTCGGCGCTACCGCGCATGGCCGGCAGCACCAGTTCGGCCAGCGCTTCCGCAAGCACTTCAGGCGGCAGGTCATCGTCGGGCGAATACCAATGCACGCTCCAGTTCAGCGCACCGAAGAGCAGGCGATGCAACAGCGAATCGCTGACCGCACCGCGCAGCCGGCCGTTCGAAACAGGCACCAGCCCCTGCAGGCAGGCCTTCCAGATGTCTTCGTAAAGCGCCATCAGGCGCATCACTTCCTTTTTGGCCCCGGCCGACAATGCTCGCGTTTCATAGAGCAGCACCGTCACGAAATCCCGTGACGGCGGATCGTGCAGAAAGCCTATGTGCTGGCGGATCAGCACCTTCAGGCAGGTTTCCGGCGGCAGTTGGCGACCGGCGACCGTCTCGGCGCCGGCCAGCACGTGGCGCATGCCCTCAATGGCAACGGCATCGAGAATCTCGCGCTTGCTGCGAAAATGGCAAAAGGTCGAACCCGAGGCGATGCCGACCGCCGTGGTGATATCGCGAATGGTGCTTGCCTCGTAACCCTTGGCCCGGAACAGCGCGGCGGCGGCAACGAGAATCTCGCCCCGCCGGCTGTTTTCCAGATACTGGCCATTGCTTTTCTTTTTCAGGGTATCCGGATTTTCCGGTGGACGGGAGCCGCTGAAATAGTGGCCCCGGCATTCCAGTCTACGGATTCTCCGGTGGACACCGTCACTTCTTCAGGCTTGCCCGTCCAATCGGTTGCCGTGGTCACTATCATGGCAGTAATCGGGAGGTGGCGTCTGGTCAACCGGGTCAAGCCAGCTTAGCGAGCCACAATACTTGCAAGTGAACGGTGCCTCGCGCTTTCCAGTGAGAAGAAATCCGGATTCGTTGAACGCAAACTCGGGAAGCGCCCATTCGCAAGAAAAGCCGGCGTTCCGCTCGGTTTGTAGTGCCGCAACGATAGCCTCCTTGCTTTGCCAAGACATATTCATCTCGCGCACCTCTCGCACAACGGAATCGAGGTCAATACGGGCACCCTTCCCGTTTAGGTGCTTCCACTCCGCAAGGTTTTCGATTGCGGCAGAGACGTGACTGACTGCAAAGGCGTTTGCTGTATCAAAATCGCTGCCAGGCAGAAGCTCCTTGGCTACCTCATTCGCGGAAAGGAACGTGACTGGTGGCATGGGCGGCATCTTGGACTCCAAATTCATGTCATTCTCCAGTTCTTTATTCATCATGGTCATCGCATTCGCAGGGTCGGTATTCGCATCGTGGGCAAAACCCCATGTCCATGACCGCCTTCTTGAGTTCAAAGTGACATTCCGGGCTTTCGGGATGGTTGAGAACACTGAAAGCCCACATCGCAAGATTTTCTACTTTGGCGTTTTCGCGTTGCCATGCCTCGATGTTGTGCTTCTCCATCAAGCGCAGCCGGTCGATTTCCTTCTGCTGCTCCGCAATAACTCTCTCAAGTGCTTCACTCATGGCGTAATGCCCTTTCTACTCAAACAGAATAGCTTCGATTCTGGCCAGGACTTCATCGACGACGAACTGCGGCACCGTTTCCTTGAGGCGCACATTCCTCGCCCGCCAGTCCAGCGACTTTAACTGGTGACAATGCACTGCGCCTTGAGTGTCGGTGCCAGCCCCCATCAGCGTAACCACCGTCCCGTAGGTGCGAGCAGCCGCAGCGGCTCCCTGCGAAATCGGGCAAATCATCGCCAACCCTTGTTGGTTGAAGACCTTGCCGCTCAGGACAAGGCCGAAGTGCGGGCCTTTCATTTCCCGGCCAGAGGAAGGGTCAAAGTCAAGATGCACGATGTCACCACGGTTCGGCAGGTACGCCATCAGCCGTTCTCCAGTCCAACCGAGGGCATTTCATCCCAGCCTTCGGCACGCGGCAGCCCTTGCGGCATTTCTGCCATCAGGTCGGCCAGCTTGTAACGCGGGCGAGTCGGTGCCTCTACGGTCATTTTCTTGCCAATCAGATGGAGTTCGACCTGGGAGCCGTCGCCCAAGCCATTCTGGTCAATAAAAGCCTTTGGCACCGTCATCACGAGTGAGCCGCCAGCTTTGCGTAAGGTCTGAAGCATCATAGACTCCTATTTATCACGAATCCTATTTTAGTATAACTTCGTGTTTTATTCAAGTAGGACATTTGCAGAAACGAGAATGCCATTCGTTTTGCCCATTTAGCGGCTGGCGCTACAATTCGCCCCTTTCGGCTGTCGCCTATGCCCGTCAATATCCTGAACCTGCCCGGCCTCAATGTGCTGGATTTCAAGGAGACCGACGCCGAATACCACGTCCGCGCCGAGCCGGTGGTCATCTCCCGGCTGTGTCCGCACTGTGGCCGGTCGAACGAGACCGTGAAGCACGCCCAGAAAACACTCTTCGTCCGAGACTTGCCCGCTCACGGGAAGGCGGTGGCTATCCATCTCGACGTGCCGCGCCTGCGCTGCAAACCCTGCGCCCAGACCTTCACGACTGCGGTGCCCGAGGTAGATACCACCCGACTGATGACGGAACGCCTGGCCAAGTGGATTGGGCGGCAGGCGCTCGAATACCCCTACATCGAGATTGCCAAGCAAACGGGCGTCGATGAGAAGACCGTCCGGAACGTCTTTGATACCTACGTGGCAGAACTGGAGAAAGAGTTCCGGCGCGAGACGCCTATCTGGCTGGGCATCGACGAAATCAAGCTGGGCCGCTTCCGTGCCATATTCACCAACATCCAGGGCAGGACGTTGGTCGATATGCTGCCTGAGCGGTACTACACCTCCATTGTTCGGTTTCTGGAGTCGCTACCGAACAAAGAACGGATTGAGATAGTGGCAACGGACATGTGGCGGCCCTACAGGCTGGCCGTGCTGCGGGTATTACCGCATGCCAAGTTGGTCGTGGACAAGTTCCATGTGGTCAGCAAAGCCAACGCCTCACTGGATGCCGTTCGGCGCAGCATTGGCAAGGCCGACCAGAAGAAACAGGGAGCCGGGTTGAAGAAGGCTCACAAACTGTTCGCCAAGCGTGCCGCCGACCTGGATGATGAGCAATACCTGACCGTCTCTGGGTGGCTGAATTGCTTTCCGCTGTTGGCGGCAGCCTACGACCTCAAGGAACGGCTCTACAAGGTCTATGACGTGGAGACGAAGGAGGAAGCTTGGGCCGAGTATCTGAACTGGGAAGCGAGCATTCCAGATGAGCTTGCCAAGCCGTTCCGGCCAGTGAAGACGGCATTCCGGAATTGGAAGGACTACATCCTGAACTACTTCGACGACCACCGCGTTACCAACGCCTTCACAGAGAGCTTCAATTCAAAGGTACGCCGGGTCTATCGGAATGGACGGGGCTACACCTTCGAGCGGCTGCGGGCCAAGGTGCTGTACACCGACCGATTGCAAAAGCGAGTTCCCATCCAGGAGAAGGTCAAGACCAAGAAGAAGCAACGTTTCGAGGAGGTCGCCATGGCTCGCTACATGTGCCTGATGAGCAACTTTGACGACGACTACGAGACGGTCACAAAGACACGGCAGGGGAACCTCGGAACTGACCTGTCCACCTTGGATGCCATTTTGGATTCAGGGCAGTTCTAGGCACTCAACCCCGCCCGTCCACCGGAGAATCCGGAAACCCCTTTTTCATCGGTCCATCTCCCTTGACTGGGGTGTCCCGGCGCTTAGTGAAACGCGTCGCATCCAGTTCCACACTAAATGAGAATGCGTCGCAAGGCCAACTATTTCGTCAGTAGGGTTATTGCATGGCCGGCATGAAGCCCGCCACCGACCCCGCCGGCATTGGCCTGGCATACAGGAAGCCCTGCGCTTTCAGGCAGCCGTTGCCTGCCAGAAATGCGCGCTGCTGCAAGGTTTCCACCCCTTCGGCGACGACTTCGAGCCCGAGGGCCTTGGCCAGGGCGACAACGGCAAGAATGATGGCCGCATTATTCGGTTTGTTTTCGATATCGCGCATGAACGAGCGGTCGATCTTCAGCCGGTCCACCGTGAAAGTGCTCAGATAGGCCAGCGAGGAGTATCCCGTACCGAAATCGTCGAGCGTCAGATGGACGCCCAGCGCCTTCAGATCGCGCAGGGTGTGCTGCACCTTGGGCGTGTTGCTCATCAGTGCGCTCTCGGTCAGTTCCAGTTCCAGGCGCTCCGGCGCCAGCCCGGTTTCCTTCAGGACCCTCGCGACCACCTCGGCCAGATCGCCTTGCTCGAGCTGACGGGCGGATACATTGACCGCCAGACGTTCATGACACTGACGCAGCCCTGTCCACTTGACGGCCTCCCGGCAGGCTGCCGCCAGCACCCATTCGCCGAGCGGAATGATCAGACCGATATCCTCGGCGACCGGAATGAAATCGGTCGGCTCGATCCAGCCGTGCACCGGATGCTGCCAGCGCAACAAGGCTTCCCAGGCAATCACCCGGTCACCGCCGACATCGAATTGCGGCTGGTAATGCAGCAGGAATTCCCCGCGCTCGAGCGCCAGGCGCAGATCGTTCTCCAGACGGTGCCGGATGCGCACCTCCTCGTTCATCTGTGCCTCGAAGAACATCCAGGCATTCCTGCCGGCGGCCTTGACCTGGTACATGGCGATATCGGCAGCCTGCAGCAGGCTGTCGAGATCTTCCCCATCCCCGGGAAACAGGCTGACGCCGATACTGGGCGAGGTATGCAGCAGATGCAATGGCGTCTGTACCGGCTGCGTCACGGCCCCCCGTATCTTTTCCGCGACCGGAACCACATCGCGATGCGTCTTGATGCCGGCAAGCAGGACCACGAACTCGTCGCCGCCAAGACGGGCAACAGTGTCTCCGGCGCGAATGCTGACATTGAGACGGCGCGCCACCTCGACCAGCAACTGATCGCCGACCTGATGCCCCAGGCTGTCGTTGACCTGCTTGAAGCGATCCAGATCGATCAGCAGCAAGGCCACGCCCTCGTCGCTGCGGCGCGCGGCGGCCACCAGCTTGGAGAAGCGGTCTTCGAGCAGACGGCGATTGGCCAGACCGGTCAGCGCATCGTGACGGGCCAGGTAATCGATCCGTTCCTCGTGCGCCTTGCGCTCCGAAATATCGGCGAAGAGCGCGACATAGCGGGTGTTTCCCTGCGCCAGCCGGACCGCGTTGATGCATAGCCATTTCGGATAAATCTGCCCATTCTTGCGCCGATCCCAGATCTCGCCGTGCCAGTGATCCTCGTCGGCCAGACTACGCCACATCTCGCGATAGAAGGCCTCGTCATGGCGGTCGGAACGGAGAATGCGCGGATTGCGCCCGATTGCATCTTCCGGCTGGTAACCGGTAATCAGCGTGAAGGCGGGGTTGACGCGCAGGATGGTGCCGTCGCCATCGGTCACCAGAATGGCTTCCGGGCTGTATTCGAAAACCTGCTCGGCCAGCCGCAGTTGCTCCGCCGCCTCCCAACGGCTGCTGACATCCTGCACCGTGAGCACGATCAAGCCGCTGTCGTCGAGCGTGTGCGAGGAAACGAACTGCGCGGGAAACGGCATCTCCCGGCCCGGCGTGGAAATCATGCACTCGAAGGTCTGCCCATGCACCAGCCGGCTGAGCAGACACGCAGTCTGGCCGGGTGCGTCGGGAAAACGGCGGATGACGTCGGTCAGCGGCTGGCCGATGACCTCGCCCTCATCCACCCCAAGCAGTTCCTGGGCGGCCGGATTGAGGAAGCGGATGCGGTGCGGCACCGCGTCGTCGACGCCAACCACGCCTTCGCCGATGGCATGCACGATGCTCTGGCTGATCTCGTTGGCGCGGGCCAGGGCTGCCTGGATTTCCAGCGTCTTCTGCGACTCCTTGAGGCGATCGACGTTGCTGGCGTGCATCTCCCTTTCGAGCTCATGGCCGACCCACTGCGCCATCAGCTTGATGAACAGGAAATCCTCGTGCGGATGGGGATGAGCGACGTGCGCCCGACTCGAAAAACTCAGCGTTCCCCAGGGCTTTTCGTCGACCAGGATACGGGCGCCGAGATAGGCCTCGAGACGGAACTCCTGAAAACACGGGTGCTGCTCCCAGTCGGATCCTGTGGCACGGTCGAAGCCCACCGGCTCGGGGGAGTCAATGGTGCGGCTGCAATAGGTTCGCAACAGCGGCAGGCAGTCGCCCGACGACAGCAGCCCGGGCGCCGGCGAGGTGGCGACTGCCTCGTAGGTATCGTCGGCGATGCGTGCGACACAGGCGAAATCCAGTTCGAATGTCTGCCGACCGAGGTCGAGAAGCGCGCGGAGCTTTTCGTCAAGGGCGGACTGGTGGTCGGCAGTGATCGCGTAGAGCGCAGTGATCCGCTCGTAGGCAAGGGCGTGCATCATGAAAATCAGGCCGGATGACGGCGTGCTTGCATCTGATGAAAGGGGAATTTGAAACTCGGGACGCATTTTGTCGCGTCACACTGTTACAAACAACCGCCCAAGCCCGTTTCCCTTGCCATTCGACATTCATTGTTGCCCGAAGGTAACAAGCACCTGCTTGCCTCGAAGCCCGGCCGGAAGGCCGACGAAATACTGTCAGCACATTGCGCGCCGCCGCCGGGCGGGCGGCGCAGGCTCACTCGCCGAGGTAAGCGGCCTTGACCTTGGGATCGTGCAGCAGTTCGGTCGACTCGCCGCTCAGGGTGATTTCACCGCTTTCCAGCACATAGGCGCGCTGGCTCGATTCGAGCGCCAGCTTGGCATTCTGCTCGATCAGCAGAATGGTCATGCCCGCCGCGGCGACGTTGCGGACGACCTCGAAGATCTTCTGCACCATGATCGGCGCCAGACCCATCGACGGTTCGTCGAGCAGCAGCATCTTCGGCCGGCTCATCAGCGCCCTGCCGATCGCCAGCATCTGCTGCTCACCGCCCGAAAGCGTGCCGGCCAGCTGGTCGGCGCGTTCCTTCAGGCGCGGGAAGTAGGCGTACATTCGCTCGATGTCGTCGGCGATGCCGGCCTTGTCGTCGCGGACGAAGGCGCCCATGCGCAGGTTTTCCAGCACCGACAGGCGTGGAAAGACACCGCGCCCTTCGGGCACCAGCGCGATACCCTTGCGGATGATCTCGTGCGGAGAAATCCGGAGTATTTTCTCGCCGCAGAAATGGACGTCGCCGGTGGCCTCGACCATCCGCGAGATGGCCTTCAGCGTCGTCGTCTTGCCGGCGCCGTTGGCGCCGATCAGGGCCACGGTCTCGCCTTCGTTCACATGAAAGGTGATGCTGCGCACCGCCTGAATGCCGCCATAGGCGACGTGGAGTCCCGTTACTTCAAGCATTCACGCCCCCAGGTAAGCTTCGATGACACGCTGGTCCTTCTGTACCACGGCGGGCACATCCTCGATCACCAGCGCGCCGTAGTCGAGCACGGCGACACGGTCGCACAGGCCCATGACCAGTTTCACATCGTGTTCGATCAACAACACCGTCGTCCCGTCCTTGCGGATGCCTTCGATCAGCACGCGCAGTTCCTCGGTCTCGGTGGCATTCATGCCGGCCGCCGGCTCGTCGAGGCACAGGAGCTTGGGCTCGGTGGCCAGTGCGCGGGCGATTTCCAGCCGGCGCTGATCGCCGTAGGAAAGGTTCTTGGCCAGGTCGTCGGCACGATCGGCAATATCGACGTAGTGGAGCAACTCGACCGCCCGCTGGCGGATCGCCGCTTCCTCGTCGCGCGTTGCCCGATTGAGGAACATCGCGCCGAAGACGCCGGCCTTGGTCCGCACGTGGCGGCCGACCATGACGTTTTCCAGCGCCGTCATGTTGCCGAACAGGCGGATGTTCTGGAAGGTCCGCGCAATGCCGAGTTCGGCCGCGCGATGCGGCGCATCGGCCTGCAAGGTCACGCCGTCGAAGGTGAAACCGCCGCCGTCCGGAATGTAGAGACCGGTCATGCAGTTGAAAAAGGTCGTCTTGCCGGCACCGTTCGGGCCGATCAGGCCATAGACTTCGCCGCGCCGGATCGACAGGCTGACGTCACGCAGGGCCTTGACCCCGCCGAAGTGCTTGGCCACCGCATTGGCCTGCAGGAGGATGTCACTCATTTGACGGCCTCCACCGGCTTTTCGCTCAATTCCCGGCTACGCTCTGGCGACGGCCACAGGCCGGCCGGCTTGAAGCGCATCACCAGCACCAGTGCCAGACCGAAGACCAGCATGCGCAGGCTTTCCGGGTCGACCAGGATCTTGCCGAACAGGGCCATCTGCACCGGCGTCACCGCGTAACGCAGCACCTCCGGCAGGAAGGTCAGCAGCACGGCACCGAGGATGACCCCGGGAATATGCCCCATGCCGCCGAGCACGACCATCGCCAGGACCATGATCGACTCGATCAGCGAGAAGCTCTCCGGCGACACGAAGCCCTGCATGGCCGAGAAGATGCCGCCGGCGATACCGCCGAACGAGGCGCCCATGGCAAAGGCCAGCAGCTTGATGTTGCGGGTGTTGATGCCGACCGCCTTGGCGGCGATCTCGTCTTCGCGGATCGCCTGCCAGGCACGGCCGATGCGCGAGTGCTGCAGGCGGACGTTGATGATGATGACCAGCAATGCCAGCGCGACCAGGAGGTAGTAATACTTCTCCGGTCCGGTCATGGTCATGCCGAAGACCTGGGAAGTCCCGGCAAAACTGAAATCGCCGATCTTGACCGGGTCGATCAGGGTGATGCCCTGCGGGCCGTTGGTGATGTTGACCGGCGAATTCAGGTTGTTGAGGAAGATGCGGATGATCTCGCCGAAGCCCAGCGTCACGATGGCCAGGTAGTCGCCGCGCAACTTGAGCGTCGGCGAGCCGAGCAGGACGCCGAAAACGCAGGCCATCAAGGCGCCGATCGGCAGGATCGCCCAGACCGGGAAATGCAGGCCGAAATGCGGGCTGGCGAGCAGCGCCCAGCAATAGGCACCGACCGCATAGAAGGCGATGTAGCCAAGGTCGAGCAGACCGGCAAAGCCGACGACAATGTTCAGACCGAGCGCCAGGAAGACATAGAGGATGGCGAAGTTGAGGATGCGCACCCACGCCTGCCCGCCCATGCCGACCACGTGCGGGAGCACGATCAGGGCAATGGCGATCAGCGCGATGCCGGTCATCGATTTGGGGGAAAGCCAGTTCTTCATGCGCGGTCTCCCGTCTTTTCACCGAACAGCCCGGAAGGCTTGAACATCAGCACGACGATCAGCACGATGAAGGCAAAGATGTCCTGGTAATGGCTGCCGAGGAAACCGCCGGTGAAGTCGCCGATATAGCCGGCACCCAGCGCCTCGATGATGCCGAGCAGGATGCCGCCGGCCATCGCCCCGGCAAGGTTGCCGATACCGCCGAGCACGGCCGCGGTAAAGGCCTTGAGGCCGAGCATGAAGCCCATCTGGTAGTGGGCGATTTCGTAATAGCTGCCGACCATGACACCGGCAACGGCAGCCAGCGCCGAGCCGATGACGAAGGCCGAGGCGATGACGCGGTTGATATTGACCCCCATCAGGCTGGCCACGGCCGGGTTCTGGGCGGTGGCGCGCATCGCCATGCCGAGCTTGGTGCGATAGACGAGGAAGACCAGACCGGCCATCAGCGCCGCCGACAACAGCACGATGACCACCTGGACCAGCGTGAAATGGGTGCCGGCAAATTCGAAATTGACCTTGGGCAACAGCGGCGGGAAAGTCATGTAATTGCGCCCCCAGAAGATCATCGCCAGGTTCTGCAGGACGATCGACATGCCGATCGCCGTGATCAGGGGTGTCAACCGGGGCGAACCGCGCAGCGGGCGGTAGGCAATGCGCTCAAGGCTCCAGCCGAGCGCCATGCAGGTCAGCATGGCGGCGACCAGCCCGAACAGGCCGGCGAGTCCGAGCGGCATGCCGGCGGCGGCCAGGGTACTGGTCACGGTGATGCTGATCAGCGCGCCGATCATGACGACTTCGCCGTGGGCGAAATTGATCAGCCCCATGATGCCGTAGACCATGGTGTAGCCCAGCGCGACCAGCGCGTAGATGCTGCCCTGGACCAGGCCGTTGATGATCTGTTGAAGGAAAATATCCATTTTGAATCCGTTGAGGCCGGGATATGGAAACGGCACCTTGCGGTGCCGTTTCCTGGTGCAGTCTGGCTGCTTACTTCTTCTCTTCGACCGGTGCTGCCGGTGCGGCCGGGGCGCCGCCCAGGGTCTCCACGTAGTTCAGCGCGCCGCCCTGGTACTGGTAGACGGTAATCGCGCCGCTGGTCAGGTCACCGAACTGGTCGAATTCGATGTTGCCGCTGACCCCTTCAAGCTTGGTCTTGGCAATTTCCGGCAGATAGGCTGCCGGCTCGACGGAGCCCGCACGCTTCATCGAATCGGCGATGACCATCACTGCATCGTAGGCGTTCGGTGCGTACAGCTGGATCTGGTAACCGAACTTGGCTTCGAACTTGCTCTTGAACTCCGGACCCTTGGCCAGTTGCTCCAGCGGCACGCCCGGCAGCGAACAGTATTCGCCGTCGGCAGCCGGACCGCCCAGTTTCATGAATTCCGGCGTGCACACGCCGTCGCCGCCGAGGAACTTGGCCTTGATGCCGAGATCCTTCATCTGCTTGACCAGCGGACCGCCCTGGGCATCCATGCCGCCGTAGAAGACCAGTTCGGCCTTGGTCGACTTGATCTTGGTCAGGATGGCCTTGAAGTCGGTGGCCTTGTCGTTGGTATATTCGTTGGCGACGACCTTCAGGCCGGCAGCTTCGGCAGCCTTGCGGAACTCGTCGGCGAGGCCCTGGCCGTAGGCGGTACGGTCATCGATGATGGCGACGGTCTTGACGCCCTGCTTGGCGGCGAACTCGCCGAGTACCTTGCCTTGCTGGATGTCGTTGGCCATCACGCGGAAGGCGGTCTTGAAGCCCTGTTGCGTGTACTTCGGATTGGTCGCCGACGGCGAAACCTGCGGCAGGCCGGCGTCGAAGTAGAGCTTGGAAGCCGGGATGGTGGTGCCCGAATTGAGATGGCCGACCACGCCATTGACCTTGGCGTCGATCAGCTTCTGGGCAACGATGGTGCCCTGCTTCGGATCGGCCTGGTCGTCTTCCGAGACCAGCTGGAACTTGACCTTGGCGCCGCCGATTTCCAGGCCTTGTGCATTCAGTTCTTCGACGGCGAGCAAGGCGCCGCTCTCGTTGTCCTTGCCCAGGTGAGCCTGCGGGCCGGTCATCGGCGCGACGTGGCCGAGCTTGACGACGATTTCAGGCTTGGCTTCCGGGGCGGCCGGCGCGGCGACGGGGGCGGGCGCGTCCTTCTGGCCACAGGCGGAAAGAGCGAAGGCTGCTGCAACGGAAAGGGCTACTACGGAAAGCTTGGCTTGCATCGGTAGGTCTCCTGAATGGGGGAAGGGTGTTGGAAACAACAGGTAACGATTCTGCGCATACACATACTCCAACGTCAAGACGAAATTTCGCCCGCCGCGGCGCTTGCACGAACCATCCTCCCGCCCCGATACTCCAAGCTCCAGATTCCGAAAACCACCACCCCCGGTGTTCGGGAATACAGCAACCGGCCCACAAGGCCGCATAAATGGAGACAAACATGGGCAAGCCCGATTTGCCGGCGTCGCTATCCGCGACCCTGGACGACAAATACACCCGCCACAGCGGCCGCGTCTTCCTGACCGGCACCCAGGCACTGATCCGCCTGCCGATGCTGCAGCGCGAACGCGACCTCGCCGCCGGACTCAACACTGCCGGCTTCGTCTCGGGCTACCGCGGCAGCCCGCTCGGCAACCTCGATCTCGGTCTGTGGAAGGCCAAGACCCACCTGGCCGAGCACCACGTCACCTTCCAGCCCGGCGTCAACGAAGACCTCGCCGCCACCGCCGTCTGGGGTAGCCAGCAGGTCGGGTTGTTCCCCGGCGCCAAATACGACGGCGTGTTCGCCATGTGGTACGGCAAGGGGCCGGGCGTGGACCGCTGCGGCGACGTCTTCCGCCACGCCAACGCTGCCGGCACGGCCAGACACGGCGGCGTGCTGGTGATTGCCGGCGACGATCACGCGGCCAAATCCTCGACGCTGCCGCATCAGACCGAACACGTCTTCAAGGCGGTGATGATGCCGGTGCTCTATCCGGCCAACGTGCAGGAATACCTCGACTTCGGCCTGCACGGCTGGGCGATGAGCCGCTACTCCGGTTGCTGGGTGGCGTTCAAGGCGCTGGCCGACACGGTCGAGACCTCGGCCTCGGTGAATATCGACCCGAGCGCGGTCGACATCAGGATTCCGGACGATTTCAGCCTGCCGCCCGACGGCCTCAACATCCGCTGGCCGGACCCGCCGCTGGTCCAGGAAGCCCGCCTGCTCAACCACAAGCTCTACGCGGCGCTGGCCTACTGCCGGGCGAACCGGCTCGACCGCGTGATCATCGATTCGCCGGCGCCCCGGCTCGGCATCCTCACCGCCGGCAAGAGCTACCTCGACGTACGCCAGGCACTCGACGAACTCGGCATCGACGAAACGCTCGCCGCGCAGATCGGCATCCGCCTGTACAAGGTCGGCATGGTCTGGCCGCTGGAGCCGGAAGGCGTGCGCCACTTCGCCGAAGGGCTGGAAGAAATCCTGGTCGTCGAGGAAAAACGCCAGTTGCTCGAATACCAGCTGAAGGAAGAGCTGTACAACTGGCGCGACGACGTGCGCCCGCGCATCGTCGGCAAGTTCGACGAGAAAGGCGAATGGACCGTCGAAGGCGACGGCGGCTACCTGGCGCACAGCGACTGGCTGCTACCGGCTGCCGGCGAATTGCCGGTGGCCAGCATCGCTCGCGTCATCGCCCGGCGCATCGGCCGCTTCTTCACCTCGCCGACCATCGAAGCCCGGCTGAAGCTGATCGAAGATAAGCAGCAAGCCGCCAGGACCCCGATCGTGCTGGCCGAGCGCAAACCGCACTTCTGCTCGGGCTGCCCGCACAACACCTCGACCAAAGTCCCCGAAGGTTCGCGCGCTGTCGCCGGCATCGGCTGCCACTACATGGTGACCTGGATGGACCGGTCGACCTCGACCTTCACCCACATGGGCGGCGAAGGCGTGCCCTGGGTCGGCCAGGCGCCATTCACCGAGGAAAAGCACATCTTCGCCAACCTCGGCGACGGCACCTACTTCCACTCCGGCTTGCTGGCCATCCGGCAATCGATTGCGGCGAAAGTGCCGATCACCTACAAGATCCTCTACAACGACGCCGTCGCCATGACCGGCGGCCAGCCGGTGGACGGCGTCTTGAGCGTCGCCCGGATCACCCGGCAACTGGAGGCCGAGGGCGTCGGCAAGATGGTCATCGTCGCCGCCGAGCCGGAGAAATACGCCGGCATCACCGACCTCGCCCCGAACGTTCCGGTCCGCCACCGTGACGAACTCGACGTCGTCCAGCGCGAGCTGCGCGAGTTTCCCGGCGTCTCCGTCCTCATCTACGACCAGGTCTGCGCCACCGAGGCCCGGCGCCGGCGCAAGCGCGGCAAGATGCCAGCCGCCAGCCGGCGCGTCGTGATCAACGAGGATGTCTGCGAAGGCTGCGGCGACTGTTCGGTGCAATCCAACTGCCTGTCGGTGGTGCCGGTCGAGACCGATTTCGGTACCAAGCGCCAGATCGACCAGTCGGCCTGCAATCAGGACCTGTCCTGCCTCAAGGGCTTCTGTCCGAGTTTCGTCACCGTCGCCGGCGGCCGACCGAAAAAGGCCGCTGCGACCCAGCATGACGGCTGGGCGAGCCTGCCGCTGCCCACCCTGCCGTCGACCGAACAGCCGTACAACCTGCTGATCACCGGGGTCGGCGGCATGGGCGTGATCACCCTCGGCGCCCTGCTCGGCATGGCCGCACACCTCGACGGCAAGGGCGTGTCGACACTGGACATGACCGGACTGGCGCAGAAATACGGCGCCGTCTTCTCGCACCTGCGCATTGCCGACCGCCCCGGGGACATCCACGCCGCCCGCATCGCAACCGGGGAAGCCGACGCCATCCTGGGCGGCGACCTGGTCGTCAGCGCCAGCCCCGAAGCCTGCGCAAAAATGCTGGAAGGCCACACCCGCGCCATCGTCAACTGCACCGCCACGCCGACCGCCGAATTCACCCGCAACCGCGACTGGCGCTTCCCGCAGGCCGGCCTGCAACGGCAACTGGAGGAAACGCTGGGCGCCGACCGCGTCAGTTTCGTCGACGCGCAGCACCTGGCCAGCCTGCTGATGGGCGACGCGCTCTACGCCAACATGCTGCTGCTCGGTTGCGCCTGGCAACAGGGGCTGGTCCCGGTGTCGGCCGGCGCCATCGACCAGGCCATCGCCCTCAACGGTGCCGCCGTCGACGCCAACCGCCAGGCCTTCCTCTGGGGCCGCCGCGTCGCCGCTCACCCCGAGGCCGTCGCGGCCGTGGTCGGCGAGCGCCCGGCGCGCCCCGGCATCGACCAGCAATCGCTGGACGAACTGATTGCCCGCCGCGTCGAACACCTGAGCGCTTACCAGGATGCAGCGCTGGCCGCCCGCTACCGGGCCGGACTGGCGCCCATCCAGGCGCTGGGCGACGACGCCCTGAGCCGGGTCGTCGCCGTCCAGTACGCGCGCCTGCTGGCGCCGAAAGACCCCTGGGAGGTGGCCCGCCTGCTCAGCGCGCAAAGTTTCCTGGCGCAATTTGCCGCCCGCTTCGACGGTAAGCTCAAGCTCGGCTTCCATCTGGCGCCCCCGGGACTTTCCCGTCAAGGCAGCGACGGCCGACCTCGGAAAATCCATTTCGGTCCCTGGCTGCTGCCCCTGCTTCGTCTGCTCGCCCGTGCCCGCCGCTGGCGCGGCAGCTGGCTCGACCCCTGGCGCAACGGCGAGGAGGCCCGCCTGGATCGGCAATTGCTGGCGGATTACGAAGCCGACCTGAAACGTATCGCCACCATGCCGTCCGGCCCCGGACGTCTGGCACTGGCCGCCTGGCCGGAATCGGTACGCGGCTTCGGCCCGGTACGCCAGCAGGCGGCCGCACGAGCGGCCAAAACCCGGGAGGGCTTGCTGCAGGCATCTCGATAGGCAGGAGTCATGTGCTCGCCCGGCAAACCTGGCCGGGCGATTTCCCTTAGAATCCTGCCATGATTTCCACCCCGACCCGCCAACTCGCCCTGCAAGGGGCCGCCGTCATCGTCGTTCTCTCGCTCGCCTGGCCGTATTACGGCTGGCAGGCGGAAGCCATGCCCTGGCAGCAAACCAGCCTGGCCATCGGCGCCGTCGCCCTGGTCTTCGCCACCCTGAGCCGCCAGCCCTGGTGGTGGCGCGTGATGCATGCGCTGTTCATGCCTCTGGTCTGGGTGACCTACCACCTGGCCATCGACCCGGGCTGGTTCCTGCTCGCCTTCATCCTGCTGCTGCTCGTCTATCGCGGCGCACTGAGCGGCCAGGTCCCGCTCTATCTGTCCAATCCGGAAACCGTCGCTGCCCTCGACGAACTGCTCGGCAAGGAGGAGGCCGAGAGCTTCCTCGACCTCGGCGCCGGCCTGGGCAGCACCGTCATCCCGCTGGCCGACCGCTGGCCCGACCGCCAATTCACCGGCATCGAGAATGCACCGGCCACCTGGCTGGCCGGCCGACTGCTCAGCGTCGGCCGACCCAATCTGTCATGGCGCTGGGGCGACATGTGGCAGATGCCACTACACGAGCACGCCGTGGTCTATGCCTTCCTGTCGCCGGCACCGATGCCGCAACTCTGGGAGAAGGCCAAGGCGGAGATGAAACCGGGCAGCCTGCTGGTCAGCAACAGCTTCCCCATCCCCGGCGTGGCGCCGGAATGCGTTATCGACGTCGCCTGCACGCCGCCGCGACCGCTGTACTGCTACCGGATCTGACGCATGTTCAAGCGCCAGCCGGAACAGCTCGCCCTGAGCCTGGCCCTGGCCGGGACACTGGCCGTCCTGATCGCCTTCGTGGTCGACCTGACGCTGTCCTACAAGCGCGACATCGACACCGGGGAACAGCGTCTGCAACAGTTTTCGGTGATGATGGCCGAACACACCGCCCGTGCCTTCGAGGCGGTCGACGTGCTGGTCAAGGAAGTCGCCACCGATCTGTCCCACAGTCGCAACAACTGGCCCGACTGGGAGCCGGTACGCGGCTGGGAGTACATCGCCCAGCGCCATTCCCGGGCGATGCCGCAACTGCGCGACCTGATCGTCTTCGACCAGCTGGGCAATCAGCGCTTCATCTCGACCTATTTCCCGCCGCCGCCGATCAACGTACGCGACCGCCCCTACTTCGTCGCGCTGGAAAACGGCGCCCCCTGGTCCACGTTCGGTCCCTACGTCGGACGTAATTCCGGACGCTATACCTACGCCATCGCCCATCGCCTGACCGATGCCGAAAACCGCTTTGCCGGTGCCGCCTTCGCCGCCATCGAGCCGGCCTACATGCAGGACTTCTGCTGGTCCAACCGCCTGTCCGACGATTTCGATGCCGTGCTGACCAATGCCCGGGGCGAAATTGTCGCCTCCTGCCGCCCGGCCGACCTGAGCACCTATTCCGGCATCCTCGGCCGGCCGGCCGGCAGCACCCTGTTCGACGGCCGGCCGGCCGGCCTGATTCCGGAAACCGGCCTGGCGCGCGGCAACGGCCTGCTGATCTCGACCTCGCCGGTACCCGGTTTCCCGGATCTGCGCATGGTTGCCATCATTCCCACCGATTCCGTGCTTGCCGGCTGGCGCAACCGGCGCTTTGAAATCGGTACGCTCGGGGCCATGCTGATCGCGCTGATGTTCAGCGGCGCGATGTTCTTGCGCCGTCAGGTCGGCGAACTGCGGGAAATGACCGAAGCCCTTTCCGACAGTCGCGACCAGCTGGAAACCCGGATCGACCAGGCGACCGCCGCACTGGCGGCGGAAAAGGATGCGGCCGAACGCGCCAACGCGGCCAAGAGCCGCTTCCTGGCCGCTGCCAGCCATGACCTGCGACAACCGCTGCACGCCCTCTCCCTGTTCACCACCGACCTGCAGCGCCAGGCGGCGGCAGGCCGTCTGCGCGAGGTCCCGCGCATTGCCGAACAGATCGGCGCGTCGACACAGACGCTGGGCGACATGCTCAATGCGCTGCTCGATATCTCGCGCCTGGACATCGACGGCGTCCGCCCCGAGATCCAGGTGTTTGCGCTCAACGATGTCTTCCGCCAACTGCATGGCGCCTTCCACCGCCAGGCCGAGGCCCATGGCCTGCGCCTACGCTTTCATCCCAATCGCTATTACCTGCGCAGCGACCCGCGCCTGCTGGAGCGGATGATCGGCAACCTGATCGCGAATGCCCTGCGCTACACCCCGGCCGGCGGCAGCGTGCTGGTCGGCGCCCGCATTCGGGAGGACGCCATCCGCATCGA
>OGCL01001258.1_pt1 | contig 22366 bp, 18 predicted proteins | sample 1570041 | NCBI WGS metagenome assembly OGCL01 (sample SAMN06266162, study PRJEB24511) | hot springs metagenome | isolation source: Hot spring water | place: South Africa: Limpopo | collected 2015-06-22 | reverse complement strand
AAGTCATCCCGCTTTTCGATCGTCAGCACCGGGTGGTGCCAGACGCCGCGATGGTAATTGATGCCCTGCCTGCCATTACTGAGGAAGGCACGGACGGACCCTGATACAGGTGCATCGCCAGCTGGCGCGACCACGATCAGAAAGGGGTTGCCGAGCAGCGGAATAAAGGCCTGGCTGCCCAGCGGATGGCGCTCCAGCATGCGCACGGTGTGCGGCATCGGCAGCGCCTCGGCGCTGAAGATGCTGATGATCGCCCGGTCTTCAGGCTGGGCGGTCTCGACCGTGGCCAGCTTGTGATAGCGACGGGTGGAGCCGTTGTTGATCATGAAGAACTCGCTGCCGTCGGTTTCGATCACGTCACCGAAGGGGGCGAAGGCTTCTTTGCTTAACGGCTCGATGGTCAGTGTGCGCATGGTGACTCGCTGATAATCGGAGTGTGGTGTAGGAGCCAGCTTGCTGGCGATCAAGGCGCTAACGCATCGCCAGCAAGCTGGCTCCTACAGGGTCGGTTGTGTTTACTTGCTCACCTTGCCGAACAGGCGCAGGCGGCTGATACCACCGTCCGGGAACACGTTGACCCGTACATGGGTGATCGGCCCCAGGGCGTTGATCTGCTCGACGAACTCGTGCTCGGCGTGCATCGACAGCTTCTGGCTCGGCAGCAGTTCGCGCCAGAACAGGCTCTGGGTCTCGATCTGGGCATCGGTGCCGCCCTTGACGAAGGCGCCCTGGATCGAGCAGCTGTCCGGGTAGTTGCCCTTGAAGTGCAGGGTGTCGACCACGATGCGCTCGATTTCACCAGGGTGACCCAGGGCGACGATCACCCAGTCATTGCCCGGAGTGCGGCGGCGGGCGGTTTCCCAGCCGTCACCCATATTGATGCCGCGGCCGGGGTTAAGGATGTTGCTCATGCGGCCGAAGTGCTCGTCCGAGCAGGCCAGGGCGCGGCCACCGTTCAGGGCGGCAGCCAGGTCGATCTGCTCGTTGTCGCCGACATTGCTCCAGTCGCGGAAGGGAATGCCGTACACGCGCAGGCGGGCCACGCCGCCATCGGGGTAGATATTGAAGCGCAGGTGGGTAAAGGCCTGGGCGTTGTCGATCTCGTGGTAGTGGTGGCTGTTGCCCTGCAGGGTTACCGCCGGCAGCACTTCAGTCCAGGTGGTGTCGTCGCTCGGATCGCCTTCGGCAACAAAGCAGCCTTCCAGGGACGCCGAGGGCGGGAAGTTGCCGGTGAAGTGGCTGGTGTCGATATCCACGCCCTTGATGGAGCCCGGCACGCCCAGGCGGATCACCGCGTGGTCGTAACCTTCGAAGCGCTTGCGGCGCGATTCCCAGCCGTCCATCCATTTGCCGTTGTCGTCGAACACGCCTTCCTTCCAGACGGCCGGGGTCGGCTGGAACAGGCGGTTGACGTCGGCGAACCAGTCGTCGGTGACGGAGATGGCCTTGGTGCCCAGGCGGGCGTCGGCCAGGTTGACGTATTTCTCGAAGGGTACGGCGTAAGCTTTCATGTCGGGTCTGCCTTGATGGTGGTGGCGTTACAGGGCTTGCAAGCGGAACAGGGCGATCTTGTTGATCTCGGCCAGGGCCGTGGCGAACTCCTGCTCGGCCGAGTTGTGGATGCGCTCCTCGAAGGCCGCGAGAATCTGGTGGCGGTTGCTGCCTTTGACCGCCTTGATAAAGGGAAAGCCGAACTTGGCCTTGTAGGCATCATTGAGTTCGGTAAAGCGGGCGAACTCCTCGGCGCTGCATTCGCTGATGCCGGCACCGGCCTGCTCGGCGGTGCTGGAGGCGGTCAGCTCGCCACGGATGGCGGCCTTGCCGGCCAGATCCGGGTGCGCGTTGATCAGCGCCAGTTGGGCCTCATGGCTGGCGGACAGAAGGATGTCGGCCATGCGCTGGTGCAGGCTGTCGATCTCGTCGAGGCTGGCGTCCTGGCCCAGGTCATAGGCCTTTTCGGCCACCCAGGGGGAGTGCTCGTAGATATCGGCGAAGGCGCTGACGAAGTCCTCGCGGCTCAGGCGCGATGGGCTCAGGGTCTGGAAACGGCTCATGTGCGGTTCTCGCTGAAGGGGTGGGTGGCGTGCCAGTGGCGGGCGATATCGACGCGGCGGGCGCACCAGACTTTTTCGTGACCTTTGACGTAGTCGATAAAGCGCGCCAGGGAGGCCAAGCGCGCCGGGCGGCCGAGCAGGCGGCAGTGCATGCCGATCGAGAGCATCTTCGGTGCGCCGGCCATGCCCTCGGCATAGAGCACATCGAAGGCGTCCTTGAGGTATTCGAAGAAGTCATCGCCAGTGTTGAAGCCCTGCACCTGGGTAAAGCGCATGTCGTTGGTGTCCAGGGTGTAGGGGATCACCAGATGCGGTTTGGCCGCGGTGCTGGCTGGGTCCCAGTAGGGCAGGTCGTCGTCGTAGGTGTCGCTGTCGTAGAGGAAGCCGCCTTCCTCGCGCACCAGGCGCCGGGTGTTTGGGCCCAGGCGGCCGGTGTACCAGCCCAGGGGGCGCTCGCCGGTCAGTTCGGTGAGGATGCGGATGGCCTCGTGCAGGTGCTCGCGCTCCTCGGCTTCGCTCATGTTCTGGTAGTCGATCCAGCGGTAGCCGTGGCTGCAGATCTCGTGGCCGCTGGCGACCATCTGCTTGATTACCTCGGGGTGACGCTGGGCGGCCATGGCCACGGCGAAGATGGTCAGGGGGATATCGTGCTTTTTGAACAAATCGAGCAGGCGCCACACACCGGCGCGGCTGCCGTATTCGTAGAGCGATTCCATGCACAGGTTGCGCTGGCCCTGCAGCGGCTGGGCGGAGACCATCTCGGAGAGAAAGGCTTCGGATTCCTTGTCGCCATGCAGGATATTGCGCTCGCCACCTTCCTCGTAATTGAGCACGAAGGACAGGGCGATGCGGGCGTCACCCGGCCAATGGGGGTGGGGCGGGTTGGCGCCGTAGCCGATCAGGTCGCGTGGGTAGTCGGGGCTCACTGCTGGGTCTTCCTGTATGCAAATCGGTGGGCGGCGAATTGGTCTGCCGCGATGGAATTATTGTATACAAAATGAATTTGCTTTTGTAAATCTTAAATTGTGCAATCTTTCCATTTCGCTGTTTCGCGGATGTTCTGCATCTGTATCCCGCTGCCACCCATCGAGCCTGCCGCTGCTGCTCGGGCACTCTGCCCATGAAATACGGCGGGGTTTAGAATTGCCTGCGAAGATATTGTGTACAATTTTCTATAAAATTGTCTTCTAAATTAGTCATGGCATGCTATGCTCAGTCCCCATACCGGTCGCTCGATCTGTCGTGCGGCCTGCCTGTTCAACCAATCGAGAGGAGGTGTGGCATCTGCCTGGCACTGTTCAGCGTAGATGCCCTGGCGCAATGGGACGATTGACCACTCATGTTCTGGATGCCGCGCACGGCTGCCCCGGCAGTGCGCTGAAGATCGAGCTGTATCGCGTTGAAGGGTCGCAGCTGGAACTGCTGGCCACGGTGCTGACCAATGATGACGGGCGCTGCGATGCGCCGGTGCTGCAGGGCGAGCAATACCAGAGCGGCGTCTACCAGCTGCACTTCCATGCCGGTGACTACTACCGTGCGCGCGGTGTGCAACTGCCGCAGCCGGCCTTTCTCGATGTGGTGGTGCTGCGCTTCGGTATCGACGCCAGCCAGGAGCACTACCATGTGCCGCTGCTGATCTCCCCTTACAGCTACTCCACCTACCGCGGTAGCTGATGGGCGGCGGGCCGTGTGCCCGCCAGTGCAATGCTTGTCACCCTCTGACTCTTTCGGAGTCCTTATGCCCGTCCACACTGCGGGCATTTTTTTATCTGCCATTTCTGGCCACTTTCTGCCGCAGACGATGGTTCCCACGCTCCAGCGTGGTAACCCGGTGCGGGATGCTCTGCGTCCCTGCGACGCGGAGCGTCGCCAGCGGCGTGCCCACGCAGAGCGTGGGTACGATCAAGCGTGTCGGTTGACGATGGTTCCCACGCTCCAGCGTGGTAACCCGGTGCGGGATGCTCTGCGTCCCTGCGACGCGGAGCGCCGCCAGCTGCGTGCCCACGCAGAGCGTGGGAACGAGCAAAATCCCTGGTAGCTCTCAGCGACTGAGCAGCGAAGCTGCGCCGGCGCCGCCAAACAGCGCTGCGCTGATGCGGTTAAACCAGCAGTGGCCCTTGCCCGAGCGCAGGTAGCGCGCCGCGCCCTGGGCACTCAGGCCGTAGAACAGCTTGCAGGCCAGATCCAGCACCGCCCAGGTGGCGATCATCACCAGCAGCTGACCGAGTAGCGGCCGTTGCGCGCTGATAAATTGCGGCAGGAAGGCGGCGAAGAACAGGATGTCCTTGGGGTTGCTGGCGCCCAGGCCGAAGGCCTTCCAGAACATGGCGCGAAAGCTTGGGTTGACCGGCTGCTCCTCGGCCTGGGTCGGCTTGGCCGCCTGGCGCGATTGCTGCCAGCTCTGCCAGGCCAGATAGAACAGATACAGCGCGCCGACAATTTTCAGCAGGCTGAACAGCCGCTCCGAAGCCAGCAATAGCGCGCCCAGGCCCAGGGCCGAAGCACTCAGCAGGCAGATCGAGGCGCTGACACCGCCGGCAAAGCCGGGGAGTGAGCGGCGCAGGCCATAGTTCAGGCTGTTGCTGACCATCAGCAGCGACAGCGGGCCGGGAATCAGAATCACGATCAGGGCGGCGCTTGCAAATAGCAGCCAGGTGTCCAGGCTCATGGCGAGTCTCCAGATATGCACAAGCCCCGGCGCATGCGCCGGGGCTATGGTTGTGTCTATTTCGTATTCCGGTGCTTTGAAAACGTAGCGAGCGAAGGCTAGGCAAGGCGAAGTCAGGCGAAAAAGCGGAGTGTACTTTTGTACATGAGCATTTTGAGCCTGACTTCAACGCAGCATAGGCGAGCGCAGTAGTTTTCAGTTAAAGGAAGGCGAACTTGGCGATAAAAATCACACACAGCACATAAAGGCTGATCGACACCTTGTCACGCTGGCCGGTCAGCAGCTTCAGCGTAGCGTAGGTCAGAAAGCCCAGGGCGATGCCGTTGGCGATGGAGAAGGTCAGCGGCATCATCACCACGGTCACGATGGCCGGGATGGTGTCGGTGTGATCCTTCCAGTCGATATGGGCCATGCCGCTCATCATCAGCATGGCGACATAGATCAGCGCACCAGCGGTGGCGTAGGCGGGGATCATGCCGGCCAGGGGGGCGAAGAACATAGCGGCCAGGAACAGCAGACCCACGGCCACGGCGGTCAGGCCGGTGCGGCCGCCAGCGGCCACGCCCGAGGCGCTTTCCACATAGCTGGTCACCGGCGGGCAGCCGACCATGGCACCGACCACGCTGGAGGTGGAGTCGGCCTTGAGGGCCTTGGACAGGTTCTTGATCTTGCCGTCCTCATCCACCAGGTGGGCACGATGGGCCACGCCCATCAGGGTGCCGGCGGTGTCGAACATGTTCACGAAGAGGAAGGCGAGGATCACGCTGACCATGGCCACGTTGAAGGCCCCGGCGATATCCATGGCCAGGAAGGTCGGCGCCAGGCTCGGCGGCATCGACACCAGGCCGTTGTACTCCACCAGGCCAAAGGCCCAGCCCAGGGCGGTGACGCCGAGCATGCTGAAGAGGATGGCGCCGAACACATTGCGATGGCTAAGCACGGCAATCAGCAGGAAGCAGATGGCCGCCAGCAGCGCCGAAGGCTCGCCGAAGCTACCCATGGTCAGCAGGGTGGCCGGGCTGTCGACCACGATGCCGGCGGTCTTCAGGCCGATCAGGCCGAGGAACAGGCCGACCCCGGCGCCCATGGCAAAGCGCAGGCTCATGGGGATGCTGTTGAGCAGCCACTCGCGGATGCGCGACAGGCTCATAAACATAAACAGCACGCCGGAGATAAATACCGCGCCCAGGGCGATCTGCCAGCTGTAGCCCATCTCGCCGACTACGGTGTAGGTGAAAAAGGCATTCAGGCCCATGCCCGGGGCCAGGCCCACCGGCCAGTTGGCGTACAGGCCCATGAGGAAGCAGCCCAGGGCTGCACCGATGCAGGTGGCAACGAAGGCGGCGCCATGGTCGACGCCGGCGTTGGCCATGATGTTGGGATTGACGAAGATGATGTAGGCCATGGTGACGAAGGTCGTCAGGCCCGCCAGCAACTCGGTCTTGATGGTGGTGCGGTGCTCGGTGAGCTTAAAGAAGCGGTCAAGCAACCCCGTCTTCAGCATGCCTTGAGTGTGAGTCGCGTGTTGTTCTTGTTTCGCGCTTTCCACAGCGGGTACTCCTCATCTCTTGTTGTGTACCACCTGGCGCCGCTGGTGGACGGCATCAGGCGGGCGGTGTGCATATGCATGCCGGTAGCCGTGTTGACTGCTCGGTCAGAATTCAGCACTCGCAGCGATTATGATGTTGTATACAAAAAAATCAAATAATGTTTTCTGTTTTGTATTGTCTTTAACCTGCGAATTGCTTGTATAGAACGCTTCAGGGCTTTTTTGCCGCAGCCTCCGGGCCTCTCCAGGGTTCACGCGTAATGCGTTCCGGGCCGTTATCTGCGCAGCGCCAAGCGGCCGAGCGGGGCGCTAGGCCGCTGGGGCATTGCGCCGCGGTGTTTCGTCATAAGCTTGTGTGTACAATGCCCGGGCGTCCGTGCCGGCTTTTTGCCGTGCCGGTCGGAGCCGGCCAGGGCCGCGTCTTTACCCTCTTTGAAACGAGCCAAGATGAACGAGCAATTGCAGCCTTTGAAAAAGCAGCCGCGTGCGGCCAAGGGCACCCGCACCGGGACTCAGGATGATGTCGTCTATGCGCATATCTTCGAGGCCATTCTTGAGCAACGCCTGGCGCCGGCCACCAAGCTGAGTGAGGAGGCCCTGGGCGAGATCTTCGGCGTCAGCCGCACCATTATCCGCCGCGCCCTGTCGCGTCTGGCCCATGAGGGCGTGGTGCTGCTGCGGCCCAACCGCGGCGCCGTGGTGGCCAGCCCGGGGGCCGAGGAAGCACGGCAGATCTTTTTTGCTCGGCGCATGATCGAGCGCGCCATCACCGAGCTGGCCTGCCAGAACGCCACGGCCGAGCAGATCGCCGGCCTGCGCCAGATGATCAAGGAAGAGCGCGATTGCTTCGCCCGCGGTGACCGTGGCATGGGCATCCGCCTGTCCGGCGAGTTCCACCTGAAACTGGCCGAAGCCGCCGGCAACTTCACCCTGCTGGGCTTTCTGCGCAGCCTGATCTCGCAGACCTCGCTGATCATCGCCCTTTATGAAAGCAGCAGCCGCAGCCACTGCTCGGATGCCGAGCATGACGAGGTGATCGATGCCATCGAAGCCCGCGATGCCAAGGTGGCGGTGGACCTGATGATGCGCCATATGGACAGCGTCGACGCCAAGCTCAACCTGGACGGTGAAGGCGCCTCGGACGACCTGCACGCGGTGTTCTCGCACCTGCTGCCCACCGGCAAGAAAAAGGCCAGCCGTTAGCAGGCCGTTGGCAATGCCCTGGGCGGGGTGCTCCGTGTGCGCACCGATGTTCCGCTGCTAATCGTGGTGCGCGCGGCGCACCCTACGGCTTTAGCGCGGCAGTTCGATGCGCCGCGTTTCCCCCGGCACCTGCGGCCAGTCGCGGGCGGCCCAGCGCTGGCGGGCCTGCTCGATCAGGGCCGGGTCGCTGGCGACGAAGTTCCAGTCCATGCGCCGCGCGCCGATAGGTTCCCCACCAATCAGGACCAGATGGCTCTCGCTGCAGGCCACCAGGGTCGGGGTCGCCCCCTCGGGCAACACCAGCATGGCCTCTGGCGGCAACTTTTCATCTTCCAGCTCCACTTCACCGTCCAGCAGATACAGGGCCCGTTCTGCATGTTCGGCGGGAATCTGCAGGGTGGCGCCGGCGGTCAGGCGGATCTCGGCATAGACGCAGGGCGAGTGCACCGGCACCGGCGATTGCAGGCAGAAACCGCTGCCGGCAATCAGACAGACCTCCACGCCCAGCGCATGGCTGCGCGGCAGGCTGGCGGTCGGGTGATGGCTATAGGCCGGCGCGCACTGCTCCTGAGCCGCCGGCAAGGCCAGCCACACCTGCAATCCGTGCAGGCGGGAACCGCTCTGCTGCAGCGCCGCCGGGGTACGCTCGACATGGGCCACGCCACTGCCGGCGGTCATCCAGCTGACCTCGCCGGGGCCGACCAGCTGGTCCGAGCCCAGGCTGTCCTTGTGCTGCAACTGGCCTTCGAACAGGTAGGTAAGGGTGGACAGGCCGATATGCGGGTGCTGGTCGATAGTCATGCCCGTGCCGGCGGGGTAGTGCTGGGGCAGGATATGGTCGAAGAACACGAAGGGGCCGACGCTGCGGCAGCGCGCCGAAGGCAGGGGGCGCAGGATCGGCTGGCCGGCGATGGTCTCGCGGCGTGGCTGGATCAGCAGATGGTCGTGCATGGTGGGGCCTCGGCTGTGTAGGGGTTATCCCAGTGTAGTGATTCTGCCGTCATGCCGGTCGCTGTTCGGCCTGGCCATCCTGGCATAGCGGCATCGGGGCATCTGACTATGCTGTGTAGATCGGGGTGAGGGCGGTAGCGGATGGCTGAGGGTTTGCGGGTACTGGTGGTGGACGATGATGCCGAGGTGCGGCAATTGCTGCAGGATTACCTCGGCGGCCATGGTTATGCGGTGCGCCAATGTGCCGACAGCGCCGCCCTGCGCCAGGCGCTGCAGCAGGAACTGCCGGATCTGTTGCTGCTCGATGTGAGCCTGCCGGGGGAAGACGGCCTGAGCCTGGCGCGCTATGTGCGCGAGCACCACGATCTGCCGGTGATCATGATCTCCGGCGCCGGCAGTCCGGTGGATCGCATTATCGGCCTGGAAGTGGGCGCCGACGACTACCTGGCCAAGCCCTTCGACCCGCGGGAGCTGCTGGCCCGGGTCAAGACGGTGATGCGCCGCTACCAGCGCGACAGCCGGGATGAACCTAGGCCGGTACCGGAGGGCCTGCGCCTGGGGCGTTTCCTGCTGGACCTGCAGCGCCGCCAGTTGCTCGACGAGCAGGGCCGCGAGGTGGAACTGACCGCCATGGAGTTCGACCTGCTGCAGGCCTTTGCCCAGCGCCCCGACCGTCCCCTGTCGCGGGACCAGTTGCTCAACCTGACGCAGAACCGCGACTGGAATCCTTTCGATCGCTCCATCGACATCCGCATTGCCCGCCTGCGCCGCAAGCTGGAAGACGACCCGGAAAAACCCCAGGTAATCCGAACGGTGCGCGGGGTGGGCTATATGCTGGTGTCACGTCGCTGATCCTGATACGCCCAGTGTTTCAATTGTTTCAATCGGGTTGTCGACGGCGGTGGGCCAGGCGCGGCTTTCTATACTGCGCATATGGCTTGTATGCGGAGGCCTGTCATGCCACAAGCGCTTGCGCCCCTGCTGAGCAGCGATCCCGACCATCCCCTGCGGCAGATCGTCGATAACAGCAGCGCGGTCATCTATATCAAGGATCTGGACGGGCGTTACCGCCTGGTCAATCCGGCCTTCGAGCGCTTCTTCCAGCTGCGTGCCGAGCAGGTGCTGGGCCATAGCGACCATGAGCTGTTCCCCGCCGCGGTGGCCGACGCCCTGCGCAGCAACGACCTGAGCGTGGCCAGCCTCGGCCACTCGGTGGAATTCGAGGAACAGCTGGTGCTTGAACAGCGCAGCTGGGTCTACCTGTCCAGCAAGTTCCCGCTGTTCGATGCCCAGGGCCGGGTTATCGCGGTCTGCGGCATTTCCACCGATATCAGTGAGCGCAAGCGCGTCGAGGAGGCCCTGCGGCATGTCGCCCTGGGGGTGTCGGCGGCCACCGGCAGTGCGGTGTTCGAGGCCATTGCTCGCTATCTGGCGCGCTCACTGAATGCCGATTTCGCCTTTGTCAGCCGGGTCAGCGGCCCTGAGCAGTTGACCACCCTGGCTCTCTACCATGCCGGCCAGCTGTACCCCAATGTCACCTATGAGCTGGCAGGCACGCCGTGCCGGGATGTGTTCGGCAAGGCCTTCCATCTGGTCGAGTGTGACCTGACCGAGCGCTATGCCGGAGATGAAAGCCTGGCCCAGTTCCAGCTCGACAGCTATGCCGGTTACCCGCTGTTCGCCGGTGATGGCCGCCCCCTGGGGCTGATCGCCGTGGCCCATAGCCGGGCCTTGCCCGAGCGCAGCCGGGTCGAGTCGGTGCTGCGGATCTTCTCGGTGCGTGCCGCCGCCGAGCTGCAGCGCCTGGATGCCGAGGCCAGCTACCGCGCGATCTTCGAGTCGTCGGAGGACGCCATCTTCGTCCATGACCTGGACAGCGGCGCCCTGGTGGATGTCAACCCGCGGGCCTGCGCGCTCTACGGCTACAGCCATGTCGAGATGCTCGGGCTGTCCGTCGAGGCCTTGAGCGCCGGTTATCCGCCCTACACCGGCGCCGAGGCTGCCGAGTGGCTGGCGCGGGCGCGGGAGCTGGGCCCGCAGCGTTTCGAGTGGCACCGACGCAACCGCGACGGCAGCCTGCATTGGGATGAGGTGTGCCTGAAACGGGCGAGCATCGCCGGGGTGGAGCGCATTCTCGCCTTTACCCGCGAGATCACCCAGCGCAAGGAGGCCGAGCAGGCCCTGCGCGCCAGTGAACAGCAGTACCGCACCATAGTCGGCAGCGCCCTGGACTGCATTATCGGCATGGACGCCGCGGGGCGGGTCACCACCTTCAACCCGGCCGCCGAACAGTGCTTTGGCCTGAGCCGCGAGGCGGTGCTGGGCCAGTCGCTGGCGCAGATCATTATTCCCGAGGCCTCGCGGGCGGCCCATATCGAGGGGTTTCAGCGTTACCTGAAAACCGGCAAGGGGCCGTTCCTCGGGCGCCGGGTCGAGGTCAGGGCGCAGCGCGCCGATGGCCAGGCCTTTCCCGCCGAGCTGGCCATTTCCGTGGTGCAGGGGGCGGATGGGCCGCAGTTTATCGGCTTTCTGCGCGACATTACCGAGCGCAAGGAGGCCGAACAGCAGCGCGCCGCCCTGGAACAGCAACTGCGCCAGGCCCAGCGCATGGAAGCCATCGGCCATCTCACCGGCGGCGTGGCCCACGATTTCAACAACCTGCTGACCAGCATGCTGGGTTATACGGTGATGGCCGAGGAGCTGGCCGAGCAGGGCAGCGATGAGCGCATGGGGCGTTATCTGGCCCGGGTGCGCCACTCGGCGGAGAAGGCCCGGGACCTGATCCAGCAGATGCTGACCTTCAGCCGTGGCAGCCGCGGTAAGCCCCAGACGCTGGCCCTGGGCCGGCTGATCGCCGAGTTCCGCCCGCTGCTGCAGTCGACCCTGCCGGCCAGCGTGGAGATCGAGATGCACCTGGCCCAGGATCTGCCGCCCGTGCTGTTCGACCCGGTGCAGCTGGAGCAGGTGTTGATGAACCTGTGCATCAACGCCCGCGACGCCATGGACGGCGTTGGCCAGCTGCGCATAGCCCTGCTGCCAGCGGCGCAGCAGCAGGGCGTGTGCGCCTCCTGCCAGCAGGCCCTGGGTGGGGATTACCTGTTACTGCAGGTGGCTGATTCCGGCCCTGGCATTGCCGAGCACGTGCAGCGGCGCATGTTCGAACCCTTCTACAGCACCAAGGCCGCGGGGCAGGGCAGTGGCATGGGCCTGTCCCTGGTGCACGGCATCGTCCATGAGTATGGCGGCCATCTGCAGGTGTGCAGCCCAGCGGGTGCTGGCGCCTGCTTCCAGGTGCTGATTCCCGCGTTGGCGGATACCCCGCTGCCGCCGCTGGCTTCGCCCCCGAGCGTCAGCCGCGCGCAGGCCTGGCCAGCGCTGCGCGGGCGGGTGGCGCTGGTGGATGATGAGGCCGCGGTGGCCGAGTTTATGGCCGAGCGCCTGGGCCAGTGGGGGCTTGAGGTGAGCCTGTGGTGCGATGCCGAACAGGCCGCAGCCGAGCTGCTGGCCGAGCCGGGACGCTGGGACCTGCTGATCCTCGATCAATGCATGCCGCGCCTGACCGGCCTGCAACTGGCGCGGCAGGTGCTGGCCGTGCGGGGTGATTTGCCGATTGCCCTCTATAGCGGTTTCAGCGATGGCCTGACCGAGGCCGAGGTGCAGGCCCAGGGCATCAGCGTGCTGTTGCACAAACCCGTGGAGCAGGGCGAACTCCATGCCTGGCTGCGCCGCCATCTCGGGACTGAAACCCACTGATACCAAGGCGCTACAAAGGCGCAACAGCGCAGCCATCGGGCCGATACACAGGCGGCGCAACCTGACCTCGACTGCAGCTCCTTCTGCAGATTCCCGACCACGAGGCAGGAGCATCACCATGAAACGCTACGTTATCGAACGCCATATCCCCTTCGCCGGGCAGATGAGCAGCGACGAGCTGAGCCGCGCCGCTTTGCATTCGCATCAGGTCATCAAGGGCCTGGGCAGCGAAATCCAGTGGGTTCATTCCTATGTCACCGAGGACAAGCTGTTCTGCATCTACCTGGCCCAGAGCCCCGAGCTGATCCGCCGGCATGCGCAGATCAGCGGCTTTCCCGCCGACAGCATCACTGAGGTCAGCAGCGTACTCGACCCCAGCCACGCATTTGCCTAATCCAGCCGCGCGGTTCCCGGCAGGGCGCGCAACGAGGGTACAACCATGAAACGCCTCACGATCTTTCTCTACGGTGTTATCAGCTATGCCGTGTTTTTTGCCACCTTCCTCTATGCCATCGGCTTTGTCGGCAACCTGCCTCTGGTGCCGCGCACTATCGACGGCACGCCGCAGATGCCGTTCGGCAATGCCCTGGTGATCGACATGCTGCTGCTGGCGGTGTTCGCCATCCAGCACAGCGTCATGGCCCGGCCGGCGTTCAAGGCGCAGTGGACGCGGATCATTCCCGAGGCGGCCGAGCGCAGTACCTATGTGCTGTTCTCCAGCCTGGCGCTGATTGCCCTGTTCTATTTCTGGCAACCCCTGGGTGGGCAGATCTGGACGGTGGAAAACCGCAGCGGCCAGTTGCTGCTGGATATCGGCTTTGCCTTCGGCTGGGCGCTGGTGTTGTACAGCACCTTTCTGATCAACCATTTCGACCTGTTCGGTCTGCGCCAGGTGTGGCTGCAGCTGCTGGGCAAGCCCTACACCCAGCTGCCGTTCAAGACGCCGGGGGCCTACAAGCTGGTGCGTCATCCGCTGTACCTGGGCTGGTTCTTCGCCTTCTGGTGCACGCCGCATATGACCGCCACCCATCTGCTGTTCGCGGTGGTGACCAGCGCCTATATCCTGATCGCCATCCTGTTCGAGGAGCACGATCTGCTCAAGGCGCATCCGCAGTACCGCCGCTACCGCGAGCAGGTGCCGATGCTGCTGCCGCGCTTCAGCACCCGCCGCAACACGGAAGATGCCGAAACAGCGGCTTGAATACGCCAACGCAAAAAGGGCACCCTCGGGTGCCCTTGTTTATTGCCGCTGCCCCACCGCTCAGTCGCGGCGATGTACCGAGCGGCCGGCGGCGAAGGTTTCCAGTACGCTGCGGTCGTCGCCCAGCATGCACAGGGCGAACAGGCGCTCTTCCAGGCTCCTGGCCTGCTGCATGCGGTAGCTCAGCAGCGGTGTGGCGTTGTAGTCCAGCACCAGGAAATCGGCGTCCTTGCCCGGGGTGAAGTTACCCAGCTTGTCGTCCAGGTACAACGCTTCGGCGCCGCCCAGGGTGGCCAGGTACAGGGACTTGAACGGGTCGAGCTTCTTGCCCTGCAGCTGCATGATCTTGTACGCCTCGTTCAGCGACTGCAGCTGGCTGAAGCTGGTGCCGGCGCCCACATCGGTGCCCAGGCCGACGCGTACGCCGTGCGCTTCCAGCTTGTTCAGGTCGAACAGGCCGCTACCCAGGAACAGGTTGGAGGTGGGGCAGAAGGCCACCGCCGAGCCGGTTTCGGCCAGGCGCTGGCACTCCTCGTCGCACAGGTGCACGCCATGGGCGAACACGGCGCGCGGGCCGATCAGCTTGTGGTGGTCGTAGACGTCCAGGTAGCCCTTGCGCTCGGGGAAGAGTTCCTTGACCCATTCGATCTCCTTGCGGTTCTCGGACAGGTGGGTGTGCATATACAGGTCCGGGTACTCGCCCAGCAGCTTGCCGGCCAGCGTCAGCTGCTCGGGGCTGCTGGTGGGGGCGAAGCGCGGGGTCACGGCGTAGTGCAGGCGACCCTTGCCGTGCCAGCGCTCGATCAGTTCCTTGCTTTCGACATAGCCGGATTCGGCGGTGTCGGTCAGGTAGTCCGGGGCGTTGCGGTCCATCAGCACCTTGCCGGCGATCATGCGCAGGTTCAGGGCCTGGGCGGCTTCGAAGAAGGCGTCCACCGATTGCGGGTGCACGGTGCCGAACACCAGGGCGGTGGTGGTGCCGCTGCGCAGCAGTTCCTTGAGGAAGATCGCCGCCACGTCGCTGGCGTGGGCCTTGTCGGCGAACTGCTTTTCGGTGGGGAAGGTGTAGGTGTTGAGCCAGTCCAGCAGCTGCTCGCCGTAGGAGGCGATCATGCCGGTCTGCGGGTAGTGGATATGGGTGTCGATAAAGCCGGGGGTGATCAGGGCATCGGCGTAGTGCTTGATCTCCACATCGCGCAGCTTGGGCAGCAGCTCGGCGGCGGGGCCGACCTGCAGCACCTGGCCGTTGTCGATCACCAGCACGCCGTCTTCGAAGTACTCGTAGGAGGCTTCGATGCCGACCTTGGCCGGGTCGGCCAGGCTGTGCAGGATGGCGGCGCGGTAGGCTTTGCGGGTATTGCTCATCGTGTGAATCTCATCAGTAGGGTGCGCCGTGCGCACCAGAAAATGGGTAGGGCGGTCGGGGCTACGAGCGCCGTGAGGCCGGCAGCAGTTTGGCCACGCGGGACTCGCCCTTCTTGGTTTCACTGCCGAAATGGGCGTTGTAGGTGGCGATCACTTCGCCGGCGATGGACACGGCGATCTCCACCGGCAGCTTGCCTTTCACTTCGGCCAGGCCCATGGGGCAGCGCATGCGCGCCATCAGCGCCTCGTCGAAACCGCGCTCGCGCAAGCGGTGCTCGAACTTGACGCGCTTGGTCTGCGAGCCGATCAGGCCGTAGTAGGCGAAGTCGCCGCGCCCCAGGATGGCCGCGGTCAGCTCCAGGTCCAGCTGGTGGTTGTGGGTCATCACGATAAAGTAGCTGCCGGCGGGCATCTGCTCGATCTCGTCGATGACGTCCTCATTGACCACCTTGTCCACCCCGGCGGGTATCTGCTCGGGGAATTCGTTTTCCCGCGAGTCGATCCAGCGCACCTTGCACGGCAGGCTGGCCAGCAGCGGCACCAGGGCGCGGCCGACATGGCCGGCGCCGAACACGGCGATCTGCGCCTGGGGCTGGCCCATGGGCTCGAACAGCAGCACGGTGGCGCCGCCACAGCACTGGCCCAGGCTGGCGCCCAGGGAAAAGCGCTCCAGGCGGGTGTCCTGGCAGCGCGTGGCGAGCATCTCGCGGGCCAGCTCCATCGCCTTGTATTCCAGGTGACCACCACCGATGGTCTCGAAGATGCGATCAGCGGTGACCACCATCTTCGAGCCGGCGTTACGCGGCGTGGAGCCGCGCTCTTCGATAATGGTCACCAGCACGCAGGGCTGGCCCTGCTGCTGCAGTTCGGCGAGGGCGCTGATCCAGCTCATTTGCTCAGCCTCCAGGAAGGCGTGGTCTGTCCCGGGCGCGGCAGGCGCCAGTTGCTCGGCGACGGATCGAGGAGGGGAACCGGCGTCGGGCGGGCGGGGCGATTATTCGGTTCGGTGTGTTTTGTCATTGTTGTACACCTGTTTAATTCGAACTACATGGCTGTTCTCCCCTCTCCCGCTTGCGGGAGAGGGGCGGGGGAGAGGGTTTCCGGCGTCATCGAGTTGCCTGAATTACCCTCTCCCCAGCCCTCTCCCATAAATGGGAGAGGGAGTCGATCGCGTCAGGCTGTTTCCACCGCGGCCGCGCTGGCCGCCTTGGCTGCGGCCTTCAGCTTGCGCATCTGCTCCACGCCCCAGAGCACGCGCTCAGGCGTTGCCGGGGCGTCGATCTGCGGCTGCACGCGGTAGTCCGCCAGGCTGGCCACGGCGTCCTTCAAGGCGCACCACACGGCGATGCCGAGCATAAAGGGCGGCTCGCCCACGGCCTTGGAGTGGAACACGGTGTCTTCCGGGTTCTTGCGGTTCTCCACCAGCTTGACGCGCAGGTCGATAGGCATGTCGGCAATGGCCGGGATCTTGTAGCTGGCCGGGCCGTTGGTCATCAGCTTGCCTTTGCCGTTCCACACCAGCTCCTCGCAGGTGAGCCAGCCCATGCCCTGGACGAAGGCCCCTTCCACCTGGCCGATATCGATGGCCGGGTTCAGCGAGGCGCCGACGTCATGCAGGATATCGGTGCGCAGCATGCGGTATTCGCCGGTCAGGGTGTCCACCAGCACCTCGGCGCAGGCGGCGCCGTAGGCGTAGTAGTAGAAGGGCCGGCCGGCGGCCTTGTCGCGGTCGTAGAAGATCTTCGGGGTGCGGTAGAAACCGGTGGCCGACAGCGATACCTGGCCGAAGTAGGCCTTCTGGATCACTTCCTCGAAGCTCAGCAGCAGGTCGCGCACGCGCACCTGACCGCCCTTGAACTCCACGTCCTCCGGGGTGACCCGGTATTCGCGCACCAGGAACTCCACCAGGCGCTGCTTGATGATCTCGGCGGCGTTCTGCGCGGCCTTGCCGTTCAGGTCGGCGCCGCTGGAAGCTGCGGTCGGCGAAGTATTGGGCACCTTGTCGGTGTTGGTGGCGGTGATCTGGATGCGCGAGATATCCACCTGGAACACCTCGGCGACGATCTGCGCCACCTTGGTGTTGAGACCCTGGCCCATCTCGGTGCCGCCATGGTTCAGATGGATCGAACCGTCGGTGTAGACGTGGATCAGCGCGCCGGCCTGGTTGAGGAAGGTGGCGGTAAAGCTGATGCCGAATTTCACCGGGGTCAGGGCCAGGCCCTTCTTCAATACCGGGCTCTGGGCGTTGAAGGCGCGGATTTCCTCGCGGCGCTTGGCGTACTCGCTGCTGGCTTCCAGCTCGGCGGTCATCTCGTGGATAACGTTGTGTTCCACCGTCTGGTGATAGTGGGTGACGTTGCGCTCGGTCTTGCCGTAATAGTTGGTCTTGCGCACCTCAAGCGGGTCCTTGCCCAGGTGGCGGGCCACGGCGTCCATCACTTCCTCGATGGCGACCATGCCCTGGGGGCCGCCGAAGCCGCGGTAGGCGGTGTTCGAGGCGGTGTTGGTCTTGCAGCGATGACCATTGATGGTGGCGTTGCCCAGGTAGTAGGCGTTGTCCGAGTGGAACATGGCGCGGTCGACGATGGAGCCGGACAGGTCCGGCGAATAGCCGCAGTTGCCGGCCAGGTCCATCTCGATGCCCTGCAGCAGGCCATCGTCATCGAAGCCGACGTCGTACTCGACATAGAAGGGGTGACGCTTGCCGGTCATGCTCATGTCTTCGACGCGCGGCAGGCGCATCTTGGTCGGCCGTCCGGTCAGATGGGCGATCACCGCACAGAGGCAGGCCGGGCCGGCGGCCTGGGTTTCCTTGCCGCCGAAGCCGCCACCCATGCGGCGCATGTCGATGACGATCTTGTGCATCGGCACGCCGAGCACTTCGGCCACCAGCTTCTGCACCTCGGTGGCGTTCTGCGTCGAGGTGTAGACGATCATGCCGCCATCTTCGCTGGGCATGACCGAGGAAATCTGGGTTTCCAGGTAGAAGTGCTCCTGGCCGCCGATATGCAGGCTGCCCTTGAGGCGATGCTTGGCGCCGGCCAGGCTGCTGGCCGAGTCGCCGATGCGATGGGTGTGGCTGTCCAGCACGAAGTGCTTCTTGCGCAGGGCCTCGACCACATCCAGTACCGGCTCCAGGTCCTCGTACTCGACGATGGCGGCCATGGCCGCCTTGCGCGCGGTTTCCAGGCTGTCGGCGGCCACCGCCAGCACCACCTGGCCGACGTATTCCACCTTGCCATCGGCCAGCAGCGGGTCGCCGGCCACCACCGGGCCGATATCCAGCTGGCCGGGTACGTCATCCTTGGTGATGGCGATGGCCACGCCCGGGAATTCGTAGCAGGGGCGGGTGTCGATGCTGACGATGCGCGCGTGGGCACGGTCCGACTGGCGCGCATAGACGTGCAGCTGGTTGGGGAACTCCAGGCGGTCGTCGACATAGATCGCCTCGCCGGACACATGCTTGTCCGCACTCTCGTGTTTGACGCTCTTGCCGACACCGGTGTTGATGCCGGCGCGGAACAGTTCGGCCAGCTCTTCCTGGGATTTGTAGGGGATATGGTTAGACATAGGCGGTCACCCGGGTTTCGACTTCGGGAGCGTTGAGCTCAAGGAAGAATTTGCGCAGCAGGTTCTGCGCGGTGAGCAGGCGGTATTCCTTGCTGGCGCGGAAATCGCTGAGCGGGGTGAAATCCTCGGCCAGGGCGCTGCAGGCGCGCTCGATCAGGGCCTGGTTGAAGGTGCCGCCGCTGAGCGCGGCCTCGCAGGCGCTGGCGCGCTTGGGAATGGCCGCCATGCCGCCGAAGGCGATACGCGCATCACGCACCACACCATCTTCGATCTGCAGGTTGATGGCGGCGCACACCGCGCTGATATCGTCGTCCAGGCGCTTGGACACCTTGTAGGCGCGGAAGGCCTGGGCCGCTTGCTTGCGCGGCACGATGATCTTCTCGATGAATTCGGCTTCCTGGCGTGCGGTCACCTTGTAGTCGAGGAAGTAGTCCTCGATCGGCAGGCTGCGGCTGGTGTTGCCCTTGCGCAGCACGATCTGCGCGCCCAGGGCGATCAGCAGTGGCGGGGCGTCGCCAATCGGCGAGGCGTTGCCGATATTGCCGCCCAGGGTGCCCTGGTTGCGGATCTGCAGGGAGGCGAAGCGGTGCAGCAGCTCGCCGAAGTCCGGGTATTCGCTGGCCAGGGCTTCGTAGCAGTCGGACAGGGCGGCGGCGGCGCCGATTTCGATGCTGCTGTCGGTGATTTCGATGCGCTTCATCGACTCGATATGGCCGACATAGATCATCACCGGCAGTTCGCGGTGGAACTGGGTGACCTCCAGGGCCAGGTCGGTACCACCGGCGAGCAGGCGCGCCTCGGGGTTGGCGGCGTAGAGGTCGGCCAGGTCGGCCACGGTCAGCGGCAGCAGGCAGCGCTTGTCGCCACTGTTGAGCTCGGCGGTCTCGCGCGGGGCGATGGCCTTGAGCTGGGCCAGGGTCTCGGCCTCGAAGGCGTCGAACTGATCCGGCTGCTTCTGGCAGCAGGCCTGCTCGGCGGCGTCGATGATCGGGCGGTAACCGGTGCAGCGACACAGGTTGCCGGCCAGGGCTTCCAGGGTCTGGCCCTTGTCATAGCCGTTGCTGTTCTTCTGCAGGGCGAACAGCGACATGATAAAGCCCGGGGTGCAGAAACCGCACTGCGAGCCATGGCAGTCGACCATCGCCTGCTGTACGCCGTGCAGCTTGCCCTCGTGCTTGAGGTCTTCGACGCTGATCAGCTGCTTGCCGTGCAGGCTGGCGACGAACGTCAGGCAGGAGTTCAGGGTGCGGTAACGCACCTTCTCGCCATCCAATTCGCCCACCACCACGGTGCAGGCACCGCAGTCGCCAGAGGCACAACCTTCCTTGGTGCCGGTCTTGCCCACGTGCTCACGCAGGTACTGCAGCACGGTGACGTTAGGGTCGAGGGCATGCTCAGTACGCAGCTCCCGGTTGAGTAAAAACTGGATCAAGGACGACCTCCAGGCACTTTATTGTTCTCGTATCAGGCCTGTTAGAGCGCTGCCCCATGGGGTGCGGCGTTCTGACACGGCATGGCATGGGCTCAATCTAGAGTTTTCTGACTTTTGGGTCAATAAATATTTGACTCTTTGGTCAAGTGGTTGTCATGCCATTGGGTTATGAGGGCGAGCGGTGCTTTGCCGTTAACGCTAGCAGGCGGCTGGGCAGATAAAAGAAAAGCCCCAAGGGCCTGCGCCGTTGGGGCTTTCGAGAAGGAGGCGGTTAGCGAGGTAACAACTGCGAGTCGGTCAACTGATGCTCCTCGCCGGCATAGTAGGCGCGTACCCGTGGGTCCATCACCGCACGCCACAGTGGCGGGATCAGGGCCAGGACGATCATCCCGGCATAGCCGTTGGGCAGCTGCGGGCTGTCGTCGAAGTGGCGCAGCACCTGATAGCGGCGCTTGGCGTAGGCGTGGTGGTCGGAATGGCGCTGCAGGTGGAAGAGAAACAGGTTGGTCAGCAGGAAGTTGCTGTTCCAGGAATGGCTGGGGTTGGTGCGCTCGTAGCGGCCGTTGTCCAGCTTGCGCCGGTGCAGGCCGTAGTGCTCTACATAGTTGACGATTTCCAGCAGGGTAAAGGCGACCAGCGCCTGCGCCAGGAAAAACAGCGCGCCAAGCCAGCCCAGGGCCAGGCCAAAGCCCAGCAGCATCAGGGCACTGAGGGCGTACCAGCAGATCAGTTCGTTGCGCCAGTGCAGCGCCGGCAGACCGCGGCGCCCCAGGCGCTCGGCCTCCAGTTTCCAGGCGTTGAGGAAATTGTGCTTGTAGGCGTGGGGCAGAAAGGCATACAGGCTCTGGCCGAAGCGCGAGGAGCTGGCATCCTCCGGGGTGGAGACATGCACATGGTGGCCGCGCACATGCTCGACCTTGAAGCCGGCATAACACACCGCCGCCAGCAGCAGGCCGCCGGCATTCTGTTCGAGGCCCGAGTCCTTGTGGATAAATTCATGGGCCACGGTAATGCCGATGGCCCCCGTTACCGTGCCCACCGAGAGCAGCCAGCCGATCTGGCCGACCCAGCTCCAGGCCTGGTAATGCACGAACACCCAGCCGGCCCAGCCGAGCATGGCCAGCAGTGCGGGTACCGTGCACAGGCTGAGGAAGCGGTAGTAGCCCTGCTGTTCCAGCTGCGGTACCTGCTCGGCCTCGTCCGGGTTGGCCGGGTCGCGGCCGACGATAAAGTCCAGCAGCGGGATCACCCCGAAGACGATGCCGACCACCAGCCAGGCCCAGGCATCGGCCTGCTCGCTGCCCAGCGACCAGTAATAGCTCAAGGGGATGCCCAGTACCGGGATCAGCCATAGCCAGTAGCCGATGCTTTTCAGGGCGAGCATCCAGTTGGAGGGCAGGCGTTCGAACATGGTGGGCTCCGTCTTGTTATTGTGCGGGTGGGCTCTGGATAAATTGTAGGACAATCCGCTTTGCGGGCCATCCATCCGGGCCCCACCTTTCGCTCTGAAACGGCCGCTACCCGGGCCTTGGCCCGGTAACACCCTGTGTTACACTCGCGCCCCATTTGCAGGCCGTTGAAAAACGTTGGCGAGGCAGGCAAGACAAGGCGAGACCGGCCTAAAAAGCGGAGTTTACGAGCCGTAAATGAGCATTTTTAGGCCGTTTTCAACGCAGTATTGCCAACGCAGGTAGTTTTTCGACGGCCTGATCCCAATAGGTCAGATAGAACCTAAGGTTTCCCCATGACATTCAAGGCACCGGACAGCCTCGCCGAGCAGATCGCCCATCACCTGGCCGAGCGCATCATTCGTGGTGAACTCAAGGCCCGTGAGCGGATTCAGGAACAGAAGGTCACCCAGGCGCTGAATGTCAGCCGCGGTTCGGTGCGCGAAGCGTTGCTGATTCTGGAACGGCGCCATCTGGTGGTGATTCCGCCGCGCCGCGGTGCCCAGGTGGCCGAGCTGACCCCGCACAAGGTCAAGAGCCTGTATGCCCTGGTGATCGAGCTCTATGTGCTGCTGGCCCGGGCGGTGATCGAGCGCTGGCAGAGTCAGGAGGAGCTGGCGCCCTTTCTGGCCATCCAGCAGCAGCTGCAGGACAGCCTGCAGCGCGAAGACATCAATGCCTTTGTGCAAGGCAGCTTCGATATCATGCGCGCCGCCTTTCCCTTCGCCGACAATCCCTATCTGCAGGAAACCCTGGAGAACCTGTTGCCGGCCATCAGCCGCACCTACCACCTGGCCCTGGAACGGCGCAAAGGCGAGATGGGCCAGTTCATCAACACCTTCGCCAGCCTGCTGCAAGCCATAGTCGGTCGCGATGCCGAGCAGGCGCGCCAGGTGCTGCTGGGCTATGGCGAACACAATTGCCAACTGGTGCTGGCTGCACTGGCCGAGTCCTAGGGAAAACCGCCCATGCGACTGAAGTGCATCAAACTGGCGGGTTTCAAGTCCTTCGTCGACCCGACGACGGTGAGCTTTCCCAGCAATATGGCGGCGGTGGTCGGGCCCAACGGCTGCGGCAAGTCCAATATCATCGACGCCGTGCGCTGGGTGATGGGCGAGAGCTCGGCGAAGAACCTGCGCGGCGAGTCGATGACCGACGTCATCTTCAACGGC
>OGCL01001256.1_pt1 | contig 22396 bp, 16 predicted proteins | sample 1570041 | NCBI WGS metagenome assembly OGCL01 (sample SAMN06266162, study PRJEB24511) | hot springs metagenome | isolation source: Hot spring water | place: South Africa: Limpopo | collected 2015-06-22 | reverse complement strand
ACTCGGCGTCAAACGCCAGGAGCGTGACCATTCCAAGTCCATACGCGCCGTTGAGGACCAGCGCCGCCCCCTCGTCGCTGGCGACGACGACGCCATCACTGTACGCTTCAGGAAGAGCGTTATAGCTGCCCCAACAGCGGTAGAGGCGCAGGTTTTTGCGCGTCCCCTTGCCGCCACGGTCCACCCAGACCTCGCGAAATGCCTCGATGGCCTGCTCACAGAGCTCATCGCTCTGGGCGATCCAGAGGATATAGGGATTGCTGTCATCCTGACTGCCCCACCAGCCAAGCACGGCTTCGACGACCGTCCTGGTCTTGCCGGCGCCGGTAGGGAGGCTTAACAGCGCGCGGTTTCTTCCCTCAGGGGCGGATAAGAGTTGGTAGAGTTTCGTAACGAGTTCTTGTTGGTAGTCGTGCAGTGGAGGCAGCGGAATATGTGGCTCGACATCTTCATAGGGCGGGCTTCCCGGATGTCCCACTACACCCGCGTAAACCTTTGGAAAGCCCAATGTCGTAGCGAATAGCCGTGCCCAGCGTTTCCCCGGATGCCAGCGTCGTTCAGCGATACGCTTAATCAGCGCAGCGCGGGTGCTCTTCAGAGCGACTTGATTATCTAGAGATGCCAGCGCTCTAAGCTGGGCATCATCCAGGGTCTTTGTCAGTTCGACTCGGAGGGCTTTGTTCTGGAGCAGGTCAACCCCGTAAAGGTCAACCAGAAACTCGGGCAACTCGTTCTCCGCCATTCTGGAGCGATAGAGTCCCCGGATGCGCTCCGAAGTCACCACAATTCGCTCGATATCGCGATCCACTGCCTCCCGAAGCGCCTTCGGGCTCAGGCGCTGGCGCAGAATGTATACCGCCTCATCGCGGTCGCTAAACTTGAGCCAGTCCGTCATGGCTAAAGGTTTCGGCAGATCTGCAGAATGCTGCAATCGGGCATTGCGAGCAACGTGGACGTACAGGTAGACAGATCAGGGCGGCAAGATCCAGTAGAGCCAGATTGAACTCGCGAGGGTGCTCCCTGTCGAGCAGTTGTTCCATAAGTTGTCGGATAGGTTTTCGTCGCCGGGACTCGGCATGGGTGGGGACGCCAAAGATGCGTCCTACGACTCGAACGGTATTCGTGTCAGAGAGAATGACTGCATGCCCGAAGGCAAAGCAGCAAACTGCCGCAGCAACATAGTCGCCGACGCCGGGGAGTTTCTTGAGCGCAACGTAGTCATCGGGAACCTGACCGGCATGATTCTCAACCAGTGCCCGAGCCATGGCCTGGAATGCCGGGACGCGCCAGGCCAGTCCAAGCGAGTAGAGGGCCTGCACAATAGCTTCTGGTGGAGCGTTCGCCAGCGTAGTGGCATCTGGATAGGTGGCCAGGAATTTCTGATAGATCGGGACAACCTGCTGGGCCCGGGTGCGTCGTAGCATCATCTCCGCAACCAGGACATGAAACGGATTATCAGTCTCGCGCCAGGGGAACGAGCGGCCAGATATCGCCGCCCAGTCGAGGAGCGCGCGCCGTAGCGCCGGGAGATTAACTGTCGCGCGAGACCCTCCCACTTCGAGTTCGTGATCCACGAGCCACACTCCATGGCATCAATCAGCAGCAGCCTGCTCAGGAAAGCCGGGCTGATGTATGGAGCGTCGGCGCTGTTTCTCCTGGCGTGTCCTGTGCTTTGTCCGATATGTAGCCAGTTGCCGGTGCAACTCAACAGCGATGGCGCGTGCAAGCAGTGGCGGCACTGCGTTGCCAATCTGTCGCAGGCGCTCGGTACGTGGGCCAGCGAAGAGGAAGCGGTCCGGAAAGCTCTGCAGACGGGCAAACTCGCGAATGGATAGGGTGCGGCAGTGCTCGGGATGGATATAGCGATAGGCATCCTTGCGTATGTGCGCTGTTATGGTCCAGGCCGGCTGGTCATACATCAGACGCCAGTATTTGTCATCAAAGATATCGGTGCGGTAGCGCTGGAGTTCAGCAGGAAGATCGCGATACTTCTGGCCCTCTTTGAGGATTGAGAAGATTAGCTTATCGTCTTCGCGTACCTGGCGGATGATGTGGGCGAATACTTTGTCACGGTGATCTTCACGCAAACCCTCACGCATCTTCTTCTGGTATTCAGTTAAAGGTTGCTGTGGCTGGTAGGGAAGGACTTCCTCCAGGCTGGGAGGGGTTCGATCGGGAAGATCGCTGATCGCATCGCGAACAGTGACAATCCGGTTCGCCGCCTGAGGTCTGGGCCAGCGAACCTTCTGCCCCAGCCGATTGCCCTGTACGAAGAGACGCTGGCGGCGCTGGGGGACACCATAATCAACCGCGTTGAGAATGCGCCATTCGATGGTGTAGTCAGGGAACTGGCTGCTGATACGCTTCAGAATCTCGCCATCGCGATAGTGAGCCATATCAGGCACATTCTCCATAACGAATGCCAGCGGCTGGAGCACTTCGACGAAGCGCATGAACTCCTTATAGAGGCTATTCAGTACCTCTTCATAATGGTTTTCCAGCTCGACACTGCGAATCTTACCCCTGCCAATCCGCGCAAAGCCCTGACACGGTGGGCCACCAATAATCACATCCACCCGGGGAAGGCCAAGTTCGGCTAGAAATTCGCGCGGGTCGGCGATCTCGCGTATGTCACGGGTGATGCCGCGAGAAAGGAAATTGTAACTATGCGTTGCAACTGCGGTTGGCTCCAGGTCTACCCCGGCGGCAACAAAGAATCTGGCTGACTCGAAGCCCAGGCTCATACCACCGGCGCCACAGAATAAATCGAGCGTGATGAATGAGTCCGGGTTGGCAACCTGCTGCATCCATACCTCGAGCTGGCCCGGATCGTTGAGTCGCGCGGGCAGGCGGACATTTGCACCGGGCATCGAGGGGAGAGGCTTGCTGCGAAAGCGACCCTGATCGTCACGGGGTATACCCAGAGCGCTGATATCGGAGATGGTCATGGATCATCCCTGGGGGACTCGATTAGAGCGGTGACCCGATGTATTGTACATCAAAAAGCTTGCCATTATCGTATTTTCAGGGATCAGTCTGGTGATATGACCGCAGGCGACATTAGCGCGCAAGGGCAAGTTGCTCGTGCTCCCAGAAGAAGTGTGGGCACATTATACTCCAGCTTCATCAGCACCACGGCGCGCGGGAAGCCAGCGACGTAGCGCGATGGTCATCGAGCCGCGCTGGTACGATCGCCGTACCAGCGGTGCGCTATGATCGGAAATAAGGGTGGGAAGCGCGTTCAGAGGTGGTTGAGGAGATACTGTCGCTCTCGACTACGCCTCGCGCGGCGCGCCCGGCGCGTTCGTGAACATGAATGTCCGGAGGAGGAGCTCTGCCAGACACCTCCGACCAGGGGTGCAAGTGAAGTTGTCGGGATGCGCTACTTAGTGGTTCATCCGGCAAGTTTCGTGTCACCCTGCGAAGCGAAGGGTCCTGGCCGGGATGCTTCGCTTCGCTCCTGATGCCATCTCGGGTGCCACCCCGGCGCCACTGGCCCGCCGGCCATTGGATGCTCAGCATAACAAATGACGTGTCAGATGCACCGCTAAAGAAAGCGAAAAAATACGAAACATTTCAGAACTTATACATTTTATAAAAGAAACAATGTCAATGGCAGATGTTTATCAGCCAGCAGTGATTCTTCATCTGCTGGAAAGAGGTGGCAAATCCACGCGAATGGAATTAGCGAGGACATTGAGTGGATATGATGAGGATGTGCAAGAATATTATGATAAAATCTTGATGCGTTGGCCTAAAATCACTCTAACAAAGCATCGAGTGGTTTCTTATGAACAAACAACACGTTCTTTTGTACTGGACTTTGACTTGTCAGACGAGAATCTTGTTGAGAAAGCAAAAGAACTTTGTGAGCAAAAGATACGTGAGTGGATTGAGAAAAAATCGCAGCGACGAGCTCTGCCTCGTATTGAGGCTTCCGTTCGTTATCGTATACTAAAAGCAGCGCGAGGAAAGTGTGAGCTGTGTGGTGTGTCTTCAAAGATTGTGCAAATAGATATTGATCATATTATTCCAAAGAATAAGGCTGATAGATATGGTTATGTGAATAAGGACGGATTGATTATGCATGTTGATGATGAAAGGAATCTGCAAGCACTTTGCTATAGATGTAATCGAGCAAAGCGAGATCAGGACACAACCGATTTTTGATCGCCTCGCAATAAGATAATTCGTGATCGGCAAGTTATGTATACGATAGGAAATGCAAATACAATCCGAAAGCTAGAAGGTGATCAGCTTAGAGATAAGCTATTCGAAAAGTTAATTGATGACCATGCTCGATTGGTTGATCATGACAGCGAAGAACGTTTGGATATTCGTATCGCAGACATGATTGAGACATTACTTGCGATAGCAAAATGTGAAGGAACGACCGAGGAAGAGTTGTTTGAGCTGATTAAGCAGCGACGGAAAGAACTTGGAAGGCTGGACAAGGGGTTATATCTAGAGGAGAATCTGGGGTAGGAAAAGGAGTTGCGGTCTACCTTTTAACCACCTGCCCTTCCTGCGGGGCGGCAAGGTGCTCATCTTGCAGGCGCCGTTTATGGATGAGCTGAGTATGCAGGAGTACCTACGGGAGTTGGCGACGTATTGGCCGCAGACGAGTTGGACGTGACCGGTGAATATACGATTATCCACCTCCGATACCTGATGAACATACGGGGAAACCGGGTTTCCCCACCTGCGGTGAGCCTGTCGAACCGCACCCCTCCCTGCGGGGAGGGTTTGGGAGGGCGTAGCCCTCCCAGGAATAGTTATGTTCATTCTGGCGCTGGACGGCGCCGGGCAACGGCGGCGTACATCACCCGCCCCGACGAGGGCGAGCGGCGGGTGCCTACCTGAGCCGGGGCCTCGAAGCCCGCTTCGTGCGCCAGGGCCGCGAAACGGGTGAATGGCAGCGGGTGCGGCACCCAGGGGATGGGCAGAGCCTGCTCGTACTCCACCACGAGCATCCGCCCGCCGGGCCGGAGGTGTCCGTGCAGCCGGCGCAGCAGCCCGACCTGGTCGCGCACGAAGTGCAGTAGATTCGCGCAGATGATCCCATCGAGCAGCGGCAACTCAAGCGGGCGCAGCACATCGGCCTGGCGTGGCAGGATGCGCGCCGCTGGCGGGTCGCTGCGCAGGCGCGCCTGCTGGGCGACAATCGCCCGGGCGTCGCGGTCGAGGGCGTAGATCGTCGCCGCTGGCCCCAGCAGCTCAGCCAGGGCCCAGGTGAAATTGCCCGTCCCGGCGCCCAGGTCGGCCCACACACCGCCCGGCTCCGGCACGGCGCTCCGGATGAGCGCCACCATCTCTCGTTGTTCCACCTCCAACTCCTTGTCGGATAGATCCGGCCCGGCGCGCGCTACTTGCCCGCGCGCGGCTGCCGGCGCGTGGTCTTATACCATGCTGGGTTTTGGATTCTGGATCGTGGAGTGCCCCGTTGGGCAGCACAACGCCTGAAACCGCGTCAGGCAATGCGGATCATCAGCGGTGATTGGTCTCAGGCGCGCCGCGCTGGCGCCTGGTGCGGCCTGACCGGGCGCGAGCCGCCAGAGAGGTCTGCGGAACGCCATCGAGTTCGCTGCCGCGTGGTATGGCTTCGGGTGCGCAGCCATCTTGCCTGCATCCAGGCCATTGCGGGCGGGACGCCCGCGCACCCGGGGTGGCGCCTTAGCGTAGAGGCGGGCTTCGTTGAGGCCCTCGCCCCCTACGCGGGCGCGAGGCCGAGCGCCCGCGCGGCGTCGCGGTAGGCGGTGAGGCTGCCCTCGTCCCAGAGCACGAAGCGCGCCAGGGTGACGCTGCCGCCCGCCGCGAGGGCGTTGCGCACGGCGGTGAGGGCCACGCGGGCGGCTTCTTCCACCGGGTAGCCGAAGATGCCGGTGCTGATGCTCGGGAAGGCGACGCTGGTCAGCCCGTGCTGGGTGGCCAGGGCCAGGCTGCTGCTGTAGGCGGAGGCCAGCAGGCGCGCCGAGCCGTCCGGGTCGTCGCGGCGGTAGACCGGGCCGACGGCGTGGATGATGTGGCGCGCTCGTAGCCGGAAGCCGGGGGTGATGCGCGCTTCGCCGGTTGGACAGGGGGCCAGCGGTCGACAGGCGGCCGCAAGCTCCTGGCTGCCGGCGGCGCGGAAGATCGCCCCGCAGACCCCGCCGCCCTCGGCCAGCCCTTCGTTGGCCGCGTTGACGATGGCGTCTACGTCCTGCGTTACAATGTCGCCCCGCACAAGCTCGAGGGTGGCGAGGCCGATCTGGTAGCGCTCCATTGGACCGTTCCTCCTCTGAGCTCAGTATTGACCACGAAGGCACGAAGGTGGGGAGGCCCCTGCCACCCTACATCCGGGCCAGCACGGCGCGCGCCGGCGCGCCGTCGCCGCCGCGGATGCGTAGCGGCAGGCAGATGAGCTGGTATGTCCCCGGCGCGACGCCGGCCAGTGCCGCTCCCTCCAGGATCAGCACGCCCGCGCCGAGCAGGATGTGATGGGCAGGCAGCGCCCGGTCGTCGGGCGGGTCCACCGACAGGTAGTCAATGCCGACCAGGCCCGCCTGGCGCCGCACCAGCTCGCTGGCGGCTGCGGGCGTCAGATAGACATAATCTTTAACAAACGCCGGGCGCTCCAGCAGGCGCTCCTCGCTGTTGCGGGTGTGGAAGAGCACCAGGTCGCCGGGGTCAATGGTGTAGCCGGCCAGCTCCTCCGCGGTGATCGCCTGGCGGTCGCGGATGTGGATCACTCGCGCCCGGCCACAAAAGCGCTCCAGCGGCACCTCGTCGAGGCTGGCGCCGCCGGCGAGCACGTGCCGTGGCACGTCCACATGGGTGCCGAAGTGGGTGCTGGCGTGACGAATGGTGGTGACGTTCACCCCGTCGGCGGCGAGGGTGAGCTGCGGCTCCAGGCTGATCGGCGGGTCGCCCGCGTACACCGGCATGTCTGTGCCCACCGGCAGCGAGATGTCGTGCAGAATGGTGATCATGGCGACCTCCCCGGGGTTCAACGGGTCATACCAATTACCGTTGATGTACCGCATGGCCCGACGCGGTTTCAGGGGTTGTGCTGCCCAGCGTGGCAATCCGCAATCCAGAATGGTATCACACGGTCACACACGCTCCACACTTGCCTCCTCTCCGCGCTGTTCGTTGCCGTTGTCAAGCTCGCGGAACTGGAGGGCGTAGAGCCGCGCGTACATGCCCTGGCGCGCCAGCAGCTCGGCGTGGCTGCCCTGCTCGATGATGCGTCCGCGGTCGAGCACGACGATGCGGTGGGCGATGGCCACCGTGCTGAGCCGGTGGGCGATGATCACCGCGGTGCGTCCGCGCATCAGCCGTTCGAGCGCCTCCTGCACCAGGGCCTCGGATTCGCTGTCGAGCGAGCTGGTGGCTTCGTCGAGCAGAAGGATGCGCGGGTCCTTCAGCATAGCGCGGGCGATGGCGATGCGCTGGCGCTGGCCGCCGCTGAGCTTGATGCCCCGCTCACCCACGATCGTATCATAGCCGTGGGGGGTGGCCACGATGAACTCGTGGGCGTTGGCCGCCCGGGCCGCCGCGATGATGGCCGCCTCGTCGGCGTCGAGCCGCCCGTAGGCGATGTTCTCGCGGATCGTGCCGCCGAAGAGCATGGTCTCCTGCGGCACCAGGCCGATCTGGGCGCGCAGGCTGCGCTGGGTCACCGCGCGCACGTCCACCCCGTCGATCGCCACCGTGCCGCTGGTCGGGTCGTAGAAGCGGGGGATGAGGTTGAAGAGCGTGCTCTTGCCGGCGCCGCTCGGCCCGACCAGGGCGACGATCTCGCCGGGGCGCACCGCCAGCGTGACCTGGCGCAGCACCTCGCGCCCCGGCTCGTAGGCGAACGAGACGTTCTCAAAGCTGATCGCCCCGGCGACGACGGGCAGGTCGCGCGCGTCGGGGGCATCGGTCACCGTCGGGCGGGTGTCGAGGATCTCGAAGACGCGCCGCACGGCCCCCAGGGCCTCGCGGAACTGGCCGTACAGGCCCGAGAGCTGGCCCAGCGCGGCGCCGATGCTTATGGCGTAGATCAGGAAGCCGCTGATCGTCGAGAAGGCCAGGCGCCCGGCGAGCACCTCGCGCCCGCTGAACCAGAGGATGGCTGCGATGCCGCTGAAGCCAAGGAAGGCCATCAGCCCGCCGAAGGCCGAGCGCAGCAGCGCCAGGCGCAGGCTCGCGCCGAGGGTGCGCTGCATCGCCGCCTCGTAGCGCGCAACCTCGTAATCCTCGCGGGCGAAGCTCTTGACCACGCGGATGCCCTGCAACCCCTCCTCGACCGCCACCGTCGCGCTGGCCAGCTCGTCCTGGGCGCGCGTGCTGAGCCGCTGGAGCATGCGCCCGAAGCTGGCGGCCACCACGACGACGCCGAGGGCCAGGACGAGCACAAAGCCGACCAGGCGCGGGTTGAGCAGAAAGACGATGATGACCGAGCCGACCAGGGCGATCAGGCTGGAGAGGAGCTGGGTGATGTTGTTGGTCAGCACGGCGCGCACCTGGGTTACATCGCTGGAGAGGCGCGAGAGGATCTCGCCGGTGCGCCGGCTGGCGAAGAAGTCGAGCGAGAGCGCCTGCAGGTGGCGGTAGAGCGCGACGCGCAGGTCGAGCACGATCCGCTCGCCGATGACGTTCAGCGTGTAGCCCTGGCCGAAGGTCAGCAGGGCCTGTAGCAGGAACATGCCCAGCAGGGCCAGAGCCAGGCCATTGAGCAGCGCCAGGTTCTGCTGCTGGAGCACGGCGTCGAGCAGGCGGACGATGACGAGTGGAAAGGTCAGGCCGATGGCGCTCGATCCGGCGAGCATGGCGATCGCCAGGGCCATATGCCCGCGGTAGGGCCGCAGGTAGCGCAGCAGCCGCCGCCAGTCCAGCGGATCGTTGGGATTTTGGATGTTGGGTTGCAGATTTTTGCTTGGGGGGTGGGGTTCGCTACGACTTTTTAGTATCATACCACATCGGAACACGTTGCAAACAAGGCGGCACCCCGTGGCGGTTCGCGGCGTGGTCGCAACCGTTTCCCCGGGGCCGGGTCCGTTTCCCCGGGCGGTTGTGCGGCGTCCCCGGGGCCGCCGTAGAGACGGCCCGCCGGGCCGTCTCTACGTCATCGCCCCGCGGCGCATCATCGCCCCGCGGCGCATCATCGCCCCGCGGCGCATCATCGCCCTGCGGGGCGTCATTGGCCCGCGGCGCGATGTCCGTGGCGTCGTCACGGCCTGTCGTGGGGGCGCCCCGGCGACCCGGGGCCGGGCCGGTTCCCCCGTGGCCGCCGTGCGGTCGTGGGGCGGTGGCGGGTCGCGGCGTGGTCGCGCCCGTTTCCCCGTGGCCGCCGTGCGGTCGTGGGGCGGGGGCGGCGTCCCCGGGGCCGCCGTAGAGACGGCCCGCCGGGCCGTCTCTACGCCATCGCCCGGGGGGGCAACGTCCCCCAGCGGGTAACGCCCCCGTGGCGGTCGGGGGCGATGGGGCGTGCCGGCGACCGCGGATGGGCGGGGCGGCGCCCGCGGGAGGGCGACGCGCCTCATCGACCGCGACCGGCCGACGCGGGCGCGCGTGGGCCTGGCGTTGGGCTGAGGCTGCCATGGCGCGGCAGGGGTACCTAACAGAATGTCAGTCTTTCGCAACCATTTCCATGCACCAAAGACAATCTGATTTTGCTATAGTGTAAAGCAACACAAAAGCCGCCCCTGAGCTGGATGCCGTTTAGGAGCGGACAGAACATCCGAGCCAATGTGGCTTGTACCGCACTGGAACGCCCCCGTGCACGGCTCTAGTCTCCCCGCTCCAGCTTCGCTGGAGCGGGGCCGGGGGTGAGGACCAACCAGCGCATCCCAACGCCATAACGTCCGTCGGCACCCATATGTTCTGTCCGCTCCTAAAGGGGAGTACGCCTGGAGAAGCCACAGTTCGGCGAAGTAGAATAGGCGAAGTGGCTAGCGGACAACGTTTAGGCTATAATCAACGGCCAATTTCACAGTATATTTACTCTGCCTGACAAATCGCTTCAAGCATGCTTGCTGAACCACCAGCCCTTTTTCGCTGCCGCCTCACGCTGCGTCTGCTCGAAGACGCGGCTTTACCAGCCCTGAAGGGACCACTGCTGCGTGGCGGCTTTGGCTACGCCTTCCAGGAGTCATCGTGCCCGCAGCCTTGCTGGCGACGTTCCGACCAGTGTCGGGTCGAGGCGATCTGTCCCTACCGCTGGATTTTTGAGACTCCGCGCCCCCCCGGGCAGTATCCGCTCCACGACCTGCGGGACATTCCGCGACCTTTCGTGATCACGCCTCTCGTTGACCCGCGCACGTACTATCCGGCCGGCAGCACCCTGGATCTCGAGCTTGTCCTGATCGGCCGGAGCATCCAGTGGCTGCCGTTCTTCATCCTCGCCTTCGAGCGCTTTGCCCGTGGCGGCCTGGGCCGTGACAATGCCCGCACACGGCTCGAACGCGTCGAGGCCCTTGAGCCCTGGGGTGTCACCGGCCCGGTCATCTTTCAGGACGGACGGGCCTTTACCCGTGACACGGGATGGCCCATCATTGATGGTGCGATCGTCGCCGCTCAGGCGGCAGCCCTTCCGCCCGATCTGCGCCTGAGCTTCGTCACACCGCTCCGCCTCAAACACCAGGGCCGCCTGCTGGACAGCTTCGATCTCCCCGCGATTGTGCAGGCGCTCTGCTGGCGGATCACTGCCCTCGCTACGTTTCACGACGATGGCGCCTGGGAGGTGGATTACGAAGCGCTGATCGCACAGGCCCGCTCCGTCAAGGTTGAGCCGGAGGGCCAGCGCTGGGAGGATCGCTCCCGTCCCTCACGTCACGGGGGCGCTACCCACGCCATGGAGTATGGCGGACTGATTGGCAGTGCCGTGCTCCGGGGTGTGCCCGATCATTTGCGCGCGCTGCTGCTGATCGGTACCCAGACCCACCTCGGCAAAGCGTGCGTGTTTGGAAACGGTGCGCTGCGTTTGACGCCCTGTAGCCGACGAAAGTGACCATGCGGCGTGAGCACGGATCTTACTGACGATTACACGCTCCTTGTCTACCCATTCACCCACGACCTTGCCGAGACGAGCCGGGTCGAGCGACTGCGTGCCCTGGCCACGCGGTGGCGCCCGTGGTGGAGCCGCCTTGAACCGGCCAGGATGATCCGGGCCCTCGACGATACGTACTTTTTTCTTCCGTACGTTCGCGAGTTGCTCTTTCCCGAGACCAGTTCCCTCCGCGCTGCCGAGCTCGTCCGCCAGCAGAGCCAGCTTGACGAGTTGACGAGCCGGAGTGCCGCCTCGCTTGCTGCGCGTGTGGCGTCAGACGGGGTGCTCCATCTTACGCTTGATCCAGCCGAGCTTGCACCACTGTGCGATCTGCAGATCACGCTCACGCGGAGCGGCGCCAACGGTCAGCCGCAACACTCAAGCGTCGCAGCCACCGTGTGCTGGATCGATCTGTACCTCTTCCCGCAACGGGTCGGCTTTCTCGTGCTCAAGATCCGGCTCGCCGACACCCCGGCGACGATCGAACAGCAGCTTACCCTGCTCGAACTCGCGCGGCCGGTGTTTTCACCGACGGTCGGGCGACCGTTGCCGGTCTGGCGCCTCCGCGCCGATGCGACGGAGCTGACGGGGCGCGATCTGGTGGACTACCTGCTTCAGGGGCTTACTGCGGCAAGCCCTCGCCTCGTCGTACACACACCCGCCGCGTACGCCGCGCGTCTGCGTGCCGGCGAGCCGGTGCCGCGCTACTCACTCACCAGCGACGGCCAGGTCTACGGCGAGAGTTTTCGGCTCTACAGCTTCGTCTGTCTCGATCTGCCCGCGGCCTATCCGGTCAACCCGCCGTTCGCTACCCCGCAACAGCAACTCCTCTACGAGCTTGCCAGCGGGCGTCGAGCAACACCGGGCATACCATACGAGCCGCATCCCGAAGGGTTACGCTCGACGCTGGCCGATCACGGTATCGCGCTCTGGGCCAGCTGGGAAGCCCTGGCTCTCCCTGATCGGGTCTGCTTTCTCGCCCACCGCAGCGACGACTTTAATCGCTATGTGCTGGCTCACAATGTTGAAGCAGACTATTTCCAGCTCTATCTGCTGACGCTGTACCAGAAGCTTCGGCTCAGCCTGCTGGCCGGCGAGCTTCAGCGCAGGCGCACCTCCTTGCACGATAACCTGGTTGATGCCCGCGCGCTCTCGCGGGACTTCGCGATGTTTCGTAATCATTACTGGTATGCCGAAGTGACCTTGAAGGCCCAGGGCGCCCGTATCTACGAGCGTTTCCAGCACGGCCTCGGCGTCAGTCCGCTCTACCTCACCATCAGCGACGAGGTGCGCCAGCTCCAGGAGTACTATGAGGCATGGGCGCAGCGTCGCACCAATACACTGTTGACCTTCATCACTATCGCCGGCCTGCTCCTCGCGGTGCCGGGGCTGATCGCCCAGGTCTACGGCTCGGCGTGGGCGATGTCCCCCTGGCCGGTGATAGTCGGCTGGCTCGGACTTATCTTTGCCGCCCTCGGGCTGCTCTGGCTGATCGGGTTTGTGGCGGTGCCCGGCCTCTACGAGCGCCGTCTCGGCGCCCGTGCGCGTCGAGATCGGTCCAGGACTGATGCCTGATCGGCTCCGCAGGTGCGACAATCGAACCGACAGCTGCAAGCTCTCTTGGGAGGCCACATGGATCTTGATACACTGCGCACCCGGGCCGACAACAAGGCCAACCTCCTCTTCTTGCTGGTCGGCGATAACCCATTGCCGAACTATGTCGTGGCGAAGCTGCTCTCAGGCAAGCAAACGACGCTCATTCTGGTCTATTCGCCAGACCGAGGAGACCTGAAGGGCACTCAAGCGGCCAAAGACGCGCTGCAACGCGTGCTCGACGGTCGCCTTGGGGAGGGCAAGGAGCTTGATGCGCAGGCCCGTGCGGTTCACACAGCGGCGCGCGTGCCGTTCGCAGCCCTGGAGACGCTCGAAGTTGACGAGTCGGACGCGCGCGACGTGGCGACGAAGGTCGCCGAGCGGGTGCGCGGCTTCGCAACCGGGCTCGTGTTGATGAACTACACGGGCGGAACCAAGGCGATGGCTACCCACGCCTATGCCGCCGCGCGCGAGGCGTGCGTAGCCGGCCAGGAGCTGTATGGCTGCTACCTCGATGCGCGGCGCCTCCAGCTCCGGCTTGAGCACTGGCCCCGGGGCGCGGCGCCGCAGAGTGCGCCGTTCGATGTGAACCGGCGCGTCGCCTTGAAGTTCGAGACCATGCTGGCCCTCCACGGGCGCTCAGGGCAACAACTGCGGCGCGAACCACTTCTGCCCCGCACCGCCGCGGCAATCGCCGTACTGCACCAGGATGAGTCGGCAACCCAAGCGTATCAGCGCTGGCTCGCGGAGACCTTCTTCAAGCCATGGGGGTGGCCGGGCGCGAGCGACGAGGATCGCAAAGCCGTCCCGGATCTCCAGTACTGGGCCTACGGTAAGGGCGGCTGCGCGCTGCAGTGGAAGAAGCTAAAGACGCTGCTGAAAGAGCCGTTTCATGCGCCGCAATCCGTAAACGATGCGTTGCAGACCGACCTGCACGCGGGGCTGTTTCAGACCTGGGGCGCTGTTTTTGACGCAGCTCAGACGCATTATGGCGCTGGTGTGCCGGGCATCTTCAGCAACGCAGCCGAAAAAGCCGATCGCATCGGCAAGTGGTTCGAAGGCCAGTGGCTTGAGGACTATGTGCTCGGGTCGTGGCTGGCGCAACCCGAAGCTGCCCGCGGCGATGCCCTCGCTGGGGCCGGCATCGGACCCACTGGCGATGACTTTGAGATTGACGTGGCCCTGGTGCGCGGCTACCAGCTGTTCGGGATCTCCTGCACCACTGAACAAGCTAAAGGCCTCTGTAAATCCAAGCTGCTTGAGGTCTACGCGCGCGCCGAGCAGCTCGGCGGCGCCGAGGCGCGGGTGGGCCTGATCGCCTTCTACCCGAAGCCTGCAGAGCTGACCCGCGAGGTCGATGGCCTGGTGAATGCCCAGCGCCTGAAGATTTTTAGCCGCGACGATATGCTGCATATCGGGGACCGACTGGCCGAGTGGGTTCGCACCTCTGCACGGGAGCAGCAATGACAACAGCATCTGAGGCTCGTGCGCTCACGGTCATCGACGTGAGCGGCATTCAGGGCTACATCTTCGGATCCAACCGCCTGCGCGACAACATCGGCGCCTCGTACCTTGTCGGGCGCGTCACAACCGACTGGATCGAGGCGGCGCTCCCGCAGCCGCATAACTTTGCGAACGCTGCGATTGGCGACGCCACGCTCGACAGCGACCCGGCGCTCCAGGCCGAAGTTGTGTACAGCGGCGGCGGCAATGTGGTGCTGCAGGTGCGCGGGAGCAATAAGGACGCGGCTCTCGCGGCAGCCCGGCAGATCGCCTCGCAGCTGAGCCGCACCCTGTTGGCGTGCGCGCCTGGCCTCGAGATTGTCGTCGCGCACAGGGTGTTTGACCCGGCGACCGAGGCGATCGGCGGCTCGAACGGTGTGTACGCGCAGCTCTTCCAGGAGCTCGACACGGCCAAGCGGCGCGCGCCCGCTTCAAATCCGCTCGGCGGCCTCGGCGTGACGCGCGAGTGTACCTCGACCGGCCTGCCGGCCGTTGAGCGCTTCGACTATGCGCCGCGCTCGCGCAGTGGCAAGTCCGACGTTCAGCCGCTGAGTGCCACGGCGCGGGCCAGGGTCGACTTCACAACCATCCAGGCCTCGGAGCGAGCGCTGCGGGAGACGCTGGCGATCTCCGACGAGTGGCGCATCCCTCGTGATCTCGACGAGCTCGGGCGCTCTCGCGGCGAGGAGAGCTACATCGCCGTGGTCCACGCCGACGGCAACAGCCTGGGCCGGCGCTTCAGCGGCGTGGTCAACTCATTTTCGACCGCCGCCGACAATCGCGCCTGTCTCGACGCGCTGCGCGCGCTTTCACACGCGGTGGAGCAGGCTGGCGGCGAGGCCTTCAGGGCCACGGTACGGGCCATGCTCGCGACGCTCAAGGAAGCTGATCCCACACACGACGATCCGCTCGGTCGGCTGATCCACGAACTGCGGCCCGGGCGCGGTGAAACGCCGCTCCCGCTGCGCCCACTGATCTTCGGCGGTGACGATGTGACGTTCGTCTGCGACGGGCGGCTTGGCCTCGGGATGGCGGTTCGCTACCTCAAAGAGTTCGAGCGGGCCGCGGCCGGCCTGCCCGGCGGCCCGGCCCACGCCTGCGCGGGGGTGGCGGTGGTCAAGTCGCACTACCCCTTCGCCCGCGCCTACAGGCTAAGCACAGAGCTCTGCGCAAGCGCCAAGGCGCAGGCCCGCGAGCACGGCGACCAGCCGGCCCTCGACTGGCAGTTCGCCACCACCGGGATCAGCGGTAGCCTGGATGTGCTCCGCAAGCGTGGCTACCGCGCCCAGCCAGGCGACCTGACCATGCGGCCGGTGACCCTGGCTGACATCCCCAACGGCTTCGGCTGGCACCGCTGGGAGAACCTGTCGGGGCTTGTTAAGGAGTTCAGCAACGAGCGCTCCTGGCCGACGAGCAAGCTGGCTGCGCTGCGCGAGGAGCTGCGGAAGGGTGAGGACGCGATTAAGCGGTGGCGGACACGCTTCCGGCAGGATCAGGAACTGCCGAAGCTGGCCACTGTGGCGGATGCCGGTGCGGCCAGGAACCTCGTTGAAACGGGCTGGGCCGGCGGGCGCTGCGGCTATTTCGACGCGATCGAGGCCCTTGACTTCTTCATCGAGCTGCAATGAGGGCGGGTATGCGCTACTTCTTAAGTGTTCTGCTGCACAGCGACACAACGTTCGGGCGTGGCGAGGGCGTCGCCGGGCTCGTCGACGTCGAGATCGAGCACGACAGCGCCGGCTGCCCCTTCCTTGGCGGTCGGGCGCTGAAGGGGCTGCTCCGCGAGTCCTGGTATGAGATCCGCGATGCGCTTGTGCGTGGCGGCAATCCTGCGCTGGCGAGCCTTGAGCCGGCCGCCGCCCGGCTGCTCGGCGAGAGCGGCGCCGATTTCGACGGCAGCGGCGGCCGGGCATCGCTGCTGCGCGTGCAGGCGGCGACGCTGCCGCCCGCGCTGCGCGACCGGCTCCACCGCGATGTTGCCGCCGGGACGATTACTGCCGCAGAGGTGCTGGACTCGCTGACAACCATCCGCCGGCAGACCGCCCTCGACGCCACGCGAGGCGCGCCGGAGATCGGCGCGCTCCGGGCGATGCGCGTCCTGCTGCGCGACACGCGCCTGCTCGCCGGGCTTGATTTCACCGCTGCACCAGAAGCCGACGACCTGGCGCTACTTGCCGCCTGCGCTCTGGGGGTGCGCCGGGCCGGCACCGCGCGCAACCGCGGGCGCGGGCGCGTCAGCCTGCTCCTGCAAGCCGGCGAGCCGGCTGATTATGCCGACAGCGCGTTCACGCTCGCGCAGTTCAAGCACTTCGCCACCCTGGTGAAAGGATCCGGCCATGCCGCTGCTGAAGTACACCCTTGATCTCGAGGAGCCGCTGCTCGCCGCCGGGCGCGTCAGCGACCCCAACAGCAACACGTCGCTCGATTTTATCCCCGGCAGCCTGCTCCGTGGCCTGCTCATCCATCGCTACTGCGCGCAGGCAGGGCAGTCCGATATTACCCACGACGCGCTTGCCCGCGCGCTCTTCTTCGACGGCACCGTGCGCTACCTCCACGCTCACCCCGCCGACCCGGATGGGGCGCGCACGCTGCCGACGCCGCGCACGCTGCTCAAGGCAAAATACGCGACCCCGGGCAACGATGGGCAGTGGACGCTCCATAACAGTGCCCACGCTGCCTTCAGCGCGCCTAGCGACCAGCAGCTTGAGCGCGAGGAGAAGCCCTTCATCACGCTCGGCGATGACGGGACCAGCGCAACGCTCTACGCGCCGCGGCGCACGCTCAGCGTGCATATGCAGCGCGACCGGCGCATGGGTCGCGCCACCGCCGAGAATGGCGCGGTCTTCCAGTACCAGGCCCTGGCCGAGGGCCAGCGCTTCATCGGCCTGATCGTGGTCGATGACAGTGCCGCGGCCGCGCACCAGGTCGCAAAGCTGAAAGCGCTCACGGCGGATCCCGTGGCGTGGCTCGGCGGCTCCCGCAGCGCCGGGTACGGCAGGGTGGAGCTCAGCCTGGCCGATACGGCAACCCCCGAGGCGCCGCACGGTGACGAAGACGACAAGGAAGACGAGGATGAGCTGACCCTGACCCTGCTCAGCGATACGCTGCTCGTCGACCCGGAGGGCCACCCGCTGGCCTGGGCCGACCTGGCCCGGCTGCCGGCGGCGCTCGGCGCGGCGCTGAGCGAGGCCGCCGGTGAGTCGGTGACACTCAGTGAGAGCGAGATCGCCTGGGCGCGCAGCAGCGTCGGGCGGGCGCTGCTCGGCGGCTACAACAGCACCTGGCGCCTGCCGCTCCCGCCCGCCCCGGCCCTGGCCGCCGGCAGCGTGCTCGTACTGCGCAAGCGCCTTCCGGCGCCGCTGCGCGCGGCGATCCAGGCGCGTGGCCTCGGCCTGCGGCGGGTGGAAGGCTACGGGCGTTGCGCGTTCAACCTTCCGCTCGCCGCGACGCTCCGTGCCGGCTCGAAGGATGTCGCGGCGCCAACGCGTGCAGCTCAACCGATCGCGGGCGAGGCCGAGCGACTGGCCCGGCGCATGGCGCAGCGCCAGCTCGACCAGGCGATCGAGGCTGCAATCACGCGCTTTCTACGCACCGGGACGTCACATAACCCACCACGTCGCAGCCAGCTCGACTGGCTGGCAGTGCAGGCCCAGCAGGTCTTGAACACTGCCGAGGAGCAGATGGATCAAGCCGCCCAGGCCTTGCGCGAACGTCTACAGGAGCTCCGCCAGGCGGCGAAGCAGCAGTTCGAGCGGTCGCAGATCAACGGTCAGAGCCTCGCGCAGTGGCTCGACGACCATCTGGCCCAGCCGGGGCAGGTCTGGGCTACCCTGGGGCTCGCCGGCGACCAGCGCCTGGGCGTGGCCGGGATCGCGCCCGATAAGGCGGCGGTGGAGCTGCGCACAACTCTGCGGCTGATCGCCGCCGCGGCGGGCCATTGGCGCAAGCAGGAGGAGGGACGATGACCAGCGCGGCTGAAACAGAGCGCGACACGACCGTTCGCAGCATCGCGCGGCGCCTCGTCGTGCGGGGCACGCTGGAGCTCACCGCGCCCGCCCATTTCGGTGGCGGCGTCGAGAGCGACCTGGCCGACATGGCCCTTCTACGCGATGCCGCCGATGGCGGCCTGCTCCTGCCCGGCACGAGCATCGCCGGTGCGCTGCGCAGCTATCTGCGCGCCTATGAGCAGGGGCACTGGTCGGAGGAGCGAGAAACCGGCGGCCTTGCCGAACTGCTCCTCGGCGGCCGGAAGGGCGACCCCGACGGTGAGCAGAGCCCGCTGCTGATCGCCGACAGTCTGGCTGAGCCGACGTCGATCGAAGTGCGTGACGGGGTGGCGATCGACCCGCGCACTCGCACCGCCCGCGACCAGAAGAAGTTCAACCTGGAGCTGGTACCGGCGGGCACGCGCTTTCCGCTGGAGCTGGAGCTGCTCCTGCCCGACGATGAGGGTGAGGCGGTGCGGCTGCGCGCGGCCCTGGCTCTGGCATTGGGCGCGCTGCAACGCGGCGAGATCACGGTCGGCGCCCGTGGCAGCCGCGGGTATGGTACATGCCACGCCCACAGCTGGACGCTCACCGAGTACGACCTGGCCGACGCCGACCATCTGCTCGCCTACCTGGTCGCCGACCGCAGCGCGCATGATGATCCCAACCAGGCGGGGTGGCAGGCCTATGCCGTAGTGTCGCCGGTCAAACGTCAAGATGACGACATTGTCGCCCTGCTTGGCGTCGCCGTTCCAACCACCGACAAGCGCAAGACCGTCACCCTCAGCGCGTGGTTCCGCCTGGCCAGCCCGCTGCTGATACGCTCCGATCTGCCGGAGTACCCGGGTGAGGCGCCTGACGCAACCCACCTGCGGCGGCCCAACAGCGCGGGGCGGGAGCCGGTGCTGCCCGGCACGAGCGTGGCGGGGGCGCTGCGAGCACGGGCCATTCGCATCGCCAACACCCTCGGCGCACCGAACCTGAACGCCATCGAGAGCCTCTTCGGGCCGGAGCAGGGCCGCGAGGTTGGCAAACGCCCACTCAAGGCCAGCCGGCTGCGGGTGAGCGAGCAGGCCATCAGCAACAGCAACTCGCTCGTGCAGAGCCGGGTCTCAATCGATCGCTTCACCGGCGGCGCCCTCGACACCGCGCTCTTCAGCGAGGCGCCGCTCACCAGGGGCGATGTGGAGTTGACTATCACCATGTATGAGACGGGGGATGCCGAGCTGGGGCTGCTCATGCTACTGCTGAAAGACCTCTGGACCGGCGATCTGCCCCTTGGCGGGACGAGCAGCATCGGGCGCGGGCGCTTGCAGGGTATCGGCGCCGAGCTGCGCTTCTCGCCGGAGGCGCTGCCGGCGGCCCTGAAGCCCGCTGGCGGTGCAGAACCTCAGATGCACTGGCCGATCGGCGCCGAGGAGCGCCTGACCGTCGCGCCAGAACTGGCGGCCTACCTGGAAAGATGCGTCCAGGCGATCCCTGGCTGGCTGGAGAAGAAGCATGGCTGAGCAACCCTATCGGCGAACGATCAGGCGCATCGCCAGCGCCACAACGAAGCCCGACGCCCCCGGGCGCGATACCGACCTGCGGGCCTGGCTGGAGAGCACCGCGAAGGCCCACTGGTCGAAGGCCGACGCCGCCAACCCGGTCTACCTGCTTGCCCACAGCGATGCCGCCGTGCTCTGGGGCCGGTACGACGGGACGAAGCTGGCGCTATCGAGCGACGACTATGGCCCGGCGGGTACGTTGCTGCACCAGGACACGCTGCACATGGCGCGGCTGTTCAACCACGAGGCCGAGCTGCGGCTCTGGCGGGTGGGTGACACCTGGCAGGCCCGGCTCACCCGCGACGGCGCCGAGGGCGAGGTCGAGGTGATCGACGAGGAGTACCTGCTGTGGGGCAGCGCGACACACCCGGACGACCAGCCCGCGTCGCCCTTCCGCCTGCTGGCCGAGGGCCGGCAGGGCATCGTCCACGCGCCGCCGATCAGCATCGCCCCGGCGCGGCCCACCCACCACCGGGGCGACGCCCGCCTCGCCGTGCGCCACTACCTGGCCGAGGACGAGGCCGGGGTGGTGCGAATCGCGTATAGCCGGCTGGTTGCGGTCTATGCACCCGGATCCGGATCTCTGGAGGTGTAATATGCCCACCTGGAAGAGCCAGCACCCGAACATTCCACCGGATCACGCTGCCGTCGCTCCGTATAACTTCGTGCCGCTGCCCGAGGTCGTTGTCCCGGCCCCGGAGGTGCGCCCTAATGAGCGCGTACGCATAGCTGCGAAATCCGGTGTTGAAGAGCACTCACAGCTTGTACGCCATGATGTTCTGTTAGCTGATCGTTTCACCGGCGTGATCACCTGTGAACTGACAACCGCATCTCCCCTTTATATCCGCAGCGGGCTCACGCCTGAGCAGTTTGCGCGTATTGGGGACAAACCATTCTACGAATTGAGTGATGAGGAGAAGGAAATATGTGCGGCCTTCTTCTCCTACGGCAACCCTGCTGCCCCTGTTATTCCGGGGAGCAGCCTGCGGGGGTTGCTGCGCAGCCTGGTTGAGATCGCCTCGTACGGGAAGGTCGAGCGCATCTCCGAGGGCGCACCCCTGTTCTATCGTGGCGTCGGCCTCCCTGCCTGGGATCAATTGGCCCGTCCGTATCGAGACCAAATCAAAGCGGTTCAGGCAGGATACCTCATCCGCCAGGGTAACCGTTGGACGATACAGCCTGCTCGAACCCATCCTGATGCCCCACAGAGCACCTTCTGCTGGGTGCGGGTCACGCGGGATCTGTACCGTGATTGTCCTTCGCTGACAGACTTTGATGACATCGAGAGCTATCATCCTGCGCACCTACCCGTGCGCTATGCTCGCGTCTTCAGGGCTACGCGAGATCAGGATCGGGCGGAACGAGTGTTTGCAGACGGTGTCCAACAGATTGACGACAGGCGCGGAGTGGCGCGCCTTGTCACAAGTGGCAACATGCTTGAAACAGGTAAGCAGGGCCAGCAGCGCTCGCCGCGACGTAACCATTGTCTCGTCTTCGAGCCTGATGAGCGAGCACAGCCGCTCCTGATTGCCGAAGAGGCGATCGAGGATTATCTCGCCGGACGTTCAGATTTCCAACGTGACAAGGGGTTCGACGCTGAGCTTGGTATGCTTGCCGTCGGGCGGCCTGTCTTCTACATCCTGTCACCGGGCGAGACCGAGGTGACCTTGTTCGGCCATAGCCCCAATTTCCGGCTGCCCTTCCGGCCCAAGGGCGCTCGACGCGCCGTGAAGGCCAGTGACTATGTGCCGCACAGTATTCGTGGTACTGACCCGGTCATCGTCGATCTGGCCGATGCCATCTTTGGTTTTGTGCGCCCAAAAGTGCAGCAGCGCGTGGTGGATCAAGCCTATGCAGGTCGTGTCGAGGTCGATGACGCGAAGCTTGCTGGCATTGAGACATGTCTCTACCACGAAGAGCAACCCTTCACGCCGCCCATTCTCGGTAACCCCAAGGCAACAACCTTCACCCACTACCTCGTACAGGATCAGGAGCCATCGTTTGTGCAAACTGGCACCAATCGCCACGGTGCTCCTGAGTTTACCCTCCAACGGCGCAGCTACCTTGCCAAACCGGAGAAAGATACGGTTGCACGCGGCCACAAGCTCTATTGGCACAAAGACCGTGCACCAGAGCTACATATTAGCGATGAGCAGAAGCGGAAGGCTCCCACACAGACGACGTTGCTAACTCCACTCGCCGTGAACGTCCGCTTCAGTTTCGCTATTCGCTTCACCAATCTCAGCGCAGCCGAGCTTGGCGCGCTTCTCTGGGTGCTTGACCATGCCTCTGGCCCCTACAGGCTCGCACTGGGCATGGGCAAACCGCACGGGATGGGAGCGGTTCAGCTAACCTATACTACTCGCCGGACCGTGCCTCACTCCAGTGAACCTAAGCAGCCAGGGCGGTACGACCGGCTCTTCGCCAGCGAGCAGTGGCACAGCGGATGGACAGACTTGAGTTCTGACGAGTGTCAGGATTGTCTGGGTGCTTTCCATACCTTCGTTCTCAACGGCCTTCGCGCTGGGGGCGTGAGTGTGCCGGGCAACCCAGCGACTATCAATGAGTTGCTGCGCATTCAATGTCTGCTGACCCTGCTCACGTGGCCGGGGCCTGATGCCTCCTACACACGCTACCTGGAAATTGAGCGACCTGCTACCCAGCAGCCTCTCTCAGCTCTCAAAGACAACGAGCGGCTCGTCAACGAGTATAAGCCGCGACGTGTGCTACCTTCGCCACTTCAGGTACTGGCC